>Ga0307512_10008199_pt1 | contig 10214 bp, 12 predicted proteins | sample 14_EM_MG_FD_200267 | JGI IMG/M metagenome (GOLD analysis project Ga0307512, IMG submission 200267) | Populus trichocarpa ectomycorrhiza microbial communities from riparian zone in the Pacific Northwest, United States - 14_EM | ecosystem: Host-associated > Plants > Roots > Unclassified | place... | reverse complement strand
TTAAGGTTCACTGTTTTTTTCAAGATTTGTTTGATCTCCCTATTAACAATTCTACTTATCCATTAGTTTGAGGGTGATAAGGGGTGATAACCTTGTGTGTGATTCTATATTTCTTCATTAAATATTCAAATGGCTTTTTGCAAAAAATGTGCTCCACCATCACTTATCATGGCTCAAGGGATTCCAAATTGACTTAAAACATTTTCTTTCAAATATTTGACCACTATTTTGTGATCATTATTTCAACTTGGAATTGCTTCTATCCATTTTAAAACATAATCTATTATGACTAATATCTACAAAAAATCAAATGATGGAGGAAATGGTCTCGTGAAATCTATACCTTAACAATCAAAGATTTCAATAAAAAGAATAGGATTTAAAGGGCATCATATGATGTTTTGAAATGGATCCTAACTTCTGACAATTTTCATAAGTTTTGCAAAATGAATGTGTGTCCTTGAAAATGGTGGGTCAATAAAATCTGCATTGTAAGAATTTTGCAATAATCTTTTTTTGTCGAGAAATGACCTTTATATGCCTCAAAATAACAAAATTTAATGACACTACTTACCTCATTGTCGGAAATGCAACTTCAAAATATCTGGTTAGGACAATACTTGAATAAGTAAAATTTCTTCATTTCATTTAAATTTTTTCTTTTATCTTGGGTACTCCAATGAGTTGGCAAATTTTCTATAAGAAAATTGACAATGTTAGCAAACTAAGGCATTGTAGCAGCATAAAATAAAGATTCATACAAAAAGTAATAATTGATTGGTGTTAAATCAAAAGTTGACTCTATTGTCAATCTTAACAAATGATTAGTGAAAACATTTCCGGTGCCTTTCTTTTCTTTGATTGTGATATGAAATTCTTAGAGGAATAAGATCCACCATACCAATCTAGCCTTAGAATCCTTCTTAGAAAGAAGATATTTTAATGTTGCATGATCACTAAAAACAACAAGTGCGCCAACAAGATAAGATATTTTTTTTTTCATATGCAAATACTATTGCAAGTAATTCATTTTCAATGATGGAGTAATTCATTTGAGCACTATTTAAAGTTTTATATGCATAGTAAATCACAAGGTTTCTTATCTTTTTTTTTGTCCTAAGTTAGCACCTACGGTATATGATGATGACTAGCCCAAAACTAATATTAATCACGCCAAAGACCCATTAGAGGTACCGAGTGGGCCAATTATAAGAGCTACGACAAAAAAATTGAAAGAGATATTGAATAGGCTTGTTTAGAACATATAAATCAAGATGGACCTAGAGAAACTTGGAGTGCTGAAGGAGCATAAAGGACAATCTCTAATTCATGTAATCCAAATCCAAGGAGAGCCCAATCCAAGTCCTAATGAGGGTTGATGTGTTCGGCCAAAAAGTCAGCCTTGTTTTGGGCATATTTTTTTCCTATTGTTACAAGGATTAAAAGTCAACAATTTTTCTCCTATTTGTGCAAGGTAATTCAACCAGATTTGATCTTTAATGGGAGATGATCATTATCATTCAAAAGAAAAAGTTTCCTACTCCACCAAGGAAACTAATGGGCGAAAGATTTTGTTTCATAAGCCAGGGAGGATTATTTAATGATTCTCCTAGTCTAGGAAATAATCTAATTAATTCAGCAACTAAGGATGAAATAATCATTATTTTTGTCCAAGTAAAACAAGGAAACCAAGGTCTACAAGGAAAATCTAGAGGCAACAACAAAGATTTTCAAGTCAAAATTGATTTTCCTAGTTTATTTGGAATTCCTAAAGCGATAGCCTTTTCCCAAGCATGCAAGAAAGGCTTATTCGACTATGACACTTTATAAACTAGGGAATCAAACTTATTATCTTTTATTTTTCTTTGATAATTACGACATCAACTCTAAACCTTTATTTTAATTTTATTTTTCATATTTTGGGCTTATTTAACTAAGGGCTTGGGTCTAATTGTAAGCGGGCCTTATACAATTCCACAACTTGTGTAAACCCCGGGAAATAAAGATTGTGTAAATTGCAAACTAAATAAATGGAAAATAAAAGTGAAGAAATTCATGTACAGATTTAAATAAAAACAGGAATTCAGAAATTTTCGGATATAAATTTCCGAACAAAATATTTTGAGACATTATAAATTAACCTGAAAATATAAGTTGAGGGGTGGAATTATAAGAAATGAAAAGAGGTATAACTTGGTTATAAGAAGAAAAAGATGTGGGGGCAAAAATAATACACTTAAAAGAAATTGGGCCTAACTGCAAATAAGAGAAATTATGGATGGAGTATAAATACTCCTCTCCTTACCAAAAATCTACAGCAATCATAAGGAAAAGGGAGGGAGTTTTTGAATTTGTTCTTGCCAAATCAAGAGAGGTACACTAAATTTTAAGAACCCATCCAAGATTAAGGGTTTATAGGTAGAATAAACACTTGTGGGCAAGTGATTAACAAGAAAATTTGAACAAGGAGAGAAGAGGGAGGGTCGACTGTCATTAGAAAAGAGTGAGTCAAAATTTTTTAACTGGTTGAAGATCAAAACCTTAATTCTCACCAGGTAAAGAGTTCTAAACATGGTTCTATAAGTCGTTTCAAATTCGATTACAAATTGATGCTTTAATGTTGAATTCTAGATTAGGGTTCTTAGACTTGAATTGGGGAAAATGTATTAATTGTTAGAATTGAGTTAATTCATGTGTTATATGTGATTGGGGGCATGAAATTATGAAGATTTATCAAATGAAATGTATGGGCAACTAAGTAAGGGGCAACTGGCCATATAAAGAGCAAAGAGGGAAAAGGGGGGAAATTGTGGTTCTCCTTATTAGAATTATGATAATAGGTTTTTTTATGTGGATTTGGTGTGTAAATGGAAACGTTGATGAATCTGGACAGATTTGTCTCCTGACTCTCGGAGAGAATTCAAGTAGGAGGATGAGGGAATTAAGATATGGTTTCCTTCATAAAAAAATTATTTTTGGATGTTGACTAACCAAGTAAATTGGTCTTGCTCAATTTAGAGCTATAGAACTCTAGTTATGGGTCACCAACCAAAACTGGGTTATGACATACCTTGTAAGACAGCAAGTCCGGTTTGTTGATGAGTAATTGTGAATGTCTTGGGGATAAAAATGGGTTCTCCTCCCTTCAAAGGACTTGTAGCTTCGTGTCTTAGCTTTCCAACGGGAACAACCTCGCTTGAAATGGAGTCATAGAACTCCATATATAGTTAAAAATCTGAGGATAGGTCGAAGTGCGACCTCTGCTGGTAGATTCAGAAAGTTGTTAAAGTGACCATCTCGACGCGTTAAGGGTGGGGATTGAGTCCCTCCCTTTCAGAGAACATGTAATATTACATTTTAGTTTCCAAAAATAAATGAGCCATGTTAAAAATGAAAATTTGTAATGATAACTATGGTCGGACAAAGAATGATTATATTAATGGATGAAATGACAAAAGTGTAAGATATAAAGAAATGAATAATTGAAAGAAAGACCTATATTGACTGTTAATATGGTTATTATGAAAATTATCTTGATTGAGGATAATTTATGAGATATGTCTGTGATTACAGAGGGACCACAAGCGTGGTGCAGCAACAGCAACAAGGGAGCACGAGTAGAGCTTCTACTGCAGGTAGGTGATCCACACCTAAGTCTCCTAATTAAATTTAATGATTTAATATGTTATTAATATAAGATGTGAATTAGCGAATGTTGGATATTATGTGAAAAGATGAAAGTTTATGTAATGATGTTGTTAGTTCGGATAGTATCCCGAATGTGTGTGTGTTCCAGGTGAATGACCCTTGTGTGAATCGCCAAGTGATGGAATTATTACTGACATAGAAAATATGAGAAGTGTGATACGTGGAATGGACTAGCATACATTTAGTGTATATTAGGATCCCGGGTAAGGGGATCTCAATGCATCGGTGCTTATGGGGCATGGATTAGCATAAATTTAATGTATGCTAGGATCCCGGATAAGGGGATCACCATGCATCGGTGCCTATAAGGCATGGACTAGCATACATTTAGCGTATGTTAGGATCCCGGGTATAAGGATTACCATGCATCGACTAACATATATTTAGTGTATGTTAGGGTCCCGGGTAAGGGGATCGTTACGCATCGATGCCTATGGGGTGATGATGATACCAATGAAATCGGTATTGATAATGCGATAGGCGGAAATAGAAGTGGTTGATTTTATGGAATATTGAATGGAAGTTGGAAATGGAAGACAAAACAATTTAGTAATTGATGGGGAAGAGTTCCAATGAAAACAAAAGGAAGAAGTGAATAGAATAAGAATACATGCCTACCTTTTTAAATTATTGGATAATTGTGTAACTATGTTTATTGTGGTATTCATGTTTCTATAATATGTATTTTGTTTCAGGACCATCGCATGCACCACAGAAGTAGATTTTAGCTTTTGTTCACTTTTGTTATGTAGTCCAGGGAGGTTTACCTTGTATTTTGTAAACATTGAAACATTTGTATAACTTAATTTGTATAATTAATGTTTAAACTAGAATAGATGAACTTAACTCTGTAATTCATATAACCATGTTCCATGTATGCGTGTTTATGTCATTTATCCCTCTATAATGATATTTGTTGTTCAATGTATGTTATAAATATTGTGGTTGAGATGATGATGATGTTTGTGGGATTGAGACCTAGGATGATTGGGTTGTGATTGAGTTATGAGATGTGGGATATTAGAAGTGTAAACAGGTTATATGTCGATAACTTAGGACCCCTCGGTATAGAGGAGACTCTACAGAAATTTCGGTAGATTTTCATATGAATACCTTATATAAGTTTAAGATTTAAACAATAACAGTTAGACAGTAACAGTTCAAGGTTTAGACAGTAACCATAAGACAGTAACAGTTCAAGATTTAAACAGTAACAGTTAGACAGTAACAATTCAAGGTTTAGATAGTAACCATAAGATAGTAACAGTTCAATTTTGATAGAATTTTATATGAATACCATGTGTATATAAATTTTTTTTTGCCCTATTTGCTTTTGTGTTTGGAGGTGATTTGTTCCGGAAAAATTGGGATTGTTACAACTTGGGTAAATTAGGGTTTAGAAGTTTAATTCTCAGTATTAATAATTTCCTTATAAGATGTGTATGGAAGATTTTGAAATAAAAAAAAACTTATTTTTGCCACAAACTTTGTTTTATATGTTGGTGAGATATTCTCCATTCATTAGTTCTTTAAAGGACTAAAAACGACTTATCGAAGAACAACTGACTTCGAGGTGTCATCCTTATACTTCTCATTTACGGATCAATATTCATTAGATGGGGGTTAATTCCAATAATGTTAGTGCCTAGATACAAGTTATCTTTGTGGCACACTCTTATCAAATCTGATTTACTTGGCTTTCTAGGAATTAATGTCTTTGTGTGTGGGTTGCTTGACTGCGTGATCAAGAGGTTTGCATCATTTGGTATCAGAGCTTGGCTCCATTAATTAGGTTATATCATTATGAAATTTTTGTTTCTTGTTGATTCCATAAACAAATTCCTTAGTGTCCAAACTCTTCTTCTCTTTGAATTTGCTGAATATCAAAAACTTTTTTTTTTGTTATTTTGTCTTGTTACTGTCCAAAATATATCAATAACATCATAAAATTCAATAAAAATAAGAAAAAAATAGTAGTTCAAAAGGAAGTTTATTTGCTCCTACCTCAGAAAAAAGCTAAACAAAGGGAAAATGGATCAAATTAACTCAAAATTAGCTCAAACTTGATAGTTTGATATCGTTTGTTTAGGGTTTCAATTCTGGATCTAATCAAGTCTTATTTATCATGTTCTTTTTTGCATCCGCATAACAAACCCTATCGTAAATTGCTCAAATTTAATATTCTATCTATTTGGGTTGAAGTCGCATTATATATCACATTTTAGCTCATTTGAACATCATTTACCTTAGGTTCCAGATCAAACTTAACTTATCGTAAACGAGTTTGTATTGCATCAATTTTGAAGCTTGTCCATTTATGTTGTTTTTGTTCTTGCATCATATATTCATCATATATAATGTATTCGGGTGTTGTTTCCATCATTTTTGCATACTTCACAATTGATTTTATTTGAGTCTTCAATTTCGTTCATAATCCGGATAGATTTGCTTGCTACTCACGAGACTATCGTTATAATTTTGTTTTTGCTTGTTTTTGTGTTTTTTTATTGCTTCTTGAGTAGTATAAACTTATATGGACTGCATTTCTAAGTCGGTTTTATTTGGTATTGGATTTAGTTCCACAAGAGCCGAAAGAAGGTAAGACGAGGAGAAAAACCAAATTTTAAGTGAAACATGAGCGACGTGACGAAAGTTTTTTATACCAATAACCAATTTTTGCAGGTATAATTATGTCTGATAAGAATAACACACCACCCTCTCCCGAGGGTGATGTAAAGTTCCAAATTCAAGCCTTGACAAAGATAATGAAAAGGGTGAATTTTATGATGGGGAACATGTGTGACAAACTTGAGAAGGTGGAGAAACATGGTAATAAAGTTGATACAAGTACCCAAGATGTGAGGAAGGTTGGGGTTGACCTGAAATCAAACAATGGCTGACCTGAAAGACCAAAGTCGAATGATTATGATGATTTTGAGGAGGACGTTGACAATTTTGATGATGGTGATTTTAAGGATGAGACCATAGGCCGTAGGGGAGGTTTTTGGAAGCTTAGAAACTAAAGGGATTGATGTGGACCAACCCAGAAACACCAGCAAGGACCCATTACATGTTCCAAATGGTCCAATGACTCGGTCCAAGACAAAGGCATTAAAAGAGGCATTGAATGCATTAGTTTTGAATGTTTCAACCAAGTCAGAATTGAAAGGTCCATTGGAGTATTAGGAGGAGGTCTTGGTACATCTTATATATTTGCAAGAGGAGCCAAATACAACCTTATTTGGGCCATGAGGTGAGGACACCAAAGAAAACAAAAGAATCCTACTACAACTTGGAAACAACATGGGTGGCTACCTTTTCCTTTTGTGTTTAGGATTAATGGGCTGCATGGAAGGCTATAAATAAGCCTTGAATCAGTTCTCTAATACTTTACTTCCTTCTCTTCTTCTCATGACAGAACATGGATTTAATATTAGGGGCTTTATTTTATTTTGTTAGCTACAGCCCAAGGCTTGTTTGGGCTTAATTAATACTTTGTTTTCAGTTAGGATCCAAGGCTTGTTTAGATTAAGTTATGGGCTTTTCAGTTTAGGGTTTTGGGTCAGTTTTGAGTGCACCTCATATAAGTCCATATAAAGGGTCCATTAGGGTTAATTTTTCAAGAACTATTTAAACTCATGTAAGCCAAAATTTCGGCAGTTTTGATGATAATTACTTCTAAATTTTTCAGTTTTAACATGTGAGAGTGATTCTTGCATTCTTCAATTCTTGAATGAACTGAATCTGACTTATCAAAGATTAACTGGCTTCGTGGCGTCATTCTACTCAATCCAATAGTGTTGGTGCCTTGGGGCAGGTTTCCATTGTGTCACACTCCTATCAGACCTATTTCAGCTTTCCGAGATCAGATCTCAATCTTGATTGTGGGTTGTGTGACCACATGATCACGAGGTTCGCATCAGTTGGTATCAGAGCTAGGCTCCCAAACAAGGTCATATCCTTATGTTATTTTTGTTTTTTAGTGTTCCTTTAAGTTTTTCAGTATTTGCGTCAATCTTCTTGTTCTTTGTATTTGCGTCATCTAAGAAAAAAAAGGGTTATATTTCATCTTGTTACTGTCTCTAATCATATCAGTATATTAAAAAGAAAAAAAACAAAAGAAAGAGAGAGAGAGGGATTAGTTGAAATTTCAAGGATCATTCAATTCTTGCTGCTGAAACACAACTCTTGGTGAACCATAAGCAAACCACCTCAGAATCAATTAAACTTCACATTCAGTCTATTGGGGGTGAGATCACATCATTTGTCAAATTTGGGCTTATTCTGATATTGTTTGCTTGAGGTTCAATTCTGCCGTAGAAACACTACTCTTAGTGAACCATAAGCAAACCACCTTAGAATAAATTGAAACTTCATATTCTGTGTATTGGGGATGAGATCGCACCATATATTAAATTTGGGCTTATTTTGATATCGGCTTCTTGAGGTTTTAATTGGAGGTTCAATTCTGCCGCAAACTGATCATACAAGGGGTTTGGGTACCTAGATATAAAAGAACGACCTATAAATTGATTTTTGTTGTTTGTTTAGTATTATAATACTAAATATTGAATTTGAGGTTATTTCGAGATCGTTTGGTCTGGGTTACAATTCTGTTACATAAAAATTGCATAACAAGTTAGATTTGCGTCAAGTTTCAAAACATGATCCTTACTGTTTAGTTTTGTCCAAATCTTTTTGTTTCTATTATATTTGGATTATCTAGGAGTCAAGTAACTGTTTTAGCTAATATTCGCTTTTGTTTTATTTCGTGTCTTCATTTCGTCCACAATTCGTACGAATTTGCATTGCTACTCGCAAAATCATAATCATAGTTTTGTTTTACTTTGTTTTCAGTATATATATTGATTCTTGAGTCTGAAAATTATAATTAGAGTGTGTTGCGAAGGCTACTGATTTTGATTTGTTGATTTCAGTTCCTAAAGAACCAAAAGAAAGTAAATTGTGAGGTAAAAGGCGTAGTGAGCTTATTAGAGTGAAAAGCCTTGATTTTGTTTTGGTGTGATACACGAGAGGTGTGAGGATATATTTTGTGCTACTAACCAAATTTTGCAGATTCAAAGAATGTCTGAAAACAACGAATCAGCGACACAAAACGTTGACATAGCTTTCCAATTACGAGCCATAGGCCAACAACTTGAGCTGTTGTCTAGAACGTACAAGGATCTGAAAGATGAGGTGAATTCAATAAAGCAACAGAATAGTGGGGTTGATCGCCGAGGAAATATGGTCCGTATGGCCATACGGAATGTCAGTTCTGATTTTGAAGAGTTTGTTGACGAAAACGCAGATGCGAGTGAAGATGACTATGATGGGGACTTGGACACCATTATACCGAAATTTCCTAACTTTCAAGGTAAAAACGATCCCGAGGTTTATTTGGAGTGGGAGAAAAAGGTCGATTGGATTTTTGATTGCCATAAATATTCTGAACAAAAGAAGGTGAAATTGGTGATAATTGAGTTTACGGAGTATGCATTGATTTGGTGGGATCAAATTGTAATCAGTAGGAGGAGGAATGGGGAGCGACCCGTTCAGACGTGGGGGGAGATGAAAGTCTTAATGAGAAGACGATTTGTGCCAAACCACTATTACAAAGACTTATATATGAAGCTCCAAAGTTTGAATTAAGGTTATAAGACAGTAGATGAATATGACAAAGAGATGGAGATAGCAATGATTCGGGCCAATGTTGTTGAGGACATAGTTATTAAACCCGACCCGGGGATTGACCCGGTCAAAGAACTGGGTCCCGGGTTTTATGGGAAAACCTGGGTTAACCCGGGTAAACCTATAAAACCTGGGTTATTTAGAGGTCAAATTGGGTTAAAGATAAGAAATGAAAAAGGGAGGCACTGAAGGGGTGAAGTGGGACCCAATGTGGCAGGACATGGGAGAGGGATGAACATGATGTTGTCAGTTGTTTTGTGCAGAGAAAGGCCTCTTGATTTGATCACAATCTCCTCACAAAATTCATCTTCCCTCTCTGCTCCTTGACTCCCCCATGCTTTAAAGCTTAAAAACATCACACAAACCCTCTCTTTTATATCTTTCCCCTGCAAACATTAGCTAGAGAGGATGAGAATCACGGCTACAGTGCTCCTTGACTCTCACATCACACAAACCCTCTCTCTTTTATATCTTTCCCCTGCAAACATTAGCATGATTTCTACATGATTGAAAACATTAGCTTGAGAGAGAGAGAGAGATGTTAAAGACTTCATGATGGTAATAAAACATGTGGTGCTGGTAGTGCTACAGTGCTACCTGTTGCCTCTCTCTCTGTGTTAATAAACCTTGCTAGATGTTAAACATGGATTCCGGAAAGTGGGGCCAGCTCAGGATCCAAAGACGTTCAAATCCAGTTCCAATCTGGATAAAAGAAAGAAGAGGATGAGAATCACAGCGGGGGGCTACTACCACTGGAAGAAGAAAGCCTTTAGTACTTGATTCCCGCTTTTAGTCATCGCTCTGTGAAGGAGTGG
>Ga0307512_10008197_pt1 | contig 10218 bp, 15 predicted proteins | sample 14_EM_MG_FD_200267 | JGI IMG/M metagenome (GOLD analysis project Ga0307512, IMG submission 200267) | Populus trichocarpa ectomycorrhiza microbial communities from riparian zone in the Pacific Northwest, United States - 14_EM | ecosystem: Host-associated > Plants > Roots > Unclassified | place... | reverse complement strand
AATCGCAAACGAGGTACTCGACTGGGTTGCATCAGCCACGCGCACGTAAATCCGATGCTGGCCTCCCGCAGGCGTTGGCGCGTACTCAACTGAATCAACAGACAGCGGCAGTATCGACGCCTTCTCCGATTTCCCCGACCAGCACTCGCAACTTCCCCCCATCCTCTACTACCCCTGTTCAACAACGACCACCAACATCGGAGCTGAGCCACGGTTCTAATCCCAACACGGGTGTTAACGACCTCGGGAGGGGCGTACCGTTGCATGCGGTACCCTCCCATTGGCACCTGTATATCGTAGAATTTAAAGCGGGAAGGACGGATTTGTTCTATAGTGCGGAACTTACGAACGAGATCCGAGTGGGGGATCTAGTGATCGTGGAAGCAGATCGGGGGAAAGATTTGGGCAAAATTATCAACGACACCATCACGTTGAGAGAGGTGGAGGCCTTTCAGAAAGCGCAAGCATCGAAGATCGGGGGTGGTGAAGAAAGTGGTAGCCCCGGTGGAAGTTCTGGTGGGACCAAAAAGGATATCAATCCCAAGAGGATCTTTGGTAAAGCTAGGAGTCAAGACATCCAGTGAGTGGTAGGACGCTGGGAATTGTCAGTTTATTGACGCCGCATCGGATTTTAGATTGCTGTCTGCCAAACTCGCAGATGAGGAGCGTGCTTTGGATCTATGCAGGACGAAGGCACGGCAGAAGAAGCTTCCTATGGAAGTTATCGACGCCGAGTTCCAGTGGTGAGTGAACAATTATTACGACCTAAACACACGTTCTCACTGGAAGGTTGTAGGGACCGACGTAAATTGACCTTTTACTTTATTGCGGACAAACGGATAGATTTCCGCGAGCTCGTCCGAGAATTGTTTAGGTACGTTTCGGATCAAGGAGAGAGGAACCGTCGCTGATTTTATTATTATTTATTTTAGGGTGTTCAAGACAAGAATTTGGCTCTCTGCTCTTTCGTCGAGCGGAAATTATGAGCAGTAAAACGTTGTGTTGTGTTGTACGATGGTTTGGTGTTTCGATATGGATCGTTGAAGCGATCGGTCTGCTGAACTCGATATCCGTCCCTTTTACCGTTCCGAACTCGTGTATTTCTCGTGTCGTGCGGATTTGATCCTGCAGATATTATCTATATCCTCGGTCGTTGTCCCGTGTACTATCAACGCATTGCATTGCTACCTTTTCCGTCCCGTTCGGGGGGGAGAGGTGAAACTACGGTTGGGGTTTACATCGCCCCCGCTGCTATTTTGTGATGTAGGTGTTTTATTACCATACGTGCGTTTGTTACATACAGGTATACATACGCAACATGGCGACGGAACTCGCTGGGCGGGTTGGGGGTGTTTTTATTTTATTTTATTATTTTCCGCCTATTTCATTCATTGCCGGCCGGTGAAGAGCCGAAAGAAGGGGAGAAAACGATTTTGGAGGAAGGAGCCGGGGACCGGGGAGGGGATTATGAGAGAGATTGAGATCAAGGTTAGTCCAATCAGGATTAGGGAACAAGCTCGGGAGATGGAAGAAGACAAGGAAAAACGAATTCTCGGTCGTTCGGTCCCCACATTTAACAAACCCAAAGGGAAGATCACCGAATCAAGCTTCAAACTGCAAAGACTCGCTTGAGCGGCGAGGCGAGGAAAGAAGAAAGAAAGAAAAGAACAGAAAAGAAAGCAAAAAGGGTCACGCGCGCGCCAATCTGTAAGGTTAGGTAACCGTAAAATGACCCCCCTCGGTTTTTTCAAGGGGAGTGTTTGTGAGTTGCGGACGAATGAGCTGTTCCGGATAAGGATTGGTGAATGAACGCGACCACCGTCTGTCGCTTTGGGGGTTCTCCCAGTCAACGTGGTCTGAGAGAATATAAGACCTCTGCGGGTCGGGCTCGTCTCTCGTTCTCTCCCTATCTATCTCTCTCTCCCCCTCCCCATGGATTCCTCCATTGTTGTCGACGACGGCTTTCATCACCAACTCATTCCTCATCACGACCAACCTGTCACTTATGGAATTTCATCTTCCTCCTCCTCTACCTTGCTCCCCGATAAATTCCCACCACATCCCATCGACCCTCTTGCTGTCTTCTGGCACCACCACCAACCTTTTCCTCTTCCCCCTCAGGACGATCAGATGGTCGTGGCTTTCCCCTACCATCTGCCACCTGCATATACCTATGACGTTCAGGATGACTCCGTTCCTCTAAACGGAAGAGAGAAAAGACACTGGTAATCCCCTTTTAATCCCCGGCCAGGAATCGTCCGCTGACGATGTGTTAAAAGTTGCCAGTTGTGTAACAAACGGTTCGATCGTCCGAGCACTCTCAAGAAGGTCTGTTCCTTCTTCGATCGGAATCAAAGACAAAAAACGCTCACACCCAAACCTCGAATAGCATATGTTGGTCCACACGGGTGAAAAAGGTACAGTGGTCTTCCACTTCCTCATCTCCCCCCTCTCTCACACACACACACACACACACACGTCTGCTTGCCGTAATTGTGTAATCGGTTATCATCTCCTTAGCCTGGGCATGTGAGATCTGCGGCCGGCGCTTTAGCGTATCGTCCAACCTCAATCGTCACGCCCGCCGCTGCAGGGAAAAATGGGTCAAATCCGACAGTTCGGCTATGGATACTCCACCCTCCTCTGCTCTATCCGACCCTTCCGAACTAACCGAGTTCCCCCCTTCTTCTTCCTCCTCCCCCTCCTCCTCCAGTGATGGTTCTGATGCCTGCCGTCAATCTTCACCTCAGCTGATCCGCCAACTTCAGCCTACTCCAGGAACTGTTCAACATGAGACCGATGATGGAACTCGTCCTCATGACCAACAACACGTTGTCGGAAAGCCCCACAGGCGACGGCGAAAAGGCTCCCCCATCGAACCGTGGGTTCCGGCCAGTCTTGTCAATTTCAACCTCGACCCTGTCACAAGATCCGTGCCCACCCCCCTCCCGGCCGTCGTCCCGAGTATGTTTGAGGAACGGAACAGTTACGCGGACACTCCGTTGCAGGCATATCACCCTTCCTGTTGGACCGGTCGTTTGGTAGGACCCAGTTATGCTCCAGGGAGCGAGGAGGTCCCCAGAGGTCGCATTTACGGAAAGCTGCTCGTCTTCTGATCGACGACCTTACGGGGGGTGAGGTAATATTTGTGATCGCTTCCGAATCCCATTGGATTTTATTTCCATTCTTCCTTCTATCTCTCTCGACCCTCCTTATTGCCCTCCCAGTCATCTTTCTGTGGTTTCCCAAAACCTTCTGGCGTAAGCCTGACGCCATTACGCTTTCTTTAATGTCACGCGCGCGCGTTCGATTATACTAGTGCACGTACTATGACCCCATCTGTTCATGTCAAACCCTGTATATCTCATCTTCGAAACGAATACGTGGTACCGTGCGTGTGAACTTTGAAGAATTAGCTATTGCACCCTGCAGCTTAATTTTCTTCAATTGTAAGCGGAGGGTCTAGACCGCGCGCTATCTCGTTGGACCCAATCGATTTGTATATGGATAGCTGATCCGTACTCTGGGTCTGGAAACTTTCGTGTCCCTCGCGGTCCACTCGCATTTGCATTGCACGGTCTCTCCATCCCCATCCTCCCATCCCCATTGGGTCTTTGGGCCAGGGCGGTCCGTCAACTGATCGTCACGCGTCTATCGGTCCGTACCTCCCTCCCGCTTTTACATACTTACATACTTACATACGTACCACGCACAACCTCGCTTTCAACGTTCCAACTCTTCCATCCTTTAGACCTTTAACCGGAATGGTTCGTCATGTGCAGTGCCACGGTGCTTTGGTTATGGACCCCCCACCCCTCCACGAACGCACGGACAAGTGACCATCAACAAAAGTGAATTGGGTTCGTAACAAGATCGATAAGAGAAGGGCCGGCGCTGACGGGTGTTCCTCCTCCTCTTCCTCCTCCCGCGTACGGATGTCAAGAAGCCGCTCCGGGAGCGGATGAGAGAGAGAGAAAAAAAGTAAAATATCCCGGGTCGCAGCTCCGGCCGACGAGTATCGTGAAAGTACAGATCCAGGGGCCGAACCTTCCCACACCCTCCTACTCCTCGATCTCGCAATAAAGGGGAGTACTAAGCATAAGCGAGATAAATAACACAGACACATGGTTCACAGCACATAACTCACAACACGCACCCTCTCACGAGCCACACACACACACAGCGGGTTGGAGCAGGGCACACTAGTGTGGATGTGTGACCCGATCCCGGGAAACACCTTCAGTGGTCAATGGCTATCATCGACGTTAAAATAATCAATATAGCACACACGCACATACATGTTGCATATATTAAAATTCTCGCACGAAAAAGCTAATACATTAGAGGTGAAGACCGCTTTCCAGCCTGGACGATCACGAATCGGGGACGTGAACGATCGTCCTTCTTGCCTCACGGAGAGCGCTGAAATGGTCCACGCGAAGAAGAGGAGGAACGAACGGACGGAAAAAAATATGGGGATGGAGGAGAAAGAAATAAGATCGTACCACGCACCCCCGGCAATTCATTCTTGATCCATCACAGGAGAAAAAAAAAGGTACCATCGAGACTGGACCCAGCCAATCCAACAAAGAGGAACAAGCCGACCCCCGCTTCAGCCACTTCATTTCTTGAACGGTTTCAGCACATCTAGAAGCCGCACCACACAGAAAGCGTTTCCTTCGTCAGCCCACGACATTGACGGGAGTTTCAAACGGATCAGAAAAAAGAAGGGCCTCGAGGCAAGGTGGAGAGATCTCGGACGGGATGAACCGATGGAAGGGGGTGGGATCGGAAAAATAAGCCCTAACCCACTACCCATCCCCCTTCATACTCCAGAGAGAAAGGTAACGTAGCAAAACACGCACTCTGTACGGAAGCCTGCACGTTCTTTCTCGTTTCCCTTCCAGCGAACTTATCCACCGTGTCTTTCGCGAGACCCATAACGCCCGTCTGCTTCTTCCACGAAGCGGTGGCGTTAGAATACGAAGACGACGTTGAAGCCGAATAAGATAAGCCCGTCTGCCCACCGTAACTCTGGGGTGGTGGTTGTTGCGCCGGCGAATAGGGGCGCTGATGAAGGGTCTGATTTAAACCCGGTCCACTAGGTCCGCCAGATGAGGTCGGTCTGGAAGGTGGCCTATCCTGCCGACCTATACAAATCACACAGCACGCCGAGCGCCAGGGGGTCATAACATTTTTAGCTCCACAAAGCACAAATAAAAGTTTGACGCGTGGTGGGACTTACGGGGTGGTAGAGACGGAGGTTGATAAGATCCTGGATACCCAGGACGCGGCGACGTACTGGGAGGAGGTGTATTATACCCCGGATACGTCGATTGTTGTTGTTGAGGAGGTTGCTGATACCCGTACGAGCCAGGTCCCGTCTGTTGGTACATCAAAGGCGGAGGAGGCGAAGCACTAGGGTTTATTCCACCGTACGTGGACTGACTCGGACCTGAGTAATCATACCCCCCAGGGAGGGGTGGTTGCGCTTGAGACGGTACCGTCGGTCGAGAGGAGTGACATGTAGGTGGACGATCCGGTGGCGGAGGCGGGGAGTTGGTCATTCCCGAGTAAGATTGATATTGTCCATAACTTTGGGACGTGGGAGGCCGAGTCGGGGGACGTTCCGGTGGCACAGGACCCGGAGAGCTCGCCATACCAAGGTAAGAAGATTGATGTTGACCATAACCCACAGGACCCAGAGATAACGGAGGCGAACTGGACACCGGAGGAGTGTGTGTCTTCACGGGATATGAGGGACGCGGACGATCTGTTGCAGGAGCCGGGGTGTTCGTCATCCCAGGGTAAAATAATTGTTGCTGGCCGTAATCCTGAGGCAGCTGAGGTGAACTCGACGGCGGTGGAGGTCTACTATGCGTTTTCCCGGGATAGGAAGATTGTTGAGCATACCCCGATCCTGGGTATGGTGGAGTTCCCTGTCCCGACGTCGAAGGTCCAGGATACGACAAATTGGAAGGTGGGGGACCTCCCCACCCATCTTCCCCCTTCCCATCCATCTTCTGGTCATACCCATAATACGAGCCCGGTCCAACTTGCCCAGGATATGTGCTCTGTGAAGGCGGGTAAGGTGGCTTATATCCACTCGACGACGAACCGCCCGGTCCATCGAACGACGCCGAAGAGTTCAAAACCCCGGTTCCCTCGTGTGGAGACTGAGGTCGAAATGTTGGTTTCGTCGCTGTATGAATGGGAGGACGGGTGCATTGAGGAGGGAGAGGTGGGGGTCCATAACTTGACTGGTACCCCTGCTGGAATGGCGTCTCCTGGAGTTCAGGGCTAGCCGGTGGATCCCACGGATTCGTTGGGGTGCCGACGTTATACCCGCCAGGTAGTTGCAATTGCGGATTGGGATAGTCGTCATTCCAGTGGAAAGGCGTGCTGAGGTTGACCGACTGATAGTGAGGGCTCGACTCGTCCGAGACCTGTGGCACAGGTATTGACGCCATTCCAACATCCTGCGAAGATCCAAAAGGTGGCGAAAAGTATGACGATAGTGGAGGTGTGGCTGACGGAGTAGTGGACTGTGGAGAACTGGGTTTATTCGCAAAAGCCGGTAAAGGGGGCCCGGTGGTCAGCGACACGTTCGCATGGAAAGGTGAGGTAGGTCGCGAGTCAAACCCCCCAGGAATATGCGGATAAGAAGGAGAGTAAGACGACGGACCCCCAATTGCGTGTTGGCCGAGATCGTTGGTCAAATCTGAGATATCATAGTTCTGCTGGACGTTGGGTGACGACGGAGCGGTCTGAAATCCTTCATGCGTCGGGGAAGATTTTTTCTCTTCTTCTAAAGTATACGGAGGTGGTGGTGGCTCGTTAGGGTTCTCTTCGACGGCGAATGGATTCGCTGAACATGACCCGCTAGCTCCTGGCGTACTCTTCGCAGGTACATTTCCCCCGCCGGTACCGTCTTCGTATCGAGGCCGAGTACCCCAGTAGTCTTGTAGCTCTTTTTGTGGGAAGGCCTCCAGTAGTCTGCGATCCCCTCGTAGGATTTCTGCCGCTACACCGCAAATTCTCATATACCTACAAGGAAGGTTAGATGTGCGCGTCGTGGGGCGACAAAACCAAAGTACCAGTCAGACGGTAGGTCATAGGTATCTGCGTCCGGCGCCAGGAACCTATATCTGCCACGGACAGGCGACGGTAGTTGATCCTTTTTGGTCACAACGGGCATGAATGCAGTCCCCTCATCATACCTGTGCATCGTCAGCCCCCAAAAAATTGGACGAACAGAGGGGCACTCACTCATCCCACATAGCACCATAGACCGTCCTGACACCGTTCCTCCTCGCATTATAGATTTGTCTCCACAAAAACCTGCCACCTTCTCTCGGGATACCATTGAATCCCCACTTTCCATCAGACAAATTATATCCAGACCCTCCAGGGAGCACAACAGGGATATAATCCAGTCTCCTCCCCGACCTCACGGTCTTGTTGCGTTCGTTGATTAGTTTCACATCCCCCGCAATCTTTTCTTCCGCGAACTTATCCGCATCCGCAATATTGCCGTATCGTCCAACCGTCCAAGGCGAAATCGCGTCAAAGCAATCGAGCCAAACCTCCACGAAATCTGGATTCCGGTCCGCATCACCCGTAGATGTTCGCCAATGCGCAGGAACTATAGGAAGTCGCGAGTTTCAGAAACCCCGTCCGTGAATGCAGAAGAGAGAAAAAAAAGAAAAAAATTATTGTGCGCTTCCTCGGGACTAACCTCCTGCCATCAGATATACGCCACCGGGGTGGGAGCTGTTTATGTAAGAAACGATTGAACGAACGAGACCGGGCGTATGGCGAGAGTCTTCGAACCCAAAGCCTGGCGAGAACAGCCCACGATCAGTATTGGCCGTCACGCGGTAAAGGGGAGGGAAAGGAATAATTATACCCCACAACGCGACGACGGGCTTTCCCTTCTCTCTTAGATAACTTGGACTGTCGAAAATGCGTTTGTCGAATACGAGGTGTTTCCAGTCGTATTTAATAATTTCCTCGATCTTATCGGGCGGCACACCAGACACGTCGTACCTTACAAAGGATCAAAACTTCAGCCCACGAGATCACCCAGATGGAACGGGCGGTAGAACGTACATGATGGCGTACGCCCTGCCGTTCTTCTCTGCGGCCTCTCGCACACGATCACCGACCTCGTCACGGATCCTGCGGATCCCATCATTATCCGCCCGCATATCGCACTGGCCAGCGAAACGTTGAAGGAACGCGCCATCTACACCGTGCTGTGCCATCCAATTGAAGTGCCTATAAACAGCATATACCAGGGTGCGGACATCGGTGAGAAACGATCCAGTATGTACGATGAGGCCTGACCTGTCTACAGTCTTTTGGTCCCTTGAAGAGAATAAATGACATTTCTCGCCACTCGGAGTTCTGAGCCCCGGCGCTTCGTATAATTCCGAAGGGTCGTATTCCGACACATCTGGCCAGATGTCCGTATTAGGACGTCCGCCGTCTGGGACGGGGTAGTCGAACCAGTGAAGCCATCCATGATGACCTCTTCCAACTATTGGCCGCGCCGTACGTTACACAATTCGTAACCGACGGACCGGACGCGGGCAAAACAATGAGAATTCAGGGGTGTGTGAGCAAAACAGACGCTGGCGGTGGAACGGGAAAGCGGGTGAACGAAAGAAGCGAAAGTGGGACTCACCTGGTTCTCCGTCCCCTGCGCATGTGAACCAGCCTTGGTAGCCGACCAACAGTTTGTCTTGTATCGTAGATGGATCGGCCTTCTTGAGCGGCCTTCCGTTATGCATCCTGGGCCTGATGTGACGATGACGAGTTGGCGAAGATGAACGTTGGGAGCAGGTTAGTTGTGAGCGTCTGCGAGATGTGCTATTATAGGAGATTATATGTTTGTAACAAAAGAGCGTTCAAGCTTCGAGTTTCAAGCGCGGGGGGAGGCAAGAGTGGTTGTACATACGGATCCCCTGAGATCTAATTGGGACAATTACTGTCTGTACCTCCTGAAATGGAAGTTCAACGTACAACGTTCAACATTAAACATTGTCAACTCGCCCGGCCGCGGCGCTCAGCTGTTCAAATTCCCCCACATACAGCGTTTCGCACAAGTTACCCTGACAACGGGTTCGAGACAAAGGGCCCGAGAATGGATCCGAAAGCGAAAGAGTTGGCTATATATCTTGTGGAAAAGATCCGAAAGTAAGGATGAAGAAAAGCTTGAGATCGTCCTCGTCTTTTCCAAGGTTCCAAGTCTGATATCTGATCTAAGCCTAGCGTACCCCCCCAAACGCGTCTCATAATCGGTATAGCGGGCATTCCAGCTTCAGGCAAATCGACCCTTGCCAAACTCATCGTCGAACACATCAACACCACCCTCGAAACCACTGACGCCGAATCAGCAGGACGAACGGAGGCGATCGTCGTTGGGTTGGACGGATGGCACCTCACTCGAGCCCAACTCGCTGCCCTACCCGACCCCAAGCTCGCAAAAGACAGACGAGGTGCGCACTGGACGTTCGATCCAGACGGCTACCTAGAATTCGTGAAGAACCTTCGCGTTCCTCTCCCTCCTTCTCAATCGCAGTTGGACTCATCAGTCGAACCGATCATCGCACCCTCGTTTGACCACGCGGTTAAGGACCCTGATCCAATGGGGGTCAAGATATATCCCTGGCACAGGATCGTGGTAATTGAAGGGTTGTATTGTTTTCTCTCGATCGGGGCGTGGAAGGAGGCAGGGGAGATGCTGGATGAGAGGTGGCTTACGACTGTGGGCTTTGAGAAAGCGGTAGAGAGGATCATCGATAGGCATGTCGTCAGCGGCGTCGCAGGATCCATGGAGGTTGTCTCTTGCTACCTTTGTTCTGTGTGTATTGCTCACAAAGGATACAGGAAGCACAATGGAGGGCAAGGGAGAACGACATGCCCAGTGAGCCCATGCCTACTCCGGAACAAATGATGACAAGCACTGAATTTCTGTTTAAACCAGATGGTCAATTCCTGCTGGACAACTCGCTCGCACCCACCAGGACAATCGAGAGTGTTCAAGACCCAGCATTGTTTTCACCCTTAGGCAAATGATCAACGTTGGTGCACCGCAATGCCAGGGACATCATGCAGGACCCTGCAATGGGTTGGCTCGGTTGCATAGCAGGTTTACGTCCCTCCAATCAGAGATACCAACTTACATTTCAACTCTATTCCCCCCCCCCCGCG
>Ga0307512_10008196_pt1 | contig 10218 bp, 11 predicted proteins | sample 14_EM_MG_FD_200267 | JGI IMG/M metagenome (GOLD analysis project Ga0307512, IMG submission 200267) | Populus trichocarpa ectomycorrhiza microbial communities from riparian zone in the Pacific Northwest, United States - 14_EM | ecosystem: Host-associated > Plants > Roots > Unclassified | place... | reverse complement strand
CTTATGGTAGGCCATGCAGGTCAAAATGAAGGAGCTGGATGAGGAAAGGTGAGGAAGTCGGGCAATATATCAAAAACTAGTGGATTGATCTACATTCCACATATTGCAGGCCGAAAGTGCTGCAACGTGATAGGCCTACTCCATTCATTGCTCAGATTCCAGGTATAGTGGTGGAACAGAAATTGACAGGCCCCAAACCAGTCGGATGCATATGATTATACATAGGAACTATATATTGGCTGTCAATAATGACTCTATGCATTTTTGCATTTGATTGTTGAGCACACAATGACTGTTAGTCTATCTTCAAGGTGATCATTAACGATTTTTAGTCTTACACTTTGGGCAATTAAAGGGCTCCATAGTCACATTATTTCAAAGTGAAAGTATTGGCCATCTTTATAGGTAAAAAGGAAAGTGACATGCTCATAGCCCCATCCTAGAAATGAACCTCATGGAGCATCAACCAATTTTGGTCTTGTAAGTCTGATACTAATAACAAGACTTCTTCTCTATGATACATAATCAAAGTATTGGCCACCTTTATGTGCAAAAATGCTAGCAACAAGTGTTGGTAACGGTTCCGGGTTACCCAGCGGCAGTCCGGGTTTGAACCGACCTAGAGGCCACAGTCTTGGACAGGAACCACCCAGGAACCAGAACCAGGTGACTTGCACTGGGTTGTTACCCGGACCACACATACACCCACAGGTTTTTGGCCAGGTCGGAACCAGACCTTGGTTTCATTTTACAAGTCCTACAACTTTGGCAGTAATTTGGCTGCAATTAAATATTTTAGTTTTGATTGTATCATGACACGATCAATACGTAGATTGATCATGTTTAGTAGTTCCTTCACATCCTGCATTCAGATTTGCGATGCGACCAATAATTATTAAATCGCTGTGACATAACACCAAATTTGATCCGACATTTCCGGATTTTTGCTAGTGACTCACTGAACATTGGTTGGATCGCAAATCTGAAAGCGGGAGGTGTAAGAGCAGCTAATACTGCACAATCTACATATTGATCATATCACGAGATGATCAGAACTCAGATACTTAATTGGAGCAAAAGTTGTGAGGTTGATATGCTGGGTTTTTGGTGGTAAAACCAGCCCAATTGCAATGGTCCGAGTTTTTGTGTGGTAAAACCCATGGCAATAGTCTGGTTCCAAGTTGGGACAGGACCCGGAACCAAACCGGGAATTTGGAACCATGGCTAACACTACTACCAATGACGTCGCTACTATCTGCCTAAAATTAGCGTCAATTGAGCATCAATGATTATTGGTTTTGCATCTTGGATAATCAAAGGGCTGTGCGATGACATTAACCTATAATCAAAGTATTGTCCAGCTTTATGGGTAAAAATGCTACTGACGATATTGCTACAAACTCCTAAAAATCAGCGTCAATGATGTAGGGTCAATGATTTTTGGTCTTGTATGACGCATAATCAGAAGGTTGTGCAAAGGCAGTGACCGATAATGGAAGTATCGGCCGCCTTTACATGGAAGAATGATGGTGATGATATCCCTACCGCCTCCTGAAACTGAGAATTAACGGACAGCCAACCGTGTTTGAGGGGGCTTAGTGAGCTATACAGCGATGAACTTCATTGCCTTGTTCCGAAATTGAGTTTGTAACCCTCACTGTTTTCAATATGTCTTTGTATACAACTTCACAAATATGGATGCAATGTCTCAAACGTCTTACTTTGTTCTTGCTTATAGCTCTAGAGGCAATATTTAAGAACCAGCTTTCTAATTTAATATAAAGTAACTTTTGACTGTCTCTCAAGTCAAATTATGCAGCTTTCAACTTCCTACTGCGATGTTGGATACAAAATCTTTAAATACCTTGTTACTAGAGATTGTAATATCTTTCAAACATGAATGTGTCTTTATTTGTGATTTGAGTGACCTTACCTTAGAAATCATATTTGATACTTGGGGGGCTTCTATGAATGTGGGCTCGAAGCATTCAATTGCTTGGGTTTATTCTACACATGTGCCTTTAGGGCGTTTCAATTTGTACTGCAGAATTGAGGAGACCAGCAGCACTAGCATCATATGTATCATTTGTCATCAAGTTCTTCACCATCAATCAGAACATGCAACTAGCACAATGGGGAAACACTTGCTGTCAAAAGCGCACATCGTGAAGTTAAATGAATCAACAGAGTCCGAAAATCCTCAATTGACTTGTTCAACGGTCGATGCAACAGCTTTGGGCATACTGAAGAGACTAGGCAGTCAAGGAATTATATTAGTATGTTGGCAAAGGAAATTTATATTTGACATTTAGGTTTTGTATATATCAACTGAATTGACAGACATAATGCTCCAAATTAGGACTTTGTAACTGCCAATGTTCACCAAGACACCTCGAATCGCTACCTGATGTTACAATTTGTTTCAGCACGCATTCCATGGAACACCCTTTCAAGCTTGGAGCTACAACGGCCATACAATGCTATACAAAGTGAGTTGGTGCTACTGTCTGCCAGCACCCTTAGCAACATTTGGCAGAGGGAATACACACTGACAGTGCATTCAATCAAAAGCAATTGCCATCAAGGAATAAAGTTAGTTTTGCTTTAAACGGGTGGACATCAACGAACAAATTAGCCATAATCTCGATCATTGCTGTGAATATGTGATAAAACTGAGCATTGCGAGAACTAAAATTCACTTTCAATGATGTTGATAGCCTATTCTTTTCCTATTTCGAATGCTAATTAAGGATGACAGGTGAAGGGTCAACGTACTGGAGCAAGGCTAGCCATACATTTGAAAGATATTCTTGATTGTTGTCAGTGTACTGATGGCCATTTACTTGGAATTATGACTGATAATGGTTCCTCAAACTACTTGATGACTTGGAAACTACAATGAACCCTTGAGGCCTTCAGAATCGAGTGGCCTGCATTGAGAAACCACATACCATGCATGGCGCAGGTCATTCAGCTTGCTTTAGGCGCATTCATCAACAGTCTCGGTGTAAAAGGCCACAACAAGTCTTGTGAAGCCGCTGAGTGTGATCAGCAATTTGGACAGAAAGAAAGCTTAGACAGTGGGAAGAGTTAAAGACTTCGAAAAGATGGCAATGGATTGATTGCACTGACACTGGGTCGTCGAAATGAGTTCATTGACATGCAATAATCCAAAGTACAAATCCCAGTAATACCAATTATGGATGTGACAACACGATGGAATTTGACACTGGGGTTGCTTGAGGAAGCCTACTTATTACCAGAAATCATCTGTGAGTGGCTCAAAAATCCAAAATAGAGTGATTACTGGCCACTAATCATATTGCCGGATGAATCGACCCTTGTCAAGTATGTGATGGATGTTTTCAGGCCATTCTGATACTGCTCCCTGTGGATGTCGAAAAGGCAAACAATTACTCTGCATCCCATCATGAATGTGTACAATGACATGTTTGATCAGATGGATGGTGTTATGCAAGCTGTAGCTAAGAAGAAGTCTCAATGGAAGGAAGACTTATACTTCGCCATGAACTATGCACGACACAAGTTTTCCAAGTATTGTGCTGAAGTCACTCCAGCGATGGGTATGCTTCTCATAACAGCACACCTCCTTCATCCGTTGCAGAAGTTGCAATCGTTTAGGAAGTGGAACAAGGCAATCGATATCAATTGAGAAGACGAGACTTCTTATGCGACCCCATTGCTGGTTGTGTTTCTGAAGTATGTGGAGAATAAATAATATTCCAAACATACTTGTTTGCCAGTCATTGAACCCAGGAGAGTACGGATCAACAACCTCATCGCCTACGCAATGGCTTCTGAATCTGGTCAAACTTCTGTTGATTCAGATGATTCGTCCAGCGATGATGAAGAAACATAAACGCCTGTAAATGTGGATGAAATGACACCCGGACATAGCGATCGCGCAGCAAGCTTCTCGACAGCTGTACGGCTCTATTCGAACTCACTGGGTGGATACCCGACAAGCTGGGGGCAAGTTAAGCAAAATCATCCTGAGTACCACTCCGACCCCAGTGAGATTAGCAGTACAATTTGGATACCGCATATCACCTACAGGTGGCGTCAACAGAGAGGAAATGCACTAAAAGTACGTGGATGTCTCCAATGTGGGATGGGATATATTCTCTCTCATAGCACATGGTGTCAGACTGGATGCCAGTTTTGCCCTTAGGCACGATGTTATCGGCAGGAGGAAATCAAACCCCACAGGTGAGAACCTTCACGAAAAACTCAGAGTAAGGAAGTTTGCTTGAGGCAGTCTCAGGACATTGGTAGGAGATAACCCAGCACCTTGATTCAATGAAAACTGAAAACGACTTGGAAATGAAGAAAGGTGGAAGAAAGAAAATTGCATAGAATGGCCAAGTTGTACAACTCTTTGGACATGTGGCAGGGCAGCCAAAACCTATGTGCTCCACAGAAATAATCTCAATCTCAAAACAAGCAAATGACAGCCATCGGATACATTTCAGATACTGAAGAGATGCTCAAAGCATCCTGGTCAAACTTTCAACATGATGGTCTGGCTGCATTTAAATTGTCGGAAAGATCACCTCTGCCACCAGCTTAGTCTGCAAAGGACCTCCCTGGAGGACAAACTCATGTATTAAATGTCTTCTGAATGAAAACAATCTACCATCATTCCGCTGATATTAATGAGACTAATCCAACAGAACTCATTTCGGACTCCGAATATTGGATCAACATGAATGGTGACCTTGATAATCCAAATGTGAGTAAAGACGACTGGGAGGTAGACAATGAATTCGATACAGATCTAAACTATGGCATTGAGGATCCAGAATTCCCAGAGCAGTGAGATGTGTGTGCTGCCCCAAATGTTCCAGGATTGATTTGGCCAACACGGAGGTCAAACAACACAGCTCAAAAGGGGTTCATGACGGTGAATGCAATGCAAACAAAGAGGAATAAGGCAAATTAGAAAAAGTTGCGCAGAATGTGTCAATATGTTTTCATCGGTTTCTTCATGTTGCTTGACCAGGAATATCATTTAGAGAAATTGTATGGGAGAATAGTGAGCAGTCCCATGTGGATATTGGTTGATGAACAGAAGTATAGCAGGCGAAATGCATCATATAGCAAAATATATACATTTTGATACAGTGAGAGTGACCAGTGCAGGCATGTTACCAGGCCCAGCTTTTCCCATGGGCCGAGTCTCACTCAGTCAGAAAGGCAACTGATAAGTTCAAAAAATTATGAATACAATTATCGATGGCAATAGATGGTGAAAGGGAAATATATCACAATCATGGTCAACAGAGAATCCATGATTTATTGAATTGTAAGTAAGGTAATTGCAAAGTGATTTGGTCACTGATATGCATAACCAACGTATTGGCAGCCATTATAGCCACAAGAGCAAGTGTTACTTTCACTGCCCCATTCTGAAAATGAGTGTCAATGGAGTGTCAATGATTTTTGGCTTTGCATCTTGGGTAATCTAACTGGGGATTGGTTGCAGACATCCATAAATGAGGTATTGACCACCTTTGGGGGAAAACAAATGCGACATGCTCCGTGCCCCATCCTGAAAATGAGGATCAACGGAGTGTCAACACTGTTCGGTCTTGCATCATGGGTACTCTAAGCGTCACATCGTCGCAATAATTCATATAGGAACTAATGGTGGCCTCTTCAGCCAAACAGTGCGTGACATCAAAGTTACCACATCATGAAAATTAGTGCCAACTGAGCGTTAACAATTTCTGGTCTTGCATATTGGGTAAACAACGCATCACGTGGATACTTGAGTTTATAACCGAACTTTTGACCAACTTTAAAGGCAAAAATACACAATGTAAAAGGAAAAACATACATTCCAAAATAATCAATATTGCAAACTGCAAAACATGCAAAAAGTGATTACTGGATGTTGAATAAGTGATTTTGATAAGATACTATTATCTAACGGCAAAAACAAGAGCATTATATGAATCTACATTTTGCTGATGCAACACGGCTATATATATGATATGTGAGGCGCTAGCTCAATTCTGAATTCGGCTTGGCAACATCTAGGACTTCACAACTCCTCACCAGAAAAGAAAGGCAGTCACAGCGAGTAGCAGAAACAAGCAGGTACACAAAATGTGAGAGGCTATATATTTTTCCTTTGGGTTGATCCTTTTCCTTTGGGTTGATGTTTTTCCTTTGGGTTGATGATTGCCCTTTGGGTCTATGGAGTTCCCATGGGTGTAAAGATTTCTTCTGCTTTTACGTGGATCTTATGATCTGTTGGGTTTGGGTAGCAGAGTGTATGCGATGAAGAAGGAGAGGTGTTCCTGGCACAAAGGGCCACAGAGGTGTTATGGTGGAAACATCCATTGTACACCAACACGTAGTGTTAGCAACTGTTCCAGACTGTCGCTTCAGGACTGGGTGAGGGTCGATTGTGAACCATATCCAAATACACCGTCCAGATCGTCAATGTACCCGAACCATCAATTCGTGTATGATGTGATGGAAATCTCCCAACCAATCCGAATTTGGTGGGTTGTCAGTGGGTCGCCTTGCAGGTCTATCTGTATTTTAGTCACTTGGAACCTGCAGGAGTGTCTGAGAGCGTGTGGAGTGCAAACTTAGATGTGTCAAGTTCAGGAGAGTATCAGACCCTAGGAGGGCATTCCGGCTGGCCTGCAGAGTAACTGGGAACTCTGATGACTTGTACAGAAGTACCATGGGAGTGATTGTGATAAGTTTGGGAACACATCGGAGCGCTGGAGAGAGCTTTAGGCACACCTGGGATCACCTGTGAGCGCCCAGGACAAGCCTGGGAGGGCCACTGACCAGCCTGGGAGTACCAACGACAAGCCTGTGAGGGCTGATGACAAGCCTGGGTGTGCCGACAACAAGCCCGGGAGCACGTACAACAAACCCAGGAGCGCCAACAACAACCCGGGTTGCACTGACAACAAGCCCGGGAGCACCTACAACAAGCCTGGGAGTGCCGACGATCAGCCTGGCAGGATGGACAACATGCCTGGTAGCACCGACAGCCATGCTGGGAGACCCGCCATCAAGTCTGGGAGTACCTCGAATCACAGTAATGCAGTCTGGGAAACAAAACCTCATCGTTGGGAACACTGCTGGTGCATCTGGAAATCGTAGCTACTACTTATTGTTCGACAATTTTTAAAACTCATCTATTCAGTTTGTATTCTGATCTCGGTATCTATATAGCTACCCATCGACACTCGGTATATCTGGACTGGCTGCACGAGGTGCTTGAGAGTAATTCAAGGTGTGGCTGACTATGACAATCGAGTGATCTTAGACATGCACACTGAGCTCGTGATCGAGTGAGTTTGGAGATGCACTTGGAGGCACTGATCGTGCTAACTTCGAAGCTGTAATGGAGCGAGTTTTGAGATACACTTGGAGTCCGTGATTGAGCGAGGTTCAAGATATACACTTGGAGGCCATGATCATGCGAAATTGGAAAGAAGCCTTGGTCATGCAAACTTGGAAGCCATGACCATGCGAACTTGGAGGCCATAACCCAGTAAGTTTGGAGATGCACCTGGAGGCCATGATCATGCGAACTTACAGGCCGTAATCGAGTGAGACTGGAGTTACATATGGAGGCCGTGATTAACCGACATTGGAGGTGCACTTGGAGGCCGTCATTGCGTGAGTTTGGATATACACTTAGACACTGTGATTGACCGGGATTGGACGTGTGTTTGGAGGCGGTCGATGGATGGCACGCCGGGTGCTGAGACTATATTCTTCAGTTAGTCAACTTGCCACCATTGGAATGTAACAAGGTGACTGGACCTTTGAGCTCTCATGGGGAGCTACCCAATGGCCGTCGATCGTATAGGGAGGTGCACTGGAAGCTTAAAATACATTCCAGGGTCAACCTGTAATCCTGACACCGAAGGGATGACAAACAATGGTCACTCGACGCTGAACTCGGTGTATGCCTGTACTTGGTGTCAACTCATGATCATGGCATGGAGAGTGTTACGGCCATATTTAGACCCAATAATCAATACAACATTTATTAGACTAAATAAAGCCGCATATCTAAACCTTCTCGCCTTTCCTTGATTCCTCGTCTTTCCCGAGACTCAACCATTTATCTAGCTCCGCTAGTAAGAGCTCACCACTTCTCCTCATCCGTCCAAGGTCGCTCTTCGGAGTAGTGTTCGAAGGGCAACAACCCGGTAGTGATGTACCGTTCCACTTCGTATTCAATACCGCGTATAACGGCGTAGAGGGAAAGAGTGCGGCAGATGTGGATTAAATGCCACTCGTTGAAGTATCGTATTTGATCTCCGATAATTTCTACGACTGCTTTGTGTGCATCTTGAGATTGTGTTAGACTGAATGAACACATACAAAGAATATTCACGTAAGTGAGTTAAGGAAATTATTTTGAATGTTTGTAGATAGAATTCTTAATAATATTTTAAGGTGTTCTTCGCTTGTAATGGCTCACTATGGATTGCTGCTAGAGCTTGGTTCTTCTCATTGTCGGGGACAATGCGAGTCTTTATATAGTCGGATCCTCTGGTCAAGCTTGTCTTTGGAATACCGCCATGACACTTAGTTTGATTGATAGCTTATCGCCGAGTCAACATAAGTAACTCATTGATAGTGCCACGAATTCCCTCTTGGTTATTGTGTTCATGTATGAGTGGTTTTAAGGCGTTAAGTCCGCACATTGGGCCATCCTCATATCATGATATCGCTCGCACACATTATGACAACTCGTAACTTCAACTTAGACATCTTGCTTCCTATTTGTTCAGTAGCTGGAACGTCAGAAGACTCATAGTCTTATCAGCCCTTATCGCAATATATCTTCATAGCTTGTCGCTATTAATGGCCTCACCTCAGATAAGGATGTTTGGCATTGCGTCAGAGATTCAATCGGCAACCAACTGATACTCTGCCAGCGTAGATTATGACACGCAAACCTCATATTTATTTAACAGGTATAACGTCGGGATGCATACTAACTCAAACCAATGAGCAGGGTCGCTACTGGCCTCTTATCTTCAGCCAATGTCATCAATCCCTCAGACACCACATGCTTAGGTCTTAACCTTCTGTAGACCGGGGAGAGACGCAAGGTGTTCTCACCGCTTAGCGTGTGAGCTTGCAGATTCCCTTTTTCTTGCATATTGCGTTATCGTCCGCTGCACACGTAATTCTGTGTAAGTGCAACTTAACTGTGTGTTTTCCTGCTAGATAAGATATAGTAGGTGGGGCCAATAATTATTCCCACTGCTGAAGATTTTTCACTTCCCAGTAATGGTGACATAATTGCATCATCATAAGTGAATCTGCTAGTCAGGGTGAACCAAATGACTAATTGTTCGACACGCGGCACAAGTATAATTCCGCTAAAGATTACCTGGCCGACCACCGTCATGATGTCTCACGAGGAGGTGTTTTCCATATGACCTCGTACCCACATGAATAGTCACACGTACTTGCTGCAATCCATTCATGTATCATTACTGCTACTACGAGAGAACCCCTAACAGAGAGATGGAGAGGGACAATATAACATTGGGTTGTGCGATGATGGTGGAGATGTGGATTAGAACAAGAAAGATGGTGGATGAAGATGAGACCGATTTGGAGGACGCGAGCGGATATGAGAAATCAATGGTACGTCTTGCCTGATTGGGATGGGAAGACCCCGTATCAGGGTTATTCATCGCCGGATCGCGACTCGTGCCTGCAATTTTGGGGATGGTAAATCAACTTGCCCACAAAATTCTCTTAAGTCCCAGTTTCTCCTGATGATTTCTCCCATCTCCTCTTATCTCTCCTTTTCTCATCCTCAACTCTAACGTAATTTATGGTGTAACCGCCCGCCACCTAGCAACCGATCACGCAAAAAGCACGCAAGCCTCCGGAGCAGGGATGCTTAATTACCCCGCACACAAACTCAATTTTCACTCTCTCCCCACAACAACGCAACCATGGGCAGAGTGAAGTGCAGTGATGCAACTGACAGAGAGAATGACATTCGCGAAGCCAAACATGCATACCGTTCAGGTCTTGAACCATCTATCCGTGCTGCGGCATCAACATATGGTGTACCATATGGAACCTTGCGAGACCAACTTAGAGGAGCACAGCCAAGGAGTGCAGCACATGAGAAGGAGCAGCTGCTTACTCTAGAAGAGGAGAAATCAATTGTTAGGTTTTGTG
>Ga0307512_10008193_pt1 | contig 10219 bp, 12 predicted proteins | sample 14_EM_MG_FD_200267 | JGI IMG/M metagenome (GOLD analysis project Ga0307512, IMG submission 200267) | Populus trichocarpa ectomycorrhiza microbial communities from riparian zone in the Pacific Northwest, United States - 14_EM | ecosystem: Host-associated > Plants > Roots > Unclassified | place... | reverse complement strand
CGACGATCACCGACGACAGTCCGGAGAACTGGCTCGCGTACTGAGCCGCGTTCTCGCCCGCGGCGGCTCCGCCCAGCACGATCACGTCCCACACCGAGCGGTCCGGATCCACCGCCGCGGTCATGAGCTGTCCGATCCGTCCTCGAGTTCCGTGTCCAAGGCGGAGGCCCTTCTGCCGTTGTCGTCGTTCAGCCGGTGGGGCAAGCAGATGAAGCTGTCGAGCAGGAAAACACCTTCACGATACTGCTGGGCCGCGGGAGCTTCAGAACGGCAGGACGACCCGTTCCCCGCCCTCGGCACTCCGCGGGCACCGGAGGGCGCGAGAGCTTCCCGCGGCATCCAAGGAGGAGTAGAAGCCATACGTGGGCGCACCGGCGCACCGCCTGTCCTGCAGATCTCCGGTTGAACCATGGCGGGCCGGCCGAGCCTTCGCCCCTGCCGTTCGGCGCGCGCCGCAGGTCCGCAGCTGGTGTGCTGGTTCAGGAACATTCCCCACCTTTCCGGGAGAGGCAGATGAGCACCTACCGAGTCGCCCAGGTCGCCACCGCCGGCGGACCGTTCCAGATCGCTGAACGCGAAGTTCCGCAGCCGGGCCCCGGCCACGTACGGATCGCGGTGGAGGCGTGCGGGATCTGCCACAGCGACGCCATCTTCGTGAACGCCGTGGTGCCGGGCGTCCGGTTCCCGCTGGTTCCCGGGCACGAGGCCGCCGGGCGGATCGTCGAACTCGGCGACGGGGCGGCGGAAAATGGCTGGCAGGTGGGGGACCGGGTCACGGTCGGCTGGTTCGGTGGCAGCTGCGGTCACTGCACACCGTGCAGGCAGGGCGACTTCGTCGTCTGCGACAACCTGAAGGTGCCCGGGTGGGCCTACGACGGCGGGTTCGCCGAGTCGATGATCGCGCCGGTCGACGCCCTCGCCCGCATTCCCGATGCCCTCTCGGCGGGCGACGCGGGACCGATGGCCTGTGCCGGTGTCACCGTGTTCAACGGGCTGCGGCGCAGTTCCGCCCGGCCGGGCGACCTGGTCGCCGTACTCGGTCTCGGAGGTCTCGGCCACCTGGGGGTGCAGTACGCGGTCGCCATGGGTTTCGAGACGGTGGGGATCGCCCGCGGTGCCGAGAAGGCGGACTTCGCCAAGCAACTCGGCGCCCACCACTACGTCGACAGCACGGCGCAGACTCCCGTCGCGGAAGCCCTGCGGTCCCTCGGCAGCGCCAAGGTAGTCCTGGCCACCGCCGGAAACTCGCAGGCGACCACGGCCACCGTGGAGGGGCTCTCGCACCGCGGTGAGCTGGTCGCCATCGGGGCGGATTCCGAGCCGCTGGGGATCAACCCCAACCAGCTGCTGATGCGCGGCAGGATCATCCGCGGCCATCCGTCCGGCACCGCTCAGGACGTGCAGGACACCATGGCCTTCAGCGCCCTGCACGGCATCCGTCCGATGGTCGAGACCGTGCCGCTGGAGCAGGCCGACGCGGCTTACCAGAAGATGCTTGCGGGCGGTGCGCGCTTCCGGATGGTGCTCACCCCAGGCTGACCGGCTGCGGCCGGCGGCACGGCGTGGGTGGCCGCCTCAGATCACCCACGCACCGTCCCGCATCACATGGCGTCCCGGCAGCTCGTGCTGCCCGCGCCACGCCTGCACGGCGCGCGGCCGCACCCGGAAGAACGCGTACGAGGCGCTGTCCCCGCGGGGATCCCAGCCGGTCTTCGCCACGAACGCGTCGGCCGCAGCAACGGGTACGTCCTGGCTGCGGAACGTCTCCACGTCGCCGTCCACGAGCACGACGTCCTGCGTGTCCCCGAAGGCGAGCCGGGTGCGCCCGCCGTCGCGCAGGTTGCGGCCCGTGGGATTGCCGGCCCGGGTGCACACCCAGAGGGCCTCCCCGTCCCAGAGGAACCACAGCGCGACCAGACAGGGCAGCCCGTCCGCGTCGGCGGTCGCCACCCAGATGTCCAACTCCCGTCCGAACCGGGCCAGTACGTCGTCCTTCCGCTGCCCGGCACTGCGAGGCCGCTCGGTGATCTTCATGGCCGTGACGCTACCGACCGCTCCGGCATTGCGCCTCGGGCCGGAGCCCTAGGCCTTCGGACCTCCTCCTGCCAGGAGGAGGCTGACTGGCGCCGGTGGAGTTTTACGTATAACCTCACCCGTCAATCACCCCCTCCGAGAGGTCCTGATGAGACACATCGCCCTGGTCACCCTCGTCGTCGACGACTATGACGAGGCGATCCGCTTCTACATCGAGGCCCTCGGGTTCCGGCTCGTCGAGGACACCCCCCGCCCCGACGGCTCCCGCTGGGTCGTCGTCGAGCCGGGCGCCGAGGCGCAGGGCACCGGCCTGCTCCTCGCCCGGGCCAAGGGCGAGGCGCAGCGCGGCCGGGTCGGGGACCAGACCGGCGGACGCGTCGGCTTCTTCCTGCACACCGACGACTTCGCCCGCGACCACGCCCGCATGCTCGCCGCGGGGGTGACCTTCCTGGAGGAGCCGCGCCACGAGCCGTACGGCTCGGTCGCCGTCTTCCAGGACCTGTACGGAAACCGCTGGGACCTGCTCCAGCCCGCAGCCTGATCCCGCCCGCCGAACACCGCCACATCGCCGAGGAACGACCGCACATGACTTCTACGCGCATAGATTCCGCCCTCCTCCGTCGCCTGCCCAAGGCCGTCCTGCACGACCACCTCGACGGCGGCCTGCGCCCCGCCACGCTGGTGGAGCTCGCGGACGCGGTCGGCCACACCCTGCCCACCACCGACCCGGACGAGCTGGCCGCCTGGTACTTCGAGGCCGCCAACTCCGGTGACCTGGTGCGCTACATAGCCACCTTCGAGCACACCCTCGCGGTGATGCAGTCCCGCCAGGGGCTGCTGCGCACCGCCGAGGAGTACGTGCTCGACCTGGCCGGGGACGGGGTGGTCTACGGCGAGGTGCGCTACGCCCCCGAGCTGATGCTGCAGGGCGGGCTGACCCTGCCCGAGGTCGTCGAGACCGTCCAGGAGGGGCTCGCGGCGGGCATGGCGAAGGCGGCGGCAGCGGGCACCCCGGTCCGGGTCGGCACCCTGCTGTGCGGCATGCGGATGTTCGACCGCACGCGCGAGACAGCCGACCTGGCCGTGGCCTTCCGCAACGCCGGTGTCGTCGGCTTCGACATCGCCGGCGCCGAGGACGGCTTCCCGCCCGCCGACCACCTGGATGCCTTCGAGCATCTGCGCCGCGAGAGCGTCCCCTTCACCATCCACGCCGGTGAGGCGCACGGCCTGCCCAGCATCCACCAGGCCCTTCAGGTGTGCGGCGCCCAGCGCATCGGGCACGGTGTGCGCATCACCGAGGACATCGTGGACGGCAAACTCGGCCGTCTCGCCGGCTGGGTCCGGGACCGCCGTATCGCCCTGGAGATGTGCCCGACGTCCAACCTCCAGACGGGCGCGGCCACGTCGATCGCCGAGCACCCGATCACGGCCCTGAAGGACCTCGGCTTCCGCGTCACCCTCAACACCGACAACCGTCTGGTGTCGGGCACGACGATGACCCGTGAGATGTCCCTGCTGGTGGAGCAGGCGGACTGGACGGCCGAGGACCTGCGCACGGTCACGGTGAATGCACTGAAGAGCGCGTTCATCCCGTTCGACGAGCGCAGGGCCCTCATCGAGGACGTCGTCCTGCCCGGCTACGAACCCGCGCTCTGAAGCAGCCCCCGTACATAGGCGGCCTGTCCGACGTGCTCGAGATCGTCGGACAGGACGCTCACCAGCCGCACGCCCAGGGTGACCGGCGGATCCCAGCGCTCGTCGACGATGCGCTCCAGGTCCGCGGCCGCAAGGTCACGCAGGACGCCCAGCGTCTGCTCGTGGACGGCGTCGTAGTAGCCGGTCAGCAGGTCGCCGGAGTCGACCCGTACCTTGGCGACCTTCGCGGAACTGTGCCCGTAGCCGGTGTCGCGGCGCGGCAGATCCAGCCCGAAGCGCTTCTCCCAGTCCTGCGACAGCCACACCTGGTCGAGCCCGAAGGCATCGGCGACGTGGTCGTCCTGGACACGGGCGAGGTGCCAGACCAGCCAGGCGACGGAGTTGGCGTCGGGGGAGGGGCGGGCGCCGAGGTCGTCCGGGCCGAGCCCCTCGACGGCGGCGTGGACTTCTTCCTGGATGCGGCTGAACGCGTCGATGAGGATGTCCTTGGCATGCATGCATCCACCATCGCGCATTACGGTCCGTCGTGCGTGCCCTGCTCCAGAAGTGCCATCAGCGCCCGGGCCGCAGGGCTGGTCGCCTGCTGCGGCGGCAGCAGCGCCACCGTCTCGTAGACCGTCTCACCGGTGCCCTTCACGGGCAGGGCGGTCAGCGCCTCGCGCTTGTGCCGGAAGTGCCGCGGTACGACGGCGACGCCGAGGTTCTCGTCCACCAGGTCCAGCAGGCTGTGCACGTCGTTGACCTCCAGGGCGACGGTGCGCCGTACGCCCGCCGCCGCGAAGGCCGCGTCCGTCGTGCGGCGCGGTCCCCAGTCCGGGTGGAAGTCGACGAACACCTCCCCGCCGAGGTCGTCCGGCGTGACCGCCGCGCCGCCGGTGGCCAGGCGGTGGGTGGGGTGGCACAGCACGGTCATCGGCTCGCCGGTCAGCGACACCGAGCGGAGCTGGTCGGTGTCCGCCTGCGTCCGGTAGGCGAAGGCCAGGTCCAGGCGCCCGGCCGCGACCTCCTCCGCGAGCACCCCCGAGCCCGCCTGCCGCAGCCGTATCTCCACGTCCGGGTGACGCCGCCGGAACGCGGCCAGCAGCCCCGCCACATGCACTCCCGCGATGCACTGCTCGGTGCCCAGCGCGAGCGTGCCGCGCAGTACGCCCTGTACGGCGGCGACCGCCTCGTGCGCGGACCGCACCTGCGCCAGGATCCGCTCCGCCTCGCCCAGCAGGGCCCGCCCGGCCTCCGTGAGGGTGACCCGGCGGGTCGTCCGCACGAACAGTGGGGTCTGCAACTCCCGCTCCAGTGCCCGGATCGAGGCCGACAGGCCCGACTGGGACACCATCAGCCGTTCCGCGGCCCGGGTGAAATGCTGGTCCTCGGCGACCGCGACGAAGTGCTGGAGATGGCGCAGTTCCATGATTGAGAAGACTATCCGCTGAGTTCCATCGGATTCTCCTGTTGGACCACTGCCCGCAGGTCGCGGCAGAGTGGGTGCTGGTTTCGCAGAAGTTCCGGAACCGGACAATCGTGTGCCAACCCCTCTGGAGTCGCGTTGTACACCGCACACCCCGACCGTTACGCGGACCTGCCCTACCGGCGCACCGGACGCAGCGGCCTGAAGCTCCCCGCGATCTCGCTCGGCCTGTGGCACAACTTCGGTCCCGACCGCCCGGTCGAGACCCAGCGGGCCATCCTGCGCCGCGCCTTCGACCTCGGCGTCACCCACTTCGACCTGGCCAACAACTACGGGCCGCCGCCCGGCGCCGCCGAGTCCGCCCTCGGCGAGGCGCTGAAGGAGGACTTCGCCGCCTACCGCGACGAGCTGGTGATCTCCACCAAGGCCGGCCACCTGATGTGGCCCGGCCCGTACGGCGAGTGGGGCTCCCGCAAGTACCTGCTGTCCTCGCTCGACCAGAGCCTGAAGCGGATGGGCCTGGACTACGTCGACATCTTCTACTCGCACCGCCCCGACCCGGAGACTCCGCTGGAGGAGACGATGGGTGCCCTGCACTCGGCGGTCCAGCAGGGCAAGGCGCAGTACGTCGGCATCTCCAACTACTCGGCCGAGCAGACCCGTGAGGCCGCCCGCATCCTCGGTGAGCTGGGCACCCCGCTGCTGATCCACCAGCCGCGCTACTCGATGCTCGACCGCCGCCCCGAGGACGGGGGCCTGCTGGACGCCCTCGACGAGCTGCAGGTCGGCTCGATCGTCTTCTCCCCGCTGGAACAGGGACTGCTCTCCGCCCGCTACCTGGACGGCATCCCGGAGGGCTCGCGGGCGGCGAGCGACAGCCCCTTCCTGAACTCGGACGCGGTCACCGCGGAGCTGGTCGGCAGGCTGCGCGCCCTCGACGAGATCGCCAAGGGCCGCGGCCAGACCCTGGCCCAGCTGGCCCTGGCCTGGGTGCTGCGCGGCGGCCGGGTGACCTCCGCCCTGGTCGGTGCGAGCAGCCCGCAGCAGATCGAGGACAGCGTCGCGGCCACCCGCAACCTGGACTTCGACGCCGACGAGCTGGCCCGCATCGACGCGATCGTCAAGCCGTAAGGCGCTCGCTGACCTCCCAGAGGCGGGCCGCCGCCTCCGGGTCCACGGCGCGGGGCAGCACGCCCGGAATGCTGTCCCCGCCGGCCCAGGCGGCCTCGTTCTCGGGGGTCACCAGCGGGCTGATGTCGACGTTCTCGCAGTAGACCCCGCCGAGACCGTCGAGCTGCGGGCTGGTCGCGCACCAGACGCTGGTGGCCGCGCCCTGCTGCACGGTCTTCATCTGGCGCCCGGGATCACGGATGGGCAGGCCCTCGCTGTCGAGCGCCCCCGCGGCCTGGAGCATCGCCGGGTCGAGGTGCTTGACCAGTCCGGTGTCGATGATCAGGCCCGGGTGCACGGCGAAGGCCCGGATGCCCTGTGCCTTGCCGCGCCGGTCCACCTCCACGGCGAAGAGGGCGTTGGCCGTCTTCGACTGGCCGTAGGCCAGGAAGGGCTCGTAGGCCCGGTGCTCGAAGTGCAGGTCGTCGAAGTCGACGCCGGCGAAGCGGATACCCCGCGACGAGAGCACGACGACCCGTGCGCCCCCGGCCGCGACCAGCGCGGGCCACAGCCGGGTGGTGAGCTGGAAGTGCCCCAGGTGGTTGGTGGCGAACTGCCCCTCGTAGCCGCGTGAGTCCCGGGTCAGCGGGGTCGCCATGATCCCGGCGCTGTTGACCAGGAGGTGCAGCGGGCGCCCGGAGGCCAGGAACTTCTCCGCGAAGGTGTCGATGGACGCCGGGTCCAGCAGGTCCAGGTGCTCGACCTCGGCTCCGGGCACGGTCTCCAGCGCCGCCCGGGCCCGCTGCACGTCCCGTGCCGGTACGACGACCTCGGCGCCGGCGGCGCGCAGGACGCGGGCCGTCTCCAGCCCGATGCCGGAATAGCCGCCGGTGACGATCGCGACCTTGCCGGTCAGGTCGATTCCCTTGATCACCTCCTCGGCGGTGGACGCGGCGCCGAAGCCGGAGTTCAGGGGCTGCTGTGCGGTGGTCATGTCCGGTCTCTCCTCAAGCCTCAGGATGAGCTGTCCAGACCACCGTAGGTCGCCGCATCCGTACGATGAATACTTGAGAATCCGCATTACTTGCGTGATAGTTCGAGTATGACCATGGACCCGCTGTCCGACGCCCTCGCCGTCGCCGACGCCCGCAGTGTGTTCTCCGGCGGCTTCGAGGCCGGTGGGGACTGGGCCATCCAGCTGCGCGGACGCGACCGGCTGAAGGTGAACGCGGTGCTGCGGGGCGGCTGCCTGCTGGTCCGCGAGACGGGCGGCGAGCCGGTGCGGCTCGTCGAGGGGGACGTCGTCGTGTCCGACGGCGGGCAGCCCTACATGCTGTGCAGCCGGCCCGGCGTCGAGCCGACCGATTCCGACGACGTCGCCATGGACCCGGTGACCCGCATGGCCCGGCTCGGCCAGGGCGAGGCGGTGGACGTCGTCTGCGTGTCCGGGCACATCGACCTGAGCCGGGACCGAGGTGACCTGCTGCGCCGGGCGCTGCCGGAGCTCGTCCACGTACGGGCCGACTCGCCCGAGGCCGGCGTACTGCGGTGGCTCATCGGGCAGTTGGCGGCGGAGATGAAGACGCGCAGGGCCGGCGTCGAGTTCGTCTCGGCCCAGCTCGCGCAGCTGATGTTCGTGCAGGTGCTGCGGGTCTGTCTGGCCGAGGCGGACGGGCTGCCGCCCGGCTGGCTGCGCGCGCTCGCCGACGAGCGGCTCGCCCCGGCGCTGCGCCTGATGCACGGCGACCCGGCCCACCCCTGGCAGCTGGAGGAACTCGCCCGGGCGGCGACGATGTCCCGCACCACCTTCGCCGTACGGTTCAAGGAGGCGGCCGGGGTGCCGCCCCTGACCTACCTGCTGAACTGGCGCATGAGCCTGGCCGCCCGGGCCCTGAGACAGGACGCCGCCCCGGTCGCGGCGCTCGCCCGCTCCGTCGGCTACACCTCCGAGAGCGCCTTCAGCAACGCGTTCAAGCGGGCGGTCGGCGTCGCGCCCCGGCGCTACCGGGAGGCGGCCCGGAGCTGAGCCGCTCCTCCAGGCGCACGGTGACCGTGTCGCCCTCGCCCTTACCGATGGCCTTGCGGAGTTCGGCCTTCACCGGCAGCTTGTGCGTGCCGTCCCCCAGGGCCATGAAGGAGCTGCGGAAGGGATGTCCGTCGATCGTGCCACGGACCTTGACGAGTCCGCGGGTGCCGAAGAACTCGACGCTCCGCGGCCAGACGAGATAGGTCCAGCCGCCTTGGTTCGGACTCTTGCGCAGGACGGCGGTGAACTCTTCGTCCAGCTTGGCGGTCGTGGTCATGGTGGTTCCTCCGCTCGCGGTGGTCAGGCACTGAAGAGACCACCGCGAGCGCGGAAACTCATCGCGGACATCACGCCCCGGCGGGCACCCGGTCCAGAAAACCGAGCACGGACCGGATCCTGCCCTCCGCGTCCAGCGTGATCACGTCGAAGCCGGCGACGGGAGCCGAGCCGTCGGCCTCGCCGACCAGCTCCCAGGAGAAGCGCGCCGTGTCGTGGTGGCCGTCCACGGCACCGGTCGGCCGGAACGCGAAACCCGGGAACTGCTCGTGGGCCGCCGCGATCACGGCCGCGATCTGATTGTGCCCGCTGACGTCTGCCAGGGGGTCGGTGTAGCTGCCGTCCGCGGCCCAGGCGGCGGCCACCGCCTTGGTGAGCTCCTCGGGCCGGCCCGCGTTCCAGGCCTCGAAGTAGCGGGCGACGGCGTTCTCGTAGCGGTCGGTGTTCACGGACATGGCGATCAGCCTCCATCGAGGTGGTCATTGCTGGTCGGGACCCGGATTCGCGCTCCGGTGACCCGGTAGGGCAACCATGCCCGCAGCGCCGCGCGCGGTCGATTACCCCTCGGGTAATGGCGGTGCTCGCAGGATTTCGGCCAACTGCCCCTGTGAATATGCCAGGAGACTGGCCGGAAAATCGTGGTGACAGTGTTTCAGTAGTGAACATACTCAACAGTTAAGGGACTTCACGGCGAGCACAGAAGCCGTCACGCACAGCACATGAGCCGCACCGAAAGCGAGGACAGCCGAGAGGCGATCGAGCAACGGGGGAGCGAACGTGCACGACGAGTTCTTATGCCACGTCACGGCGTACGGTACCTGCGCGGGCGAGCGTATAGGTGTGCCTTTAGGTACCTACCGCGCCCCTACCCTGGCCCTCGCCCTGTGGTGGCTGCGGGAGCGTGCGAACTGGATCGCCGACCGCCTCGACCCGCAGCCGGAGGCCGAGCACTTCCCGCCCGGCTCGCTCGTCCCCGTCCTCGACACCGCGCCCGACGTACCGACCGCACTCCGCTCATGGTGTGGCGACGACACCCAACAGGAGCTGGTGGCCGACGAGTTGGGTGCCGGACGCCTGGTGCGGATCGCCACCGGCGACGAGACCACCGAATACGAGCTGCTGGCCGAGTCCATCGACGCCCTGCGTATGCAGCGGACCAGTCCGGCGCTCTTCCTGTCCGTCGGCTGACCGTCCGCGGCCCCGTCGACGCCGGGCGTGTATGTGGACGAATCGGTAGAATTCTGTTCATGACAGAGCGGCCGGTCGCGTCGACAGCGCCCGAACTCGTCCTGGAGACCGAAGAGGGCTCGACGGTGATGAGTCCGGGCCACGACTACCACGTCGGACGCGACCCGTTGAGCGACATCGTCATCGACGATGCAAGGGTCTCGTGGCACCACGCGGTGCTGCGCCCCGGGGCCCATCACTGGACCCTCGCGGACGAGAACAGCACCAACGGCACCTTCGCCGACGGCCGCCGCGTCCACGAGAGGGGCGTGGGCCCCGGCAGCGTCATCCACTTCGGCAACCCGTCCGACGGCCCGTCCGCCGTCCTGACATGCCCTGCGGCGCCTGTTCCCGGCAGTCCCTCGGCGGTCGCAGCGGTTTCGATGCCCGGCCTGACCGGCACCTTCCGGCGGCCCACCACCGTACGGCCACTGCCCGCCCGCACCGTCCGCATCGGCCGCGCCGCCGACAACGACCTGGTCATC
>Ga0307512_10008192_pt1 | contig 10220 bp, 4 predicted proteins | sample 14_EM_MG_FD_200267 | JGI IMG/M metagenome (GOLD analysis project Ga0307512, IMG submission 200267) | Populus trichocarpa ectomycorrhiza microbial communities from riparian zone in the Pacific Northwest, United States - 14_EM | ecosystem: Host-associated > Plants > Roots > Unclassified | place... | reverse complement strand
TGTAGAATCACGTCATATACATGTATTCAGACTTTTCACTTTTCCTGCCGTTCTCTCTAAGACAAGACAATACACACAAGACTTCATCGTTCCATCAAACCTCCATCATAATCTTGACAAAGAAGAACCTGCGGCTGGCAACTCAGCTGCTGCAAGGACAGCAATAGCTGACTATCAAAAACGACGGGCCTATGCGATATCTGCCATTCGATTCTCCTGTACCAATGGTAATTCCAGTGGTTCGTTTGAGATAGCCAATGGCGGTCTTAAATTCGGGTGGTGCGGTAGTGTAGTCGTGGGTTCTTAGGGCTTGATCCGTTATTTCTTCCGTTGAACCTTGAAGTTGAAGCTGAAACGCTTGAAGTCGAACGACGTAGACACCAATACTCTCTCCGGTAATAGGCCTTGCATTCTGAAACTGGGTGACAATAGCAGTACGTCCGATGGTCAGGTCGAGTCTTTCCTTCAGGATTTGCCACATCTCCCTTGGATCCGACAGCCCATTTATGTAAATGGCTGCTTCATCGGTACAGGAGAATCGAATGGCAGATATCGCATAGGCCCGTCGTTTTTGATAGTCAGCTATTGCTGTCCTTGCAGCAGCTGAGTTGCCAGCCGCAGGTTCTTCTTTGTCAAGATTATGATGGAGGTTTGATGGAACGATGAAGTCTTGTGTGTATTGTCTTGTCTTAGAGAGAACGGCAGGAAAAGTGAAAAGTCTGAATACATGTATATGACGTGATTCTACACATGACAAAGCAACATGACAAAGCAGAGAGTGAGATATTGCAACGTGCGAAACCCGCGCCCGAGTGACGGCCAGTGCAACGATCCGGGTAACTAATCGAACGCGTCATGCACGCTTTGGTGCCGCGTTCGGGCGAGCGCAACCAGCACCACACCACGCAACGGCACAGTACCACAACGACACGATGATGACTCCCACTGGACGGGGCGCCTCGACGCCGCGCCTCTCGATCCCGTTCGCGTTCCGGCTGCCGGTGCTGACGGGGACGTCGATGGTGGTGGGTGGGCTGCTGGGGTCGCTGGTGGGCGGCCACCGCGCGGCGATGGTGTTCCGGGCCGAGAACTCGCACCGCCAGCCGACGACGACGAAGGGGTGGTACTTCTACCACAAGAGCAAGAACTACCGGGTTGCGTTCGGCGCGGCAACGGCGGCGGCGAGCCACGCGGCGCGCGTCGGCGCGTGGGTCGCCATGTTCGTCGTGTTCGAGGACGCCGTCGACCGGCTGCGCGGCCGCGTCGACGCCCTCAGCTCCGTCTGTGCCGGCCTCGGCGGCGCCGGCGTTTTCTCCCTTTGGCGTGGGTGGCTGCGCCGACGCGTTGTGCGGGACACGCGCTGACGGAGTGCAGATCGCTTGGGATACGGGTTTGCCGTGCGCACAGCGAAGAAGGGGCTGGTCATCGGCGCGGGATTCGGGCTCGCGCAGGATGCGCTCAGGTGTCTCAAGGGACAGCATGGGGGCGTGTTCGAATACGTAGGGCTGGGCGCTGGCAGGAGGGAGGCGGCGGCAGAGGCGATGGCATCACGGCACTAGGCGGAGGAGGAGACACTGTACGTATCACCACTGCTTCTGTACCATATCCACACGGTGTCGGCGCTCGGCGTTTGCAGTCACGCGACACACTTTGCACTGGCGGAGAGAGGGGGTTGGTTCAGTTGCGGTTCGCCTCGATTGCTCCCTCGTCGCCGACGTCGTCCTCGTCGAGGTCCGCCAGCGGAAAGGTCAGTATCGCAGCGATGCCGCCCAGGCCGTCTAGACGCACGCCGCTCTCGTGGATGCTGCTGAGCACCATCACCTCGCCGCCCTGCTTCTCGACCTCCTCCTTCATCGCCACGTACTTGCGCCGCTCGGCCACGCTCTGGCTGCGGAACAGGCTGTCGCAGATCAGCAGCGTGGCGACTGCGCCTTTGTCGACCGCCTTCGCGACCTCCTTCCCGCCGTACCAGGCGCGCTCCTCCTCGGTGTGGATCATGCGGAAGAATTGCTCAACGGCGTCCGTCTCGCGCGCGAAGCGGGTGTCTGCCAGCTTCGCGCGGACGGCGGGGCTCAGCAGGGCCTCGTTGAGCGCGTGCTTGTGGCCGCTGCTGGTGTGCTCGACGATGAACTTCGGTTTCGCGCGCAGCAGCGGCTTGTTCTCGGTCTTCTCGGCGTGCGAGAAGATGAACTCGCGCAGCTTGGTGGCGTAGAACCCGGGACTGCCGAGCAGCACGACCTTGACCTTGTCGATCTCGAACAGGCGCAGGAAGGCCTCGGTGATGGTGGCGTAGAACCGGGCGAGCCCCTTCTCGTGGGCGTCGATGTTGCCGCCACGCTTCTTCGGGATTGCCATCTCGACGCGCTGGCGGACGACGGTGGTGTGCTCGCCGACGGCGCAGATGTGCGCGAGGCCGTCGTGCAACGTGATGGCCGCAATCTCGGCGTTGTCGCCGGGTGAGCATGCCTCGCCCACCGTCTCGAGCGCGACCGAATCCCACTCCTGCTTCGACAACGTGAAGTTGCGCGCCAGCGCGAGGTCGAGCGTGTGGTGCGCGCCCACCGCCACGTACTTGTTCTCCTCGCACACACGCCCGGCGATGTGCAGCGCCGACTCGACCGGCGCGAAGTCGATCCTGTCGACCGTGATCGTCAGCGTCGTGTGCACGCGCGTCGACGCCGTCGTGCCCGTCGTGCCCGTCGTCGTCACCTTGCGCAGCGCCGACGCGCGCAGGACGTCGCCCGCCCGGATCAGGTTGTAGGCGTGCCACTGGACGCAGGACGACGTCAGCACCACGAGAAGTATGCGTCGAATGGGGACGGAACCATGTCTTCAGGTACTTCGGGCAGCAGCGTCACACTGCCGCGGCCGTCCTTCTCGAGGTTCTTGCGGATCAGCTTCATCGGTGGAGTTGGTTGGCGGTGTTCGGGGAGGGCTGGGATGGCGTTATGGCGGCCGATGGTTATGCTCCACGTTCGAAAGAAAGCGTCGATGACGGCTGTTGGAGCTGAAGCTGAGAGTCTGGAAGATATGTAGTCTAGCGGCTGCACTGTAGGTGAGGAGCTAGGCTGCGTACTCGACGTTGCGGGGTTGGAAGCGAAGCGATCGATCAGATAGAAGATTAGATTAGCGATAACAGGACAATCAACGGCGATCGGTCCTAGAAACGGACGGGACCTCATTGTACTTGTCTTTGCTCCAGTCCCGGCGCAACCTAGCAGCGCCGGCTGCATATATACCAGCTAACCCTGCACCAACCTTGAACCAATAATTCCGGAAGTAGATATAACTATCGTGTACCACACTACGTACGCACGCAGCCGAGGCTAAGGCCGAGGCAGAGAGGGCCCGGTCTGGGCTGACAATGTTCACCGATGGGTCACGGATGGAGGATGGGGCTACCGGATACGCGGTGGTGTGGAGGAGCGGACAGACTTGGGAGGGCATCAAGTGCCACATGGGCCACAACCAGAGGCCTACGATACGGAGTGCGCCGCTGTTGCCCGCGCGCTGGAATCGGTATCAGGAGGATACGTCCCGGACCGGGTGACAATCTTCACGGATGCGCAAGCGGCCATCAGACGCATGGCACCGGAGGAACCTGGTCCTGGACAGCAATACGCAATCCAGGCGCGGAAACACATCGCCGCGCTGCGTAGGGCCAGGCCGGGCGTCACCATTGAGATCCGGTGGTGCCCGGCTCACAAGGGCATAGCCGGCAACGAGAAGGCCGACGAGTGGGCGAAGATTGCAGCGGAGAAGCCCGGCACCCGCGGGGTGGAGAACCCAGGGCCGCTCCCACGATCCCTTGCAAACCTCAAGCGGGAAATCTCAGAGAAGAAGTGGGCTGAGGCGCGGTCGTGGGCCGGGGGGCGCATCTCCAAGGCAAAGTACTGCATGCCGAAGAGTCAGAAGCCCGATAGCGTGGTAGCCGACAGCACCCAGAGGCTCGCCTCAAGGTTCTACCAGCTGAAGACGGGCCATGCCCGGACCGGACAGTACCTACACGGGCTAAGGTTCGCCCCGATGCCCAGTGCTGGTGGTGCAAGTGCCCCTCGCAAACGAGAGACCATCTCTTCAAGGTGTGCCCGGAATGGAGGTTGCGGCAAAAGGTGCTGTGGGCGGAGGTGCAGAAGGAGACGGGAAGGTGGAAGATCCGGGACCTACTTGCCGACAAGAGGTGCGGAAAGGCAGTGCTCGACTTCCTCACCGCAACGGATGTGGGAAGGCTGGTGCCACCTGTGGAAGAGGACGACACCGGAAGCCAGACGTCAGAATGGGAGCTCCGGGAGCGCCGGGAGCGGGAAGAGGAACATGAGGCGGAGGCGGAGGAGCTGGGCGCTGCGGGAGGCTCGGGCGCTGGGGAGGAACTACCGCTGTTCTTGCCCACACCCTCTTTTATGGCATCGGCAGACGAGGAGTAGGGGAGGACCGCTGTTCCTTTGTAATTTTCCTTTGTAGCTTCTTTGGTGCGCACCTGCTATTTCTTGGGACAGGCCTGGGCGGAGGGCGAAGGGGAGCTTGCAACGTGCCGCCACCGCGCGGACTGCGGACAGGAAAACCGGGCAAAATGTACGCCGCCATAATCTATATAGGTCGAATGCGAGTATGAATAAACAAAAAAAAAACTACGTACGCACGCAGAACTGGCGCTGAATTGAGCACTGGATTCTCGCGATTCTCCACTCGGGGCCGCGTCTGTCGTTTTGAAAGCAGTACGGATAAAATGCAGATACGGAATGGACGCCCACCCGCACAACGACAGTTCACCGTTCATCACCGGAGGCGGCACATCCGCCGCTTGCGAATCGCGTTTCTGCGTCGACACATCGAACCCACGGCCACCAGCGCGGTCCGCTGCTGCCCGCTCGGATCGTGAGAGCTATCCGGAGCAAGCACCATTCTCGACGCTGGAGCACGTTACGGTGGAAGCCTGAAGATCTGTGATTGTAGGGAAGGACACAAGCAGTGGCAATACAGTGGGCGATGTCCGAAATGGTGGCACCATAGGTTTGCGGAGGAAAACCTACCATGGCACTGTAGACGTTTGACCCGGATTTTATACAGTTGAATGGTAAAGTTGATGAAGCCGAGAAATTATTTTTTTTGACGGAAAGGGAAATGAACACATGCTGCACTCCTCTGCCAGCAGCGTTCGTCCATCGGGGCTGGGAGTTGGAATTGCAATGTAGCGAGTACAACCAGCATTGATCAGCACCGTCAGCCCGTCAGGCCGGACTCCGGGCGAGACTGTCGACCGGCACGAACGCCAGTGCCCAGTACGCATGTGTTGCGACAGAAGCTCGGCTGGCTTAGACGGCCAAATGGAAGGCTCAACTAACTACATCCCGCGGACCTGCCATAACATAAATTCTCACTCGGCACGGATGACTGGACAGTGTGCATAGCTTTTCGTTGCGGTTCCGGACTGGCTGTTGGGCTTCTTGCGCACTGCCGGGCTTGTGTATCCGCTGCGGAGGCCGGGAATATCTCGTCGCCATGCAGCACGTGTGGAATGTTGCGGAAGTATCCGACCCTCAGCTGGCGCGTCGTTGAACGGAAAAACTGTACTCTTGCGAGCGCCGGCCAGGAGAGAAGGCTGCTGGCGCCCAGGCCACAGAGGACAGCCCGCTCTGCCCGGGCCGCCACTGGCAATTCCCGTGAGACGGCGTTCGTCTCGATCGAGGGGTTCGCTCGCGGCCTGCCGTGAGGAGTCGTTCGGGATCCTGACGTTGCGCTGGAGGGGATGCGTTCTTCGCTCGTACCCTTCGGTGTTTGCACCGCCGAGTCCAATTCCATCAATCCAAATAAACACTCTGGCTATCCACGCCTGGCCAACACGACGGCTGCCACAATGCACGTGGAGAATGGCATCAGCCGGAGTTGGTGCTGTCCTCTCTGCGGCTTCCGGTCGACCGATGGCTGGGCTTCTCACTCCACTCACGGTACTGCACACGACTCAGGTCGGCACGCATTCAACACCACACGACCGGACCGCCAACGTGGAAGGTGGCGCGCCTCGACGTGGCTAGATACAGTGCAGCGCTCTGCAGAAATAAGAATCCACGGTGATTGCGCTCTACGGAAAGTGAATACAGTAATAAAAATGGGGGGTAATTCAGTCCAGCAGCAATGTTAGATTAGTGCTACATCGTAGTGACAATAATCTGCTGCCTTACTACTGTCTGCAAAAAAGAATGCAGTATTACAAGCCATACGTACTAACTGGTCAACACGTATCAAAATTGATACTTACATTCTATTAGATTCTGCAACGATGCCGTGCTCCGATCTCGGGGCGATGCGCTGGATACGTCCAATACTGGCATAAAAAAAATGTGAGGTTTTTTCCCGCCCCTTTTTTTCTTTTTAATTTTTAATTTTTAATTTTTCTATTTTTTCTACGTAAGATGTATTTATTTTTCTTTTAATTTCTTTTTAGGAAATTCACGGTACGAGCGGGATTCGAACACGGGTTCTATATAAGGAATCACGATTTTTTCTACCACTAGCTAAAAATTCTGTCTAGATGGCTAAACAAAGCTTTGGCAACCACAATTCGGAAAACTGGCTTTTTACAGCCGCGACGAGGCCCTTGCCGTTTATCCACAGACTAACCGGACGAGTCACTGTCCTCCTATCCACCGGCACCAATCGTACAGCGCCAAAAATGTTTCGCGTGGCCTACATAGGACATCAATAGTCGTGCTCTCCAGAAGATGCTCCACGTATTTCCCCCCCCCCCCAACAATCTCTGACGTGTGTTAAGGCGGCTTGTCGTGCAGCGTGCTCTGGTGTTGAGAGATTAGAGCAACAACGGCAAGCAGCCTTGCTGTCTAAGGAATGGTGTTGGGTGGGAGTTGGAAATCGTAGGCGTGATGGCGTGGTTGGCTCGTGGGCCACGCTGATGTACCAGTGGTTTTTGGTAGAGTTTATTAATACCGTGCTGCTACTCGACCTAGGCTAGTATAGAACGAATACGGTAGCAATTTCACCCTGTTTTTGTTATAGTATTCAGTGTTATAATCGGTTTGGCATCCGAGATGTATTACTCGAGCATTAACGCATTGCGTAGAGATCCAAGGGGCACTAGGAATGGTATCGCGTGGTATACGATTCATGCCATCTGGGGCCGCATCGTTATGGTACTCAGTTCTTGTAAGATACGAAGCGGGTGTTTCAAATACTGCATTCTAAAGGTATGTGCTTGGGTGCTCTAAGGATTCCTTTTCAGTGCTTGTCAGGTGCCAGCGGACCGTTTGGTATGTATCTGACGATCCATACGCATCGGCTTACAATGACATACTCCCACGGTATCATTTCCGATAGGAATTTACACACAGGAGTCAAGCTAGATGCGAATCCACGCTTGATGATGCACGAATACGATGCTATATGGAATGCGGTATTGTTGCTTGATTGGTAATACCCCTTTTTTTGTTACTGTAGGTACCTGCTCGGTGCACGGTCTCGACAAGCCATCGCATCGCATCTCATCCAGCCGTCGGCGTCACTGGATGCCGTGTCGCTAGGCCGCGAGTCGGACTGGTCCGATTGTGTATAATGCGGTGCATGCGCAGACAGTGCCCCTTCTCGCCGTGTTGTCGGTCGGGCTTGCACGGGGGCGGGAGGGAGTAGAGTTGCGGGCCGACCCAAGGAACCCTTCCATCCATCCCGCCCAGGACACCTTCGCATTGCACTCGGCGCCTCCCTCCTGCCACTCTTCTCCGCGTCTCCTCAGCGGCCCGTGCGCACCCGCCCCCGCGGGGGAGAAATCCCCGCGCCCGCCTGCGCCTAGCGGCAATGGCCTACGCCTAGCAACTAGCTATTTCCGCATGGCAGTCCTGCGCCCGACCAGACTCGCACTCCACCGCCTCAGCCGCCACAGCGGCTGCGTGTAGCTGTGTCCGTCCGCCAACACGCTCTCTGCTCGGCCGAGCATCGTATTGACGCCCGTAAAAACTGCGGGCTGGCACTAATCCTATCCGTTCCACCTCCGGTCCGCCTCGCAAAGGGCGTGCGTATGTACCGCCCCGCGTTGCTGTCGCCGGCCCATCGCCATCCGACTACATAGTCAAAGTGTTGGTCGTCCAGAGGAAACCGTGCCGAGATGGCGGCCCGGAGGACCGAGGACGGCTTACCGAGGACTGTCCCAGAAGACGGCCTCCAGTTGAGATCGAGTCGCTGAATTCTTTGCACTGGGGAGAACTTGCAGTCCACGGCGGTGTTTCTTCTGTATCGAATCTACTATCTTGATCCCTATCTATCGCTATATTCCGACGCATCTCCTCCATCGAGGTGCCACCACCACCCACGGAGCCGAGCAACGTATCCGCAGACGGCGGGGGAGGAGAGAAAAGCAACACGCCGATTTCCGCAACAGAAATCCCGCTCCGTGCTCTGCCCCAGTCACGGCCCTCTACTACCGGCACACAACTCTCCGGTCCGCAGCATGGGAACGGCCTGTTAACTAGGCCTCAAGGCCGAGCCGTCTGCATCTCCCTCTCCACCCGCGATCGGCGCCTGACTACATCTCTACCTCCGATAACGCGAGACGGTTCATCGATCCTGCGGGAAGGAATCGGAAGCAGCAACCGCCACATCCGCGATACGACATCGCTCCCCCTTTGGGTGGGGACGCATTGCACGCGCAGCTCTCGAGAGCCTGGCCACCCCCACGGTGCGTGTTGTGCCGGAGCGTGTATTCGGCAGAGCGGTGATTGCCTTGCGAGCACAGCAAGGGAGGCGGTTCTCAGCAAGTCCACGCCCTTTGCGAGGCAGGTCTGGGGTGGGTAACTGCGCAGTGGGCCATAAGTCCAGTCCGTCCAGGCCACCCGACTTCTCCGGTTGCCCCTCTCCGGGCATTGCGCGGGCTCGGTGTGACCGCCGAAATGATCCTTTTCCTGCCAACTACCGGCCTGGCGGTCTCCGAGTACGACTACAGTTGTGCGTGATGGATGGCGTCACCGTCCATGCCCCCCATAGTGGCAATGGCGCTTCCCGCACGCAGCCCGCAGCCGCGTAGTGTAAGGCTGTATCGAGAGTTCTTGCCGAGGTCGGGGATGGACGGCGGCCCGCTGCTGCAACTCAATATCCGTACATCAAATGGAGGCCGTCAACGGGGTTTCCAACAGCAATCCAGAACTGTGCGGGGGACAGCGGAAAAGAAGGGAGGGACTACTCCGGACGACGGGGTTACGTGATTCGAATGTACGTGATGTGTGGATTGTTCCTCAGGTGCCCATATGCGTGTTAGGTCACTGCGGGAATTGGACGGAGGTTTGGAGGTTCTCGCCATGTGCAGAATACCGGCGAAGCGACGGGACCGGGAAGAACAATCGTTGCACTGGCTTGGCGGTGAGTGGTCAAAACAAGCTTTCCCCCCCTGTCGATGCGGCAATCTCCGACTGGCTATAAATGTTTTGTTCCGCCCTGTCCAGTTCCCGAACTGGTTGGCGAACCCGTTGCGGCTGGTTCACGAACCAAGCACCTACATACCGTGGAGGCAAGGTAGAGTCACAGCCAGTGGTGCAAACCCAATTACGCTTTTTGATACCGCTCACAGACGATAGATAACGCCTTGGAGAATCGCCTCTCTTCGTCTGATTCTCGATTGGTGCCGTGGTGTTGAGGTATTCTCAGTTCGGTGGTGGTGGTAGTGGTAGTGACGGGTGGTTTGGTATCAACCCCCCTGGCAGTGCCTTTCGTGTTCTGACTGCCCAGCCTAGTATTGCGTGGCAGTAGGTACGACAGCGGTGGTGACGATGACGATGACCTCCAGAATCTCCAGCGAAACTTTCGTGTCGCGCTGAGTTACGCGGTGGTGACAGCGGAATAAACAGTGGTAAGCTCGGGGTAAACGATGGCGGAAGCGGAGCATTAACGTATATTGTACTATTAGTTTGGTTCGCGAAAATTGGCCGGTTCCCGCACGGGGCCGAACAAATACGCGGCCCCAGCCGCCGGGACCACAACGCTTCCTGCTGCCGGAAACACGCACCGACCGCCAGCCATGCTCCCGCCTCTGCAAACCTGTTGGAAATGCTTCTCGCCGCTTGACGTACGGCGTTGCACTGCATACAGTTGAGCAGGGCGCTGACCAGGAAAGCGGGGTAAGCAGTCCAATCGGGCAAGCGTGGGGGGGAGCGAGACTTTTGTACACTGTTTTGCTTTCTCTCTTTCTTTCTTCTGTACTCAAAAAAAAATAATCATTCACAAGA
>Ga0307512_10008191_pt1 | contig 10220 bp, 12 predicted proteins | sample 14_EM_MG_FD_200267 | JGI IMG/M metagenome (GOLD analysis project Ga0307512, IMG submission 200267) | Populus trichocarpa ectomycorrhiza microbial communities from riparian zone in the Pacific Northwest, United States - 14_EM | ecosystem: Host-associated > Plants > Roots > Unclassified | place... | reverse complement strand
ATTGTTCGTCTCATTAGGACACTTAGTCATGGTAGCTGCCTCAGTAGTATATAAGCCCAGCTTGTATTGTAGAAGAGGCCTTAAGCCTGACTTGGTTTCTTAATCCAAGTGTTGTTGCTTGTCAAAACCTTTGTCTGCCTTTCTCTGAGTTGTCTCAAGATCCCTTGAGACTCTCCCCTTCCCTCTTACTCTCTTCCCAGACATTTGCCATTGTGCAACTCCACTTTTTTACCACTTCCCCTCAGCTACTAAGGGTATCTAGTCCCTTGTATTTCACTGTGTCACCAGAAACCCCATGCACGTCGCACCTTAAGGCCCTTGGACCTTAACACAAGTCAGGCTTACCCCCTGTGTCCTTGAAACAAAGGACTACCCAGACATACACCCTGGCGGGTACAGCAGTTAGGCTTGTAGGAGAACTCTTGAACAAGCAAAGAAGAGTTACTAGGCATCAGCAAGACAACCTCCCAGCACATGTCAAAGGACAAGCATACTTTGAAGACAACTCTCTAACAGGGATATTCAATCCAAACACTGGTTACTACATTGACAAACCAAACAACAAACATGTTGCAGTAGAATTTATCAATGTCCAAGAAGAAGACCAGTAGACAAGTCTCAATTGGAGTAGTGCCGGAGATTTTTGGTACACTGCCAAACCAGCCCTCATCCCCAGAGAAAACCTATTCCTTGGTTGGTGGAGTCTTGACAATCCCCAACATCCAGACTACATTGACCCAGAACAGTTCACTGAAGCAACTCAAGAACCCATTCTTCCCCAGATTGAGAAAGCAGTCACCCAAGGCATTAGCATTCCAGTAAATGTCATACCAGCCACTGAAATCCTCCCCCCTATCACAGTCACTACCTCAGGAGACAACACCCTTGAATATATCCCCATATCTTAACCAGCACAAGCATCAGTCAGCCAAGGCAGACAGACCATCACAGTTGCTGCAGCATCAAATGGAGGAGGACTAAAAGGAACCCCTCCTCAACCATTCGAAGGAGACAGGAACAAGAGCCATGCATTCCTGGTCGCATTTGGCATCTTTCAGTTTGCTAACCAGAAGAATGAGGCCATGAGCAACCTAGCCACACGAGTTACCACTGCACTCACTTACATGCAAGGACCTATGATGGAGCCTTGGAAGGAAGAACAGATAATCAAGCTTGAAGCACACATCACAGAAGGAACAGCGGATACTGAAGAAATTCACTGGACTGAGTTTGAACAAGCCTTCAAGGATTCCTTCACCAATACCAATAGGAAGCAGGAGGCATTTAACAAGCTCATCAAACTCAAGCACAGACCAAATGGTCTTGACATTTTCATATCCAAATTCAAACAACTTGCCACTGCAGCTGGAGTACAACTCAATGACCATGGAACAATCTACCACTTCAAACAAGGCCTTAAATCAGGACTAATGCAAGCAATAATTGCTTCAAATGCTTATACTCCTTTGAATCCATGGACCAGATTTACTAAATGGGAAAAGAATGCCCAAGACTGCCACCTTAAATGGCTACATGGCCAGGAGTTCAAGAAACAGAATGACCAGAGATGCCAAGGATTGTACCAAGCACTTGGCATCAAACAGAGGAGTGGAGGTCATCCAAACCAAGGATGCTGCACCACTTCCCAAGGAGGGAATACCATAGATATTGATGCCATGTGCAGACCAGAACTATCTGACAAACAGAAGGCAGAACTGATGGCCACTAGAGCATGCTTCTATTGCTTCAAAATAGGACACCAAGCCAAAGATTGTCGCAAGAAACAAGTGGACTGCGCTAGAAGCAGTGGAAGAACTGCTGACAACCAAGTACATGCCAATGTGCAAAACAAACCCATCCCAGACATGACCCCATCCAATATCGCCCAGTTCCTAAAGGACAATGTGAACACCATAGATGATGAAACGAAGCTGTCCATTGTAGAAAAAATCCTGCCAACAGGTTTTCTGATGGGTCCAAACTAGCCACCATAGTTAGGACCCTCCACCTCAATAGTGTGTACTTTAGCATGAAGAACTTTGTCTGAATAAAATTTGTTCTATCACACTATCAAGGGCAGGTGGAAGAAACAGCATTACTTGACTCAGGAGCCACAGAAAACTTCATCAACCATGCCACCGTCACCAGACTCAGATTAGGAACCAAGAAACTCAATTTCCAGAGACCAGTCTATAACATTGACGGAACAATGAACAAGCATGGAACTATCACCCATGCTTGCGATCTCATGGTCAAACAAGGAAACAAGAAAGTACGACAATGCTTCTATGTCTCAAACCTAGGAAAAGATAGGTTTATTCTGGGATATCCATGGTTCAGAGCCTTCAACCCAGATATCAACTGGGCCAACGCAGAACTCAGAGGACCAGGAATCAAGATGGAAACAATCCAACATGAAGTAATGGAAAAGGCAAGAAATTATGCACAGAAACTAAGAGCACACCTAGTGGCCAAAGTTGAGTGCCATCCATGGTCAGGAGTAACCCTAGTAGAAATATTGGGAGGCCTGGTGGAAATCAAATGCACCCACAACGCTATCAAAATGGCCCACAAATATGACCAAGAGCATGGCAAGGAGGAAGTCAAACTTCCAGAACAGTTCAAACACCATGAAAACCTGTTCTCAGACAAGGAAGCAAATACATTTCCCCCAGGGAGGGGAGAAGGTGACCACAAGATAGAACTCCTAGAAATAGCTCCAAAGAGCTTTAACTGCAAAGTTTACCCTCTATCACAAGGAGAATGGGAAGCAGAAGACAAATTTATCAATGAAAACCTTGCCAAAGGTTACATTGTCCCATCCAACTCCCCTTATGGATTTTCAACATTTATGGTGCCAAAGAAGGACTCCAAGAAAAAGCAGTACATTATCAATTACAGACCCCTCAATGCCGTTACAAGGAAGGATGTTACCCCCCTTCCAAACCTAGGACAATGTATCAAGGACTTACAAGGCATGGAGATCTTTAGCAAATTTGACATATGGTGGGGATACAATAACATCAGGATCTGCAAAGAAGACAAGTGGAAAGGAGCCTTCAAGACACAACAAGGGCTCTTTGAACCAAAAGTAATGTTCTTTGGAATGTCCAACTTGCCCACTAGCTTCCAACAATTTGTCAATATGCAAATCATGGAAGAATTCTGCCAGAAGTTTGGAGAACTGGGCAGGAGAAGCCTCAAAAACTACATGGATGACTTTGGACTAGGGACGCTCCTCAAAGACATTGACCTCCACATATAAATGATCCACTTCCTCTTTGACCTACTCACAAAACATGGACTCCACCTCAAACTCTCCAAATTGATCTTCATGCAACTGCAGATGGATTTCCTAGGTGTCAGAATATCTAAGGATGGTGTCACTGTCGACCCTGCCAAGATTGCTGGACTGGCAGAATACCCACAAAACATACTTAATCTTAGACAAGCAAGAGGATTTCTAGGTGTCATGGGCTACCACCATATGTTTGTCAAGAACTTCTCAACAATTGCAGCCCCTATCACCCAGCTAACAGGAAAGGATGTCCCCTTTGAATGGGGACCAGAACAATTAGAGGCCCAGGAGAAAATCATCCATGCTATCACCCATGCATCAGTACTTGTCAAACCAGACCCTTCCAGACAATTCGAACTTGAAGTTGATGCCTCACAAATAGGAACAGGAGCTATCCTATACCAGCAAGATCCTCCAATGACCCATACAAATGGCAAAGAAAAACCAGGACCACAATGACCAGTGGGATTCTATTCCCAAAAATTCACAACTACTAAGCAAAACTACCCCATATACAATTGCAAGTTCTTAGCTATCATGAGGGGACTTTGCTGCTGGTCACACTTGCTCAAAGGCACTGAAATCCCTGTCCTAGTATTCACAGATCACGCCAATCTATGTTACTACAGAGATCCAAGGAAGATTGGTCTCTGCATGGCAGGATATCTACCCAAACAAGAGCAGTACAACATTCTCCTGGAATACAAACCAGGAATGACAAACCAAGCCAACGCCCTCTCTAGATGACCTGATTATGAAGGACCAAACCCAGATAATGAAGAAGTACTGGTATGGCCAGACAAGTACTTCTGTGAACACCACACATCAATCAGAGTCTTTGATATCGACAGTATTCATGACAATTGGGATAGTAAAATCAAGCAAGCACAGTACCAACAACAATCAGACCTCAAGAAATGGGCACCAACATACAATCTTACCTTATTAGATGGAACCCACTGGCATCACGGGACTGCCTTAGTTGTTGTGGCAGACAACACGCTTAGGAGGGGGGTAATTTCCCTTTTCCATGACCATACAACTGCTGGCCACCCTGGAATCACCAAAACACTTCAACTATTGTCACAATACTACTGGTGGCCAAACATAAAAACCTTTGTCACTGAATACATCAAAGGATGTGCAACTTGTCAAATGACCAAGGTCAACACTCACCCCAATCACCCCCTATTATTCCCCATCCTCCCTACAGAAAACGCCTACCCTTTTGAAATGATTGCAATGGACTTTATCACAAAACTCCTACAGTCAGGAGGATATGACACCATTCTCACAATCACAGATACCAACTGCTCTAAGGCATCAATATTTATCCCCTGTCACAAGGCCATTGACTCAGAAGGAGTCGCCTTACTTTATGTCAATCACATCATCCCTTATTATGGCATTCCCCAAAAGATCATTTCTGATCAAGACATCTGCTTCATATCAAAATTCTCATCAGAACTCTGCTGTCTTCTTAACATCAAACAGAACATCAGTATGGCATATCACCCTCAAATGGATGGAGCAAGTGAACAGACCAATCAAACACTCAAACAATATCTATGCATCTTCTGTGGTACCCAACAGAACAACTGGCATGCATGGCTCCCACTTGCCCAGTACACCAAGAACTCTTGGCCCTCTGCAACCACAAAGAAAACACCATTTGACCTACTCATAGGATACACCCCACAGATACACCAACCAACAAGAAAGACAGACATCCCCTCTATTCAACAACAAATCACAAATATTGAAGAAGCCAGGAAAGCTGCCCAAGAGGCACAATGTAAAGCACAAGAATCCTGGATCAAAGACCACCCACACTATGCCCTATTCACAATCAGATCAAAGGTCTGGTTAGAAGGAACCAACCTCAGACTCCCAGCCAATGCAACAACCAAACTAGCACCAAGGCGGTATGGACCATTTGTGGTAGCTGCCCAAATATCCAAAGTGGCCTATCGACTCCATCTCCCTTCCACTTGGAAAATTCACAATATCTTCCATGCTTCCCTGCTGACACCATATAAAGAAACCGATCAACATGGACCTAATTTTATCAAACTACCCCCAGATATCATTGAAGGAGAAGAAGAGTGGAAAGTAGAGAAGATTCTAAAAGAATGCTCCCATGGCTGATGGAAGAAGAAGCAATATCTTGTGAGATGGAAAGGCTACTCATGTTAAGGTCCAAGGGCCTTAAGGTGCGATGTGCACGTAATAACGGTTGGCAGGGCTTGCGTGCGAATACTGGGGATTCCTTGTATCGCCTGAGGGACTAGCACCCTATGATAGCCTTGTATAAAGCGCTTGAAGTGAAGTATGGCCGCAGCCAAGTGTACTGTTATGCAGTGAAGAGGGAAGAGCTTCAAAGGGGACTTTGAAGCAACTCAAGGGAAGGGAACTCTCAGGAGAGAGGCAGATGAAGCTACAAGTCTTGGATTGAAAACCAAGTTAGGCTTAAGGCCCAACTCTAGAGATATGGTTGCTCTTATATACAAGTGAGAGGTCCCTACTCCTAATTAGAAGAACAATGAAATGATGGGACTTCCGCAGTAATGACGTATGCGCAGCAATGAGTCATAGCTAAGAATAGAATGCGCAGCAGTGAGTCATAAAGTGAGTCATGGCTAAGAATAGAACGCGCAGCAATGAGTCAGGGTTTCTTGAAGGGGATTGGTGACGTAGAACAATAAGGGGTGAAGTAGCCAATGGGCTTCAAGGGTGACGTGGCAATCCAGGAGGATATGTGGTACTCCTTGGGATAGTGTGACCTAGTGTCAGGTGACGGATCAGGTGACTTGGTATCAGGTGATGGATCAGGTGATTGGTGTCAGGTGATGGGTCAGGTGACTTGATAAGGGGTAAATGGCAAAGAATGTCTGGGGAATGGAATAAGTGGGCCAGAAAATGAAAATTGGGGCCCAGGATTGTAACATGACGCCCTTCCTAGAAAGTTGCTACCACGCAACTTCTAAGGGAGTGGAAGTTCCGGTAATCCGGAAAGGGGGGAGTACCCAAAGGGGAGGGCAACAGTATGTTGCTGGGTAGATCCAGGAACAGATGGCAGGTTGGATAGGTTGGGAGTAGGTGGAACCGAGCCGGCTGGGGTAACGTAGGCAGGGGTGGACGGGATTGTTTGTCTTTCCAATCCGATGAAGTGTTTGGGGGTGGATACTTCGCTAGTTGGGGACACTGGTCTTTTCTCCGCCGTAGATGGTCCTGCTTCTTCATGGAACTTTCTCCATGGTTCTGTGAGTTGCTCTCCATGTTTGAGAGCGTATGTTGCCAGGTACCTTCCTCCTGTTGGTTCATATGGTTTCCACTCTTTAGGTGGAGATGGAGGGGGTGGTTGCTCAACGGGTGGCAGTGGGTCTTCCATAGGACTATCGGAGTCCACCTTGGGATCAGGAATGATGGGAACTGGTTCATCGTCCTCCATAGGACTATCAGGCTCTGGCTCGGGTTGTGGCTCGATGTAAAACTCCATCGAGGAGTGTTCGCGTTGGTGTCCCTGGCTCCAAAGGAGAGGGGAGAGGGCACGCTGCAGCAGGGAAGGGGGTCTGGGTGGTTCGGGTGGGGGACTGGGTTGTCTGGGGGGTGTCGGTGACTGGGTGGGTGATAAGAGTTGTCTGACTGGCGGTACTTGGGGTTGGGATAACTGTGGTAAGGCAGATGGGAAGATGATGGCATGGTTTCTTGTTAGTGGTGCAGGGGTGATTGACGGGGCGGGGCCCGATGACGAGGGTGGTAACGAGGACGAGGGTGAGTAGGAACGCGATCGTTCCCATGCGTGTTTCCTTCGGATAGCAGCTTTAGCTTTCAGAGCGGCTTGTAGAATGGTGGTGTATTTTTTGTCTTTGAATAGGTGGGTGTAAGGGGAGTGAGCGGAATTGGGGAGGGGAATCTTCTGGAGTTTGAGGCGAAGGGTGGCCTCTTTATACTCAGTGGGGAATATGTGGAGAAGGAAGAGGGCTGTGTTGGCGTTCTTTTTCCGGAACCAATTGGCAATGGTGGAGTTTCTGAATTGCTGGTTACGTTTTTCCCAGTTGTCGTACATTTTCTTGAATAGGTTGGTTCCTTCAGTTTTCTTGCTTGGCTTCCTGGATATTGGGGAGGTGGAAACTTGTGGAGCTGTGGTATCTGCTGTCGGTGACGTTGGTGGAGGAGTTGGTGTCTTCAGCTTCTTCTCCAGGGGGTTGTTGGATCTCGTCTTCTGGGAAGATTGCAGCTGTGCTATTATTGCCAGGGCTTCCTTCTGCCGGCTGTGGCACTGGGTTATGGAGGGATCAGGGTGTAATGGTCGTGTGGAAGAATCGAACGTTGTCGTTGATGGGGATGATGATGGCTTTGTGGGTGATATCAGTTGCATCTTCTCTAGGCATGAAGCTAGCCCAATGGAGGTTGATGTCGTGTTGTCGTTCGTTGACGAAGGCAGCGAAAAGGTGGAGGTCGTCGTCAGTGGTGTGGGCTCGGATAAGGACAACGCCATTGTCTGTTCCAAGAGTGAATATAGTGGAGGTGGGGAACCCATGGCTGCTGAGGTTGGGGTGCTGCTGAGGGGAGGACTGAGAGGAGTGGGAAGCCATGATGGGGATTGGTTGTCTGAGAGTAGGGTTCTTATACTAGCTGGTTGTTGTTCGAACTCCGCTAGTAACTCCGGAGCATTGAGGTCATCAGCGCCAACCCATGAGTCATGGGCTGGTGAGTACCCTTTCCAGCAGATGAGGTATTGTTTCTTTTTCCAGCGACCAAAGGTTCTCTCTTTGAGGATTTGCTCCACTTCCCATTCCGGTTCACCTTCTATGATGTCAGGTGGCGGTTCGATGAAGTTGGGGCCGTGTATGTCGGTTTCTTTGTATGACGTCAGGAGTGACGCGTGGAAGATGTCATGGATCTTCCAATGAGGGGGGAGCTTGAGGCGATAAGCCACTTTGGATATTTGGGCGGCTACCACGAATGGTCTGTACCGCCTTGGGGATAGTTTCGTTGTGATGTTGGCTGGGAGTCTAAGATTAGTTCCCTCTAGCCAGACTTTGGAGCCAATAGTAAATGGGGAATGCCAAGGTCGTTCTGTGATCCAGGATTCTTGTGCTTTACGTTGTGCCTCTTGGGCGGCTTTCCTGGCTTCTTCGATGGCTGAGAGGCGTTCTTGCATGGAGGGGATGTCTGTTTTCCTGGTTGGCTGGTGTACTTGTGGGGTGTATCCTATGAGTAGGTCGAATGGTGTTTTCTTCGTAGTTGCTAAGGGCCATGAGTTCTTTGTGTACTGAGCAAGGGGGAGCCAGCTGTGCCAGTTGTTCTGCTGAGTGCCGCAGAATGCTTGTAGGTATTGTTCTAGGGCTTGGTTGGTTCTTTCGCTAGCTCTGTCGGTCTGGGGATGGTATGCTGTGCTGATGTTCTGGTGGATATTAAGGAGGCGGCATAGTTCAGTGGAGAATCGTGAGACAAAGCAGATGTTGCGGTCCGAGATTATCTTCTGGGGAATGCCATAGTGTGGAAGGACGTGGTTGACGTAGAGTAGAGCGACTCCTTCTGAGTCGATAGCTTCGTTACAGGGAATGAATACAGATGCTTTGGAGCAATCTGTGTCGGTTATTGTGAGGATGGTGTTGTGTCCGCCTGATAGCGGGAGCTTCGTGATGAAATCCAAGGCGATTGTTTCGAATGGTCGAGCGTTCTCTGTTGGCGTGATGGGAAATAAGGGGGGATGGCTAGGATGGGTGTTGACTTTGGTCATCTGGCAGGTAGCGCAGCCTTTGATGTATTCTGTGGCGTAGGTTTTCATGTTTGGCCACCAGTAGTAGGGTGCAATGAGTTGGAGGGTTTTGGTAATCCCAGGGTGGCCAGCGGTTTCTTGGTCGTGAAAAAGGGAAATTACTCCCCTCCTAAGTGCGTTGTCTGCCACGACAACCAGGGCAGTCTCGTGGTGCCAGTGAGTGCCGTCGAGTAAGGTGAGGTTATGTACTGAGGCCCATCGTTTGAGGGTTTCTTGCTCTTGATATTGTGCTTGCTTGATTTTACTGTCTAGATTGTTGTGAATGCTGTCGATATCGAATACGCAGATAGTGGTGTGGTTTTCGCAGAAATACTTGTCCGGCCAAACCAGGACGTCTTCGTTGTCTGGGTTTGGCCCTTTGTAATCGGGTCGTCATGATAGTGTGTCTGCACGGTTAGTAGCGCCAGGTTTGTACTCCAGTAGTATGTTGTATTGCTCCCTTTCCGGCAGGTAGCCAGCCACCCGGGGTCCAATCTTCCTTGGATCCCGATAATACCTAAGGTTTGCATGATCAGTGTATACCAAGACAGGAATTTCTGTGCCTTTGAGGAGGTGGGACCAGCATCGGAGACCGCGCATGATGGCTAAGAATTCGTGGTCATAAATGGGGTAGTTTTGTTCCGTGGTCATGAATTTCTGGGAATGGAATCCCACTGGCCATCTTGGTCCTGGTTTTTCTGTGCTGTTTTCTTGTTTCGTTGGGAGGTCTTGTTGGTATAGAATGGCTCCTGTTCCTATTTGTGATGCATCAACTTCCAGTTCGAATTGTCTTGAGGGGTCTGGTTTGATGAGTACTGGGGGGTTCGTGATAGCCTGGATGATTTGTTCTTGTGCTGCTAGTTGTTCTGGTCCCCACTCGAAAGGGACATCTTTGCCGGTAAGTCGAGTGATTGGTGCTGCGATGGTGGAGAAGTTTTTGATGAACATCCTGTGGTATCTGGTGACACCCAGGAAGCCTCTTGCTTGCCTGAGGTTGAGGATGTTGCGGGGATATTCAGCAATGCCAGTGATCTTGGCTGGGTCAATAGTTGCGCTGTGTTTCAAGATGCGTACCCCCAGGAAGTCCATCTGGGGCTGCATGAAGATTGATTTTGACAGTTTCAGGTGTAGGCCATGTTCTGCTAGGAGGTCGAA
>Ga0307512_10008190_pt1 | contig 10220 bp, 7 predicted proteins | sample 14_EM_MG_FD_200267 | JGI IMG/M metagenome (GOLD analysis project Ga0307512, IMG submission 200267) | Populus trichocarpa ectomycorrhiza microbial communities from riparian zone in the Pacific Northwest, United States - 14_EM | ecosystem: Host-associated > Plants > Roots > Unclassified | place... | reverse complement strand
GATCGCAGCCATCGGGCAAGGGTCAGCCATCCATCAGGGTGGGCATCTTGAGGGAGAAACTCACCCCCTATCGATCGCAGCCATCGGGCGAGGGTCAGCCATCAATCAGGGCAGTCATCTTGAGGGAGAAACTCACGCCCTATCGATCGCAGCCATCGGGAGAGGGTCAGTCATCCATTAGGGCGGGCATCTTGAGGGAGAAACTCACCGGCTATCGATCGCAGCCATCCGGCCAGTGTCAGCCATCCATCAGGGCGGGCATCTTGAGGGAGAAACTCACATGCTATCGATCGCAGCCATCCGGCGAGTGTCAGCCATCCATCAGGGCGGGCATCTTCAGGGAGAATCTCACGGCCTATCGATTGCAACCATTGGGGGAGTGTCAGCCACTATACACTACCGGGAGAATGTACCAATGAGACCAACTCACTTTTGACTAGTTTCTGCTTCGTTTAGGAGAATATGAAAACGACGGATGAGTCTGCGTTCATTCTCATCTAGTTCGGAATTGTATGTTGAAGAAGTTTCCTGCACGCCTAAAATAGGGTTTTTAGTATTAGTGTCATCCGCGAGCTGGACAACTCGCGGCTCTGAAGATATTTGGAACCAAGTTCGGCAATTGAGACTTGTAAGGATAATAAATTAGTTCCTCAGCGTCAACTATTCAATAGCAACCTAAATACCATCGAACCCGTTCAAGGTCTTTACATTTCCCATATCCTTTGTATCTATCTCCACAGGATGGGCAGTCCTGTTCAGCTCTATCGGAGGATTTCTGTTGGTGTTTTAGTATTATAGCCATGGAAAGTTCCATACCCGGCACAATAGAGTCGTCCCAGTTTGTGATTGTTAGAGGAGTCCGTTGATTCTCGTTCATTATCTCAATCTCGTATAGGCCTCGGTTAACCCATTGGCTTCCTGGCCGTCCTTCAAAATGATTTCTTATCATATTTTCGAAAATCTAGGGCGTAGCTAGTTATTGGCAGGCATTGATATTGTGGAAGACGTAATTACTTTGTAATTGCTGACCCACTCAAATGGCAGTTGGATACAACCGTCCAGTGCATCAACAAAATTGATCGGTGTGTAGTCAGGAGACCATGGTTTGAGGTCTATCGGAATTGACTGTTCGATGCGTTTTAGCCGTCCATCTATCTGAGCCATAGCCTGGCTGCTTGAGGTGTTAGTCACTACTGATTTCGGTATTCCGATAATATGAAGTGGACAACTCACACCCCGCAGCAGGACAAAAGCAGATTAATCGCATCCATCTGTTTCCCAAGCCCATCAAACAGCGCCAGTATCTCATCCCGTTTATACATTCCCCATCCGATCTTTCTCCAGCTGTCATTTAATTTTCTGCCCGAACCACCTGATGACAGGCTCCTCTTGTATTTTTCGGTAGCTGTATCAAATTTCCGTAGAAGCGGTTCGCACTGGCGCACAAGTTCATGAATTGCTATCATAGTGGGTGTTGGCAGCTGAGAAATAGTGACTCGGACTGTTTTTAGTAGTTGCTCGAAACAGCCGAATCGAAGGAGAAGCTTTTGGTAATCGGCGGACGATCCCGTGCTTTCGCGGAGTGTTGCGCCGATTTTTAGGACAAGCGATCCAACTGCGATAAAATCCCCGACGCTGAATCCGAACGACATCGTGGTGGTGGGAAGCGGTAGTGATACGTAGTTGCAATGGATGTGGGGATGGGTCGCTGATATATATGGCACATGTGAAAAGCACAATCAGCGCTAGACAACTCATGTGCTAATTTCGCAGTCTGTTAGGCAACACTGAGTATTGCTGAGGAGCAGGGTTGTTTTTTAGCGGTGTTATCCAATGAGGAATACCGCGGTAGTTCTAGCCGATGCACTTGACATCATCGATGTCTGCACAGGTCGCACGCTACTCCTCCATATCCAATTAACATCCCTGTCCGACAGCAAACTTTTTCACCTCCAGCGACAGCAGTGCATGCATACAGTACTTAACAAGTGTTTGCAACGCGTTAAAGTTGGCGCTATTTTTCGGGACCATACGAATTGCGAAGTGTGGAGTCTAGGGAACTCTAGCGTGTTCGATCACTACAAACATTCGGTCATTTGCAGAATTTCCTATAAAGACCTAGCAAGTTTTGCATCCTCATATATCGCGCAAACAAATACTCACGCACTCTGTACAGAAATTTCAATCAATCGGGGATGTCGGAACCACCCATTCGCTGCTTGGGTCGAGATTGGACGATTGATTGGTTGATGGCAACAACGAGTTGCGCTTACAGCGGAAAGTAGAAAACCAGCTGAGTGCACTGCATGCAGCACCACCCAAACAGTCATTCAACCTTAAGCTCGCATGCCAGCCCCTTCCTGGTGCGGGATGAATACCCGCCCCAGGGCGGGGCTGGACGACTTAGTCGTCTGTGTTACTCCGAGATTCGGAGAGGCAACGAGCTCCCGAACTCAACACCGAAAATCAAAAAAAAAGTTTTCGGTCACAGCCTTTGTAGATAATAACTGCTCTGGTAGTCTGCCTGCACTTGACCGAAATTGTTTGTGGGTGGTGGAAGTGCCCTCAGTGCTGGCCGATGCTTCACTGAGAGGTAGGCCGAACTCGGGTCTATCTTGCATGACATTAGGGGATATGCTGGAGTACCTCCACCACACACAAACAATTTCGGTCAAGTGCAGGCAGACTACTAGAGCAGTTATTAACTACATAGGCTGTGACTGAAAACTTCTTTTTAGATTTTCGGTGTTCAGTTCGGGTGTTCAACCCTCGGAGTTGCATCGTAAAACTGATCACCTATTCGGGGACGTAAATCGTCCAGGCCCCCCTGGATCGGGGCGGGGGGCTGGTACACGAGCTTAATTCAACCTCAGATGCAACGTGCAAATCGGCATCAAAGGCACCGATGTTACACACGAATCTCCCGGCTTCATATGATCGATATATTGCGCGACATAAAAATGTCTTAGGCAATGGAAATACTATGAGATGACCGAAAGATTCATTGTATTCCCGGCAAAGGCATTTCTACCAACCGGGAATGAGCCCTGGATGCAATCATATTACTATAGCCTGACATTAAGGATAAGCATTGTAACAAATGAAGTATGTCAAGCGCCGGTTGTATCGTGCCCAGCCGCATGCTAGCTCGTACCTCGCCTCCCAGAGCATGTGAGGCGCTTGAGCCGCTCGAACTTGCGAGGCTGCGGCTCACCAGGCGCGCCACACATCCAGCTTAGTCTTGGCAAAAGAAAAAGCGTCGGATCGCTATGCCTATTCGGAAAACAACACCGTAATTCGGCAGTGAAAGCGAGGCGGAAACGATTCGTTCACCCAAAGTCTTACAAAGTCCCCAAGAGTAGTCTAATTCGGAGTCTTTGTCGGAGTAACTCAGGGTATAGATAGCTTTTGTACTCTAACAACTACCCCCGGCCGGTGGAACGTCATCACCTATCGGAATGTCGGATTCATTTAGGTCAGGGTCCTATCAGAAACCACTTCGATTTTGGGTCCATCACCAATATGGAGCAATTCTTCCAATTTGCACCGAGATACTAGGCCTCAAAGACATAGCCCCCTAGCTGTAGAGCTGTTGTGGTAGGCACATGTGCCATGTCTTGCAGATATTGCGAGCACTCAATCATATACTCGAGTATCAACACTCCGTCAGTGAACTAAAATCCTGTCAATTCATGATTCTTAAACGATATCTATGTAAGAGAGAGACTCTTGTCTTGATATACATTAGATGTAATGACGAATCATGACACTATGCGTGACCGAGTGATATGTAGTGAATAATACCCCCTTCTTGTTACACTCTGTGGAGCAAGAAAAGCAACTACCAGGCATCCATATCAATAAAAATGAACGAAGTGCACATGCGCCACCAATAATTGCCATGGTATTCTCTTTGCAACCCTAAGTGGTGAGTGAGCAGAGAAAGAGTATACCGTGACATGAGGATAGCTATTTATATCTAAAGAAATCCATTAAGTCCTGAAATGTATAGTGAAACGATCCTAAGGCACGGCGGGTGCCTAATCTCCGTCCGGGAACTTACTCGTGTCATAATTCCGTCGGACCTTTGATCGTGCAATTCGTCGCCTTCGTAATGTACTTAGATTGACTCGGAGGTATGTGATCGTATTGACTCAGATATGGGAGTTATCTCTCCACTTCAGGCTGGATTGTTTACCGATAAATCGAGGGTATCGTCAATCATGCCATGGCGACTTCTCCGACATTCGGTATTAGAACTCGTCTCGATCGACCGTATGTGATGGCTCTCTTTCACCAGGAAAAGGGGTTCGCGCTCCAGCGGAAACAGCCGTGCCCTCGAACGAGGGTTTTCCGTCTATTCTGTATATATCTCAGAAATATTCGCCTCGCTCAGACTAGTTCTATTGCTTTTCGTTTTCACCAATTCATTGAGTTTATAGTGGTACTCCGGTATATTGGTTCTAATTCGTCGTCATGAAACATTTGGATACGATATGTGATCATTCACTAACTATTTACATTTTTCTATTTGTGTTACGATTTTGAGCTTTTGGAGAGAGTTCCCAGGTGCACTTGGAGGTGCACTTGGAGACAGCGCTCGGGTGCACTGGGCAGCGTACTTGGAGTTGGTGCTCAGGTGCACTGTTAAGGACGCTTCATGACTCTCACCCTACGATCCTAGCGTTACAATCAGGTGAAAAAAATACGCTAATGCACCGAAGCGACTCATGGAGCAGTGATCTTTGACACTTCAAAAAATAATTAGCCGCCGTCACAAATTATTAACGTTGTCAATAACTTTTGATGTGTCGCCGATCTCGATTCATTATGGAGTCAATTTAAGCTACTCTCAGTACGGACGCGTAATTTTGTCGCATGGATGTAAGATGTTGCAACATTGAGGGGAGATCCGTGTGCACGTGTAAAGATAATGGTACAGAGAAGAGGGAAGGACAAAGACTGGAGATATACAAAGCATCTTCGGGTGTACCATTGTTCGGATATGCCGGCGCCACCCGTTGCCATACTTGCCACCGGATATGCAACAATGAAACTGTTGAAACGTTATTGCCATTCTCGACTTTCAAGAGTTCTAACATTCGCTTGGCATACTTACCTCTTCACTTCAACCGTCCGTGCTCATAGGCATGTGATTGCACATGTTACCACGTGGGCTCTCACTTTCTATAATTGGCCAGATAAGAATATACTTTCTGATAGTTTATGAGCCAATCTTGTAATGCACATGGCTTGCAACAAGCCCACCGACAGGTAATCGCAACGCAAAAACCGCGCAAGATCGTAAGCCAGGGGCGATGAGCAAAACCAGTGTAAAATTTTCCGCCTTCCGTCACCATCTACAGCCAAATTGTAAACGCAGAGAAACTGAAAGCGCACATATAAATCAAACGCAGGCTGTATCAAAACGCAAGAAATCCAGGTAAAACCCCATTTTAATCGCAACAATCTCATCCGTTCTGCACTGTCCTTCACACTGCGCCCCATCCTATTTTCCACCCTGAATATATCTGCAAGCCTATCCCGCTGCGCTCGATCAAACCAAGACACTGAGGTCAGTGCGAGCTACGCATTGTCATCGCTGGGTAAGTTCTTGGAGCAACATGCTATTAATCCAGTGCACTCGTTGGGGTCAGTCCTCTCACAGGGTTGCATCGGGCCAGTAAATTCACCCACTAGCAAATCATCCGGCTCCCGGAAAACCACCACGGTTCCTCTTCGTGCGCATATTCAGCTCGTAAACGTTGACATCTATCGAGCCAAGTCGCTAGATTTGTTTCAGCCATCTATCGACCATTGGGGCGGGCATTAATATAGGAGAAACTCACTCCCTAAGGAGTACATCCATCGGGTTCGAGTTAGCAATCTATTATTCACTAGGTGGTCATAATCAGAAGGTAAACTCACCGGCTATCAATTACAGCCGCCGGGATGGTGTCAGCCATCTACCAGTCATCGCGGGAAAGGGGTGGAGGTTGTCATCAGTAGAGGAGATAAGCACGGGCTATCAATTGCAGAAATTAGGCTAGTGTTAGCCATCCATCGTTCATCGGAGTTTGCATGATTAGAGAAACTCACACCCAATCAATTTCAGCCATCGTGCTTGAGTCAACCATCCATGGATAACTGGGACAGGCATCAATAAAGGGGGAACTCACTCTCTGTCGATTACTGCCATTGTGCTCGTATCTGCCGTATATCATCGGTCCGGGCATTACCGGCGTGCATATTTATAGCAGAAACTCACGGGCTATAATCGAAGAAATCGGGCTTAGTTAGTTATCTATCGAGACGGGCATCATGAGGGAGAAACTTACGAACTATCCATTGTAGCCATCGTGCACGTGTCAGCCATCCATCAGGGCAGGTCATTAGGGAGAAACCAGTGTTCCTAAGCGGCCCGGCCTCGATTCAGGGTAAGTATCATTGAATCACTCAGAGAGAGACTTACATGCTATCATTTATCATCGGGGGTGGGCGGCATCATTGAGGGAGAAATTCACCCGCTACAAATTACAGCCATCGGGCTCGTGCCAGCCGCATATCCGCCACCAAGTGGGCACTAGTAGAGTAGGGAATAGAAAGCTCGTAAGCTATCAATTACGGCCATCAGGCTTGTGTCAGCCGTCGATCAATCATCGGTAGGCACCAATGGAGTTGGAAATTTACATCCTATTGATTGCAGCCAATAGGCTCGTACTAGTTGCTTCGATTGGTATTATTAAAGGGAAGCTCACCATTGGTAATTCCTAGCAATCGTGCTCATATTAGTTATTACACGCTGCGAGCAGGAATCTACCGGAGAGGCCCACGACTCTTCATCCGATTCTGGGTCGTTAAGTAGAACATGAAAATGACGGATGAGCTTGCGTTCATCCTCATCTAATCCTATGTCTGATGACAAAGCTGTCCGCTTTTCTAAAGCTTGGTTCTCAGTGTTACTGTCATCCGAGAGTTCCACAACTCGTGATTCAGTAGATATTTGGAACCAAGTCCCGCAAGTCAGGCTTGTGGGGACAGATAATTAGTTTTTGGTTATCAAGTTTCCAAAAATGGCAATACCATCGAACTCGTTTAAGCTCTGGGCATTTTCCATATCCTTGGTATGGAGCTTCGCACGAGGGACAATTTTCCCCGTTTTGATTAGAGGGTTCCTGCTGGCGCTTTAGCAATATAGACATGGAAAGCAACATATCTGGCACAATTGTATCACCCCAGCTTTCAACGGTTAAAGCCCCTTTGCTCTGCTCATTCACAATTTCATAAAATCTTATGTTAACCATATCACTTCCGGGTCGTCCATCAAAGTTATTCGTTAGTAAATTATGGAAGATCAAGTCGGCCACTCAGAAGTGACGGACAGATGTGTAATGCGCTGGGAGGGTTATAACCTTAAAATCCCGGCAGGACTCAAATGGCAGTTGAACTCTACCAGCTAATCCGTCTCTAAACTTAATTGGTTTGTAGTCGGGAGTCCACAGTGTCAGGTCTTGCTGTATGGTGTTTTTGCTTCCTTTGAGTAAGGCCGCTGTCCCACTGGTCCATCGGACCGTTGGGATCTGAAATGTCATACCGTCAGAGTCAGATCTCCCTAACGACACGCTTAACTTACGCTGCGTAGCAGGACAACAACACATTTATTGCATCATTTTGAATCCACAGCTCATGAGAGAGTTCCAGTATCTCATTCCTTTTATATATTTTCCACCCAATTTTCCGCCAGGTAACTATCCATTTCGCTCCAGACCAGCACTGGGAGAGGCTTCGTTAATACTTCTCGGTTTCCATAGAATTTTCGCAGAAGCTGGCTTGAATTGGATATATGTCTTATAATTACTCTCACATGGATATTGGTAACTGAGAGCTGGCTATTTGACTTTAGACGGTGTTTAGCAACTGTTCTAAACTATCAATTCGAAGGACAAGCTCTTGGTAATCAGCGGACGATCCCGTGCTCCCGCGGAGTGTCGAGCTGATCTTGAATAAAAGCGATCCAACGGTGAAGAAATCACCCACACTGTAGCTGAACGACGTTTTTCAAACAGTTACTGTGATATGAGGTGGGAATCGGTGTGGGGATAGCTAATATGATAGCTATTGTGAATGTGAGATGCACAATTAGTGCCAAACCACTCATGCGATAGATTCGTTACCGATCTGCCAGGGTGCATATTGTGTGCGGGGTTGTTTTAGAGCAGTGACCTTGCACTGTAACATTGTCCAATAAGAATATGCAGTGGTAGCTTTAGCCGGTGCATAATGCTAACAGCGGCTTGCTAAAAACGAACAGGAAACCTTTGGATTACAATCTAATCCTCGATATCCGCACACTCGATAAATACCGTTGTACAGCTGTCACCACGGTGCTGCACCCGCATACTGGGTACGAGTCTTGTTTGGCTAAATCCACGATTTCTAATGCGTTTAGGATATCTAGACGACTGAATAAACTGCTTCTATTCGCCTAGTCTTTAGCTGTGCTTCATTGCGAAGAACTTTAGGTAAATAGAATGTTCTATTGAGTTTAAGGATGCAACCTTTACAAACTACAAAAAGCTCGAACCCAGCCAGATTGTCAGGTAGCAAAGCAGATTCCACCGATCAATACCTTTTAGTAGTTGTTGCTCCAATGATGCACGTGCAAACCCCGGAAATGAGTACATAGACTACCTTATAGTCGCTTGCGATGCTGTTACAGTTATCGACGCAGTATTTTAGAGACCATACGAGCTACGAAGCATGAAAGTCTAGGAGGTTTTGGCATATTTGGTAACCCCAAATATTCGGTCATTAAATGGACCTCCTATAAAGACTAGTCAAGTTGTGAGCTCTATATTATCATTTATATAAAGTATTAACGCGTTCTAGATCGGAATTTCAAACGTTTGGGAATGTCAGAGAATACACTTAGCATTTGCTGCAAGAGTCGAATCTCGATGTTTAAATCGGATTAATTAGCAGACGCAGCAAGTTGCAGCTGCATCTGCAGGTAGAATACGCCTGCCAGTGTAAATGTACTTAAGCCTTGTAGCACTGCTGAACTAATTAGTCAATCTCATTATAAAGTAATTAATCGACCTCCCTCTAGAGCAGCCCGATGTCGCGGACGCATCTTCTAGCTTTAGAATATCGGAATATTGCACGAACTAAACGCCAGATAATGTAATTAATGGGAGATGACTGAAGAATCCTTTGTCCTCACGGTAGTGGAAACGATCCGCCCACCCAAAGTCTATCGGGAGTTGTCAAATTCGGAGACTTTATTGGAGTAAGGCAGGGCTTATAGCATTCATATTCCGACATCCAGTGCCAGCCGGAGGGACGCTATCACCACCGGAACGTCTAAGGCATTTTGGGCCTGGGATTCCACGTTCTACCAGAAACCACTTTCATTGATGTTCATCGCGAATACGGATCAGTTCGTACATATACCGACAGACTCGGCCTCAAATGTATAGCCCCCGAGCTATAGAGCCGTCAAAATAGCTCTTGAAAGTCATGCTGCATCACTCAATTATAGACAAACACTCTGTCTTGAAACATTACTGAATTGTGAAAGATGCTGGTTGCCTATCGTACAAAGAGAAAATAAGGTAGACGTAAATAATAAAACAAATCATACCTGGAGCCAATCCGGAGGCTCGCAGAGAGATAGGCACCGCACCAAGCCCGAGGTTCACGGTGAAATAGGTATCGTACCTTATCCCTAATCTAATGCCCGCTTTGTCTCGACATTCAGCGGGCTAAAGCCCGCGGCTAATCAAGAGCCCACCTTAGCTCCGACGGCCTTCGGGCAAAATCTTTAGCCAACATTAATAAGCTGACGGGATATCACAGTAGGTTACTAGCTCAGCGTTTATAATATCCACTAATAAGCCTAGAAATATCACGTAGTCCGGCAGAGAAGGTTTCTTCGGACGGACGGCTAGGCTATTTCTGTCTCAGGTGGCAGTGAATGCATTTTGGTGTCTGGATGGTCTTTTCACTGGATCTCACTTTCTTTTCCACATACCATTCTACTTGGGTTTTATCGTTGCTCACTAACATATCCAGGGGTTCATTCCCTGAATTGGGCGACAAGAGGTATAATATATATTTAAACTTAAGTGGATAGTCAAGTATATGCGCATTGTGACTACGTTCAAGCTGTCTCTCCGCACTTTCCATAATCCCTGAAATACGGCTATGCTAGCTGTAAG
>Ga0307512_10008189_pt1 | contig 10221 bp, 13 predicted proteins | sample 14_EM_MG_FD_200267 | JGI IMG/M metagenome (GOLD analysis project Ga0307512, IMG submission 200267) | Populus trichocarpa ectomycorrhiza microbial communities from riparian zone in the Pacific Northwest, United States - 14_EM | ecosystem: Host-associated > Plants > Roots > Unclassified | place... | reverse complement strand
GACCAGCTGGCAGCCACACCCAGTCATTGCGCCACACGCTAAAATTTAGCGTCATGGCCGCTTGAAAAGGACCCGGAAATTCGCAGGTCCCGGAAAGCGTGTCCGTGCGCGGTGGGGGAAAAGAATTGACAACTACAGTACACAAGAGTAAAATTAGTGCCAGCTTAACGCCATATATGCGCATCGGAGGGCCAAACGCAACATCAACACCGCCAAAGCTACTTTTCCGGGTTCGAACTGACAATCCGGTAGTGGTATTCCACCTGTTGTTTTTATTGTACACACCCATTACTACAGCTTGTAGACGACATCCAGCGCAGTCCGCCATAGGCGCAACTCCACTCTCATGTCCCTATCTGTCGAGATGCGTCGTCGCTGACAGCGGGCTGTTTCTCACCGAGTTCTGACGGCAACGGCAGCTCAACAAACGCTCATATCCGGAGCTGCAGCTGACTCTCGCTAGTGATCACAACCACCAGCCGAGCGTGGCTACAACAACATCTAGGTACTTCTTCCGGCGACCGCCAGATTCGCACTAAACCCGCTACATCCCCCACGTTACCATACACACCCGCCAACTGTGATTGATCATCTTCCTTCCCGCGTCCTTCCGCCGCTGACAGGTCGCAGGCAGCCACTAGACATACTCGCTCCCTTCGTCACAGCTCTTCACACGAGCGGTAGGTTGTTCGTCATTCGTCCCTCTACAGCGTACTGACACTCAACCCAGAGCGCGATGCCACCCCCGCTGCTCGCCACAAACGCCGCCACCGGCGCACCGCTATCCGCGGTCACGATACATGGGCTACAACCAGGAGGCCTATGATGCGGAATGCGCTGCCTTAGCAAGGGCGCTGGAATCAGCGTCGAGAAGACAGTTTTTTATTACGCCGGAGCGAGTCACAATCTTCACCGACGCCCAAGCCGCCATCAGACGGATGGCCTCAGAGGACCCTGGCCCCGGCTAGCAGTACGCACTCTAGGCAAGAAAGCATATCGCTGCGCTGCGAAAGGCCCGGCCCGGCATCACCATCGAGATTCGGTGGTGCCCAGCCCACAAGGGTATTGTCGGTAACGAAAAGGCCGACGAGTGGGCGAAGGTTGCAGCAGAGGAGCCCGACACCCATGGGGTGGAGTGGCTGAACTACTCGGATCGGGCAGAGGCGCGCGCAACGCCGCTCCCGAGGTCGCTCGCAAACCTCAAGCGGGAGATCTCCGAGAAGAAGTGGACAGAAGCTCGGCAATGGGCAGGAGGCCGGACCTCCAAAACGAAGTACCGCATGCCGATGAGCCAGAAGCCCGATGGCGCAGTGGCCGGAAGTACCAGGAGGCTCGCCTCAAGATTCTACCAGCTGGAGATAGGCCACGCCCGGACCGGACAGTACCTGCACTGGGCTAAGATTCGCCCCACTGCCCAGTGCTGGTGGTGCCAGTGCCCCTCTCAGACGAGAGACCACCTCTTCAAGGTGTGTCCGGAGTGGAAAATGCCGCAGAAGGTTCTGTGGGCGGAGGTGCTGAAGGAGACCAAGAGATGGAAGAGCAGGTGGACGGTCCGAGACCTGCTGACGGACGGAAGATGTGGGCTGGCAGTACTGGACTTCCTCTCCTCCACGGACGTGGGGAGGCTGGTGCCGTCGCCGGGAGAAGGCGGCGACGCCGAAAGTGAGGCGTCTGAGTGGGAGCTCCGGGAGCGCCGGGAGCGGGAAGAGGAGCGGGAGGCGGTGGCGGTGGAGCGGGTTGCTGGGGAGGAGCTACCGCTGTTCCTGCCATGCCCTCGTTCATGGCATCCGCAGATGAGGAGTAGGGGACGGGCTGCACTTTCTTTGGTTCCTTTCCTTTTACCTGTCACTCTCGCTCGGTCACTTCTTTTCCGCCGAGATTTCCTTGGTGCGCTCTTATCTTCTTGGGACAGGCCTGGGCGGAGGGCAAAGGGGAGCTTGCAACGGGCCGCCACCGCGCGGACAGTGGACAGGAAAACTGGATAAAATGTATGTACGCCGCCATAGTCTAACTAGGCTAAATGCGAGTACGATCAAACAAAAACAAATCCGCGGTCACGATCAAGAACGGCGCTAGCAGCGCGCTCTCGCCGGGCGACGGCGGCGACGACGAAGGCTAGGATGAGGAGATGGAGGGTTTCGACGACGGGTGGGACTCTACTTGGCGGCTTGTGCGCTGTACGGATGGAGCCCGATCTGATGATCTGAACGTGGGGAGAGGAATTGGCGGCTATGAGAGAGGGAGTACTATTTTCTTGTTTCTCTTCCTCCATGTTTTTACTATTTCAGCAATGGAGTTCTCGGACTACGGATGTCCTGTTAGGCATGTGGCCACACCGCTATCGGCCATTGTCATTCAAGCTCTTCGCCGGAAATCTCGTGAGCCAGGGCCTTCATTGCACTGTCCGGTCGCTAAGGACGGGAGTGCCGTGGTGTGTGCGTGTTCCTGCAGAGGGGTGAGGGAAGCAGAGCGAAGATGCAGGAGTGTGGAGGGGGCAGGGATCTGAATGATATCTATTCGCCGCCTTGAGTCATCTATTTCTCCACGGATATACGATGGGCGTCCGTCTGAGTCAGCGACAAGACCGTTGCCGAGGTCCCGCCCAGACACTGTTTCCCGCCGCCGCCAATCCTTTCAGCGACTGTACCCCCACGCCAGTGAACGATCGAGATCTTGTACTGCAGCACGCCCCAAGCGGATGCGAATGTCCCAGTTCGGTGCACCCCCACTGCCCGTGACGTGTGCTGCATCTCCACCTGGACATCCACTGCACCACGGACACCTTCCACTCTTCCCACCCCACCCCCAAACCATCAATCCATTAAATCATCTCACCTGCATACTCCCAGCACGTACATTCTTCCCGCGTCAAGGCCAGACTACCGCGTATGTCCCACATCTCACCCTCCTACTTTGCTCTCAACCATGCTAACACCAATCCCCAGTGCTAGGATGTCGGGCCAAGACAACTGGACATCCGCTGCTCCCGTCCTTCCACCCGCCAACATGGCAGTGATCGTCGCCCCGGCGAACGGTATTTTGTCGGTTACGTACTACGCCTTCACGATCACGAGCGGACCCGGCTACACGGGCATCATGATCACGCAGACGGCCCCGCCCGCTCCTCCTGCGCCCACCCCGGCTGCGGCCCCGCCCCCGGCGGCTCCTGCGGCCACCATCCAGTCTGTCAACGACGAGGGCTATTGCTCTGCGACCGCCTCGCCGTAGCGGGTCGGGGGTAAGCAGATGGAAAGCGAGAGTATTCGGGATTCCAGATTCGGGACAGGATCAAAATTGTTCGCATGTTGAACCGGTTTGCTTTACACCAGATGGTTGGGATGAGTCTAGACAATTTTACGGGATATTTTCTTGTGCGGGTTGGGCCGCGTATTTGTTTGTTTTTTCTTCCGGGCTTCGCTGGATGTGATTCACGAGTTTGAGGTCCTTTTTACGGTGATTTTCACTGGCTTCATTTTTTTTCGGTGGAATTCTGGCATCTGGCGAACCAGAGGTATACGTGTAAATACACACATGAGCTGCAATGCTTTCTGTTTTCTCTCCCTTCATTTCCAAGAATTCCCATCCCGAGATAAAACGTCCTTCACGTCGAGTTCGATGGCGACGAGAATCTCACGGCCAAAGCTAGAGCGAGTGGCTGCGATTATCACGGGGGCCAACCAACACAACACCGAAACAGCGCAGCTCCCGACCAAAATACACCATCCCCATCCTTTCCTCCACCTTCGCCTCTCTCCACTCCACCGTTTGACCCCCCACCACTTTCTATCACCACCAACTCAAACAATTTACACCGCAATGTGGTGCTGCTCTCTTTGCACCCTCTTTTCCACCGATTACGACGATTACGGCGACGACAACGACGGCGCGAGCACTTTGCCGCCGAATAACGGCTGCGTATATGTGCCGCTACTCCACGACGATGACGATGGACCGATGATTCCGAATGCACGCAAGGGCAAATACGTAGTGCAACCGGACCGGTCGGCGCTTCCGAAGGGCGTCCGATCCAAGACGCTAGAGGAGCACCGGCAGGTGATGCGTCGCAAGGGGGACCGACGGAAGCCGATTCCAGACATGATGTACGGCAACGACGGCGAAGGAGTCGGTGGATCCGGCAATGCCAACTTCCAGCGCAAGGGGATTTCTGATGTGGCCGGGTCCTCCGACGCTAAAGGCAAACGAAAGCGTATTGCGGTCGACATCCCCAACCCTGAGATCACCCTCGACGAAGACTTTGAGCCCGATTGCGGCTACGAATCCAACATGCGGGCCACCCCTCGCAAGCGCAACCACATGGACTTCACTTCCGAGTCCGAGAGCCTCTACAGCACCCCCAAGGCCTACGGCTCCCAGGCTATTGAGAACTTCCAGCCTATGCGCCCCACCATGGTCTACGGCGGAAACCAGAAGGTCATAACCGATAGGATGTCCCACTCCTCGGGCGAGGCCGACGAGTAATTCAACCGAATGGACTTTGGAGTAGTATTTGTGCGGAATTCTATGGTGCTTAAGCTGGTCACTTCTGTGTTGCTTCTTAGCCAGGAGATCCAGTACTGAATGCACTACTCTCACCTTCAACCTGTTCTTTTTCCCGTGAATTCATTGCGGCTGCTTTACTTATCACCGGTTGTGCTGCTCCCTATTCCTCCGTAATCAATTTATTCCTACGTTTTGAGGATGTCCGAGTCATTCTCGGACACCGCACAAAACTCCCCTCCCCGCGGAGACACCATTGTTCCACTCCATACTGCTGCAGACTGGTATTCGAATTTCAAACTGCGAACTGACCATGATAGGAACTTGGTGTCTTGGTTTTTCTCACCATAGCTACTCCTAAAGAATGCTGCCAGTTACTAACCCTCAGCCTAACCAGCGTCGGTAATAAAGGAATCGGAGAGCTATTCCCCGTGCCAGTAGGTGATAAATGCAGTCATGTCGACCGGTCAGATGCGACGATTGACTGTAAGGGCAGTGAAGAAGTGTCAGAATAATGGGCGTCCGGAGATGACGGACCGGAGACGGCGTCCGGAGATGACGGACCGGAGGCGGCACATCCGGAGATGACAGCTGCCCGAGCCTCCCGAGCACCGGCTCAGGGGACAGTCTTCCGTCTTTACCCCTGGCGAGTCCCTCAGGCCCGTTGTATATAGAGAGAGTGTTCCTCCTTCGAAGTTGTATCAATCAACGAATTCACTATCTTCATCTCTATCGATCCCTATATTCCAACAAGAAGCTAGGACGGCGACTATGAAGTCGCGGGGACGCAGCGGGGTCCGAAGACATCATGGTAAGAGACACGATGTTCCACAGGCAGAGCGGTGAGTGACTGGTCGTGAGCCTCCCGCCAGGCAGCGGCAGGAGTGATGCAGCCCGACGTTGGACTACCGATTTTCGCGGCCACAGTCAAACGATCGAATACGGGTGCCGCGGGAGAGAGTTGGAGGAAGAATCTGGGGTTAAAGCGATCAGCTCACCAGGCGTGCCATTTCCCATTTTCCGTAGTGCGAACTTCCGTCAATTTATACATACAAATCGCAGCCGAGAAGGCTCTCGTCGCCATGCGCAGCGGCGACCGGATAGATCATCTCACCATTACCTCGTGCATGGGCGGGAGGGAAGTGCGCCGGATTGGGACTGCTGGGCGTGCTGAATGGCCACAACTGCGAGGTATATCTGCAAATTGCTTAGGGAGTTGCCTATGCATCTGCATACTCGCATCTTCTACTAGCTTATCACCGGGAAACTGAGACTTCGCTCGGTGATCGTGATTCTGGGGAACAGGCTGGTGCTGGAGGGATACGAATAGGAATCGGTTTGCTTTGGTAATGCGATCGCTTTGATTCAGATGATAGACTCTTCACAGTACGTAAGAAAGACCTTGAGAAGAGTGGTAGGTATCCATTCATACGGCAGCGCTAACGCATCCTCCTCCGCAGTGCTTCCGTCGAGCAGCCACTTCCACGTTCATTCTCCTTTACGTCCACCGGCGATGCGGGCAGCGGGCCGGCCACAGGCGTTCATGTCCAGTGCAGCGTCCCAAGGCGAGTGGATGGCAGGGCAGATCTTGAGTGCAGGGACGACGGTCACCACCGTGGTCACCAGCTTCGTGTACCTAGCCCCGTCCTCTTTGGCATAATGGATCTCGCTCTCTTCAAATGCCTGGAAGTAGAACTTAATTTGAGACAGGACGGATGGGTCCATCATCGAACTTGCGGACAGGTGAGGTACAAGGAATGTGACCCAGACTACGGAGTCATAGGGGTCCCCGTCTTCGTGCGACTGATCGAGGGTGTAATACCCCAGGGGTATGTCGTCGGGGTCGGGATCTTGCCACCGCCAGGCGCTAGCGCAGACGAGGAAGATAGAGAGAAGTAGGATGTGGAGGAGAGGACAGCGCATGGTGTAGGTTTTGTGGTGAATGTGGTGGCAGTGGGGGTCGGGTGAGGTGGTTATCGAAAGATACTCTGTTCTGACTCTAGGATGAAGTGGTTGTCTTGTGTTTGTAATCACAAACTAGAGTAGGCGCCAAAAATTCCGCCGGCCCGAAGGGGGCCGGCAGGAAACAGAAAGACGAGCGAAAGACTCTCCGTCTCCTTTCCTCGCCTCCCCAACTCTCTTCCACATTACACAATACTCCGATAATCCTCCATATCTTTCGCATACTTACAACACCAAAACACTCATATATCCGCTAAAAACCCTTGCAACAAGATGGTCTTCCACTACTATGTTCGGCTCGCTACCGCTTTGCTCTTCGTTGCCCTCGGAAGCCTCTTTGCGCAGCACAGTGCCACCCTTGCCCCCATCCCTGCCAGGTACCGCAATCTGGCCGCTCGCTATGCGCCTGTCGATGCTGCTGGCGCCGCTGAGATCAACCTGCTCTCGCCTAGCATCGAGGCCAATCCTCCCGCCACAATCTGCCGGACCTCCTGGGTCAGTCCGATGTTGGCGCACGCGCTACAGGCCGTTGCCAAGATCAACACGAACGACCTCTGCAGGCCGCCGTCGTCCGGAAAGTTCAACTGCGGTGAAATTGCCTCGCACCAATCTGCGCGCATCGTTCTGTGCGGGGAGACCAAGGGAATCATGTGCAAGATCATCAAGGGTGCTGCTGAGGACCTCATCGAAAAGTGCGCGAAGGAGGGATTCGGTGTGTTCACTAGGGTCAGTGGTCGGGGGACCATCGAAGGCTCAAATCTCAAGATCATGATTGTCTGGAACGAACGGTAGATCGGGGAGAGACACACACGACTGCTGGTATAGGGACGGACTGGCGATGGGAGGAATGACTCAAATGGAAGTGTTTGTACTTCCGCTGTCCCTAACTAAAATGGATGGCATTAGTTGGGGCAGAGCCACGATACGTACCAAAGTCGAGTTCCTGGGGGTGAGGTGTATGGATTGACCGGGTGATGCGATTACGCCTCGGGTGACGCACTGTAGCTCCTGTTACATCATGCTTTACGGTCAGCGTCACTGCCGCACCGTTGTGCCGTGGGGCGCGAAGCACTAGGAGCACCAGAGCGACGAGTACTATGTAGGGTTCTCATTGCGGCCACCAAATTCAGCTGTAGCACGTAGTTCCTCACATGTAAGTCGCAACCAAAGTAGGACCAAAAGGGATACCGGCAAAGCGTCATGAAACGTCGGTAGAGTCTCGAAATACCTGATCCATGCCGAGATGGCGAACGCCTAAAGCGTTGACAACAAAACCACACACACCAAAGCTGCTACTGTATTCCCAGACATATTAGACAGCAATTTCCCGCCAGCATGCAGCGTAGCTTGAGGCCCTTGAAAGCCAGCTTTTGTTGAAAGTCCTAGGTGGTCTGACTCCGTAGTCTGGGTCCTACCTACGAGGCCAATTTTCATTATACGTCTATAGGTACTCGACCTACGAGGCCAATTTTCATGGGCGTTCTGTCCCCCATGCGATTGGGTTCGTAACTCTCGACAACCACCGTGTGGCCGGTATAATCTGTCATGGCAACTCAATCGCACCCGCCATAACCCTTCGGCGACTCGAGCTCTCCCACGAGTGTGTGTCGATGAAATTATCGGCCCAAAAGTATAGCTATTCAATCATTTTAACACAATTTGACTCCAGTACTTAGGCTCATGTCCATCCCCGCTTTACTCCGCGCTCGGTCAAAGCACCTGTGGTTTCGAATGATTGGTACGGGGCCACGACGCCTGCAATTCTACGTTCACAGAATACTTCTTCGTCACACAACATCCTTTGCGTCACCCTTTTATGGGACAGCACTTGGAGAAGGGCGCATATCTGGATCAGGACAAATGGCCTTTCTTGGAGAGATATGGGTCAAGTTGTCGGGTCGTCGCACCCGAACTCCCGAGTCTCAGTTCTTCAAGTTCAAGGTTTTCACTTGTTGCAATAATCAAGATTCAACAGCACATGACATGGTCGTTATTGGCCTCCGTGAGCACACCATTAGAACCTCAAGCGTTCTCCTCCGCGCCCTCCAACAACCTCGCCTCCTGAGCACCCCAGTTGCTAGTCCCGACAATGACATCTCCACTCTCTCCGAGCATAATCGCCGCGGAACGCTCCTCCCCCTTGATGTTCAGGAGTACACGGTAAGCGTAGAACTTGGTTCCATCCTCGAGGGTGACCCAGAAGCGCTCGCGCGCCATGAACGCGAGCATTCCGAGGATTCCCATTGGACTGGTGAAAGTTAGAAAAGTTGGAATCTCGGTCGATTGGAGAGGGAGATCGAGCGCATAGGGAACTTACAACATGTACTGGCCAAGCATCACACCGCTGATGGAGATGAGTATGGCATTGCCTATTCCCCTAGAGAAGTCGTAGGTGTACTCGAACTGGCATTCGAGAGGAAGGAAGGCCGGAGGATAGCCCTCAATGGTCTTATCGATGATGAGGGTGAATTTCTCATGAACTAGACCTTCATGGGCTTCGGCCATTGCAGACTACGGCGATCTGTAAGCATAGAGAGAAAGATCCTGAGGGGTATCAGGTGTTGGGCGAGGGTGAGTGGTGGCTGGGGACGACGAACTTTGACCTTTTTGAAGTGGGAGAATTGGATTTTGGAAACTGGAAGGTAGGGTTCTCTTGAAGGAATACTGCTTGTTTCGTTAATGGGAATCGACGCTTCGAATGTTAGGCGGTGAGGTCGTTCACCTTATATACACGAAGGTGGCGTCTAGCGATGCCTCAAACTACGACATGAATGTAAGCTGGATGTATGATGATTGATCTAAAGGACCTATTGGCTCTTGCGTTGTTGCCGACATTCCTAACGGAGACTAAAAGTTGCACATCCATAACACCGTCGGAACTCCAAAAGAAGCAAACCAAGCACCTACCCATCCACAGCTGAAAATGCAGGCCAAGTGTGATCCCGCTGTCAGGGCATCGATGCAGGATGTTTGTGGCGGGGCGTTCGGCATGCCCCAACGGTAGAGATACCTACATACTCGCGGCGAATATGTGGCCTCTGGAGAGATTCAGGCCCTTTGGTTGGAGTGAGAAGGAAGGTTGCTATCAGATGCCCGGAATAGCGGATAGCTGCTGATCCATAGAAGTGTCTAGATACACAATCACCGCATACGTTTACGTGCACTGCAGCGACCGCTCCAGACCGCCTGTCTGCCGTGTCTCATCCTCTCCGTCTATCGTCAAAATTCCGCACAATTCCAGGCTATTCACCTGCTTTCTGGTGCCCAAGTACCCTGGGTAGTTTGAGATAGAAAATTAGAACTAATGCAGTCTCAGTGCCTCTGTATCCTAGGACGGGACGGACTGTGGTCGACTGCGATCGACTGCCAAGGCGCCATGAAAAAGTGGATATCGTTCGGGTGACCTTTCTGCTACCCGAACGCAGTGGTGCCGTCCTTCTGTCGTTCTTCTCGCCCGAGGTCGCTCCAGGATCGTGGTGGACTGGTGGCAGTAGGGATGCGAATCTTCGGGGAATTTTCATTCGCTTAGCACTAGCACGTGACTTTAAAAAAAAATTAAAAAAATCGGCAATTGACTTCCATACCACCCGTTTTTGTGGAATTGACTCCGATACCACCCAAAATTTAGGGGTCTCTGGTACCACCCTTTTTGGCGAGTGATAGAATTTCGGATTAGCAACAGCTCATTATAGTCGCAACGGCACGAATGAGAAACGCGGTAGTAATTGAAAAACAGAGTAGGAGGCAAGACAGATTGGTAGT
>Ga0307512_10008188_pt1 | contig 10221 bp, 10 predicted proteins | sample 14_EM_MG_FD_200267 | JGI IMG/M metagenome (GOLD analysis project Ga0307512, IMG submission 200267) | Populus trichocarpa ectomycorrhiza microbial communities from riparian zone in the Pacific Northwest, United States - 14_EM | ecosystem: Host-associated > Plants > Roots > Unclassified | place... | reverse complement strand
TTGTCCGCTTAGTTAGGATAGGCACTGTCCCTCCTGTATATAAGCCAGCCATAGTTCTGAAGTCAAGCCCTAAGCTTGACTTGGTTTTCCAATCCAAACGTCTTGAAACTTCATCTGTCCCTTTGCCCGCCCCTTTCCCATTCCCTCTTCAGTCAAGTTCTATCTATTAGAATTCTCCTTCATCGTTCACTCGCCTCCAAAGTCATCTTGTGCACGTCGCACCCTTAAAGGTTCTTGGACCTTAACAAATTGCCTCTTGATAGGGAATGAAGATGGATGCCTTGAAGCAGTCTGTATCAGTGATGGTAAGTATCATGTCGTACCCTCCTGACTGAGGGAGTTTCATAATGAAGTCCATTGCAACTGTTTCGAATGGTTGAGCATTCTCTATAGGGGTAATAGGGAACAGCGATGGATGGGCAGGGTGAGTGTTGACTTTTGTCATCTGGCAGGTGGCACAGCCTTTGATATATTCTGTGACGAAGGTTTTCATGTTTTGCCACCAGAAGTAAGGTGCAATAAGTTGGAGGGTTTTGGTGATTCCAGCATGACCAGTGGCCACATGATCATGGAAAAGGGAAATTACCCCCCTCCTAAGTTTGTTGTCTGCCATGACAATCAGGGTGGTCCCATGATGCCAGTGGGTGCCATCCTGCAGGGTAAGGTTGTGAACTGGGGCCTATCATTTGAGGGTCTCTTGTTCAGGGTACTGTGCTTGTTTGACTTTCCTGTCCATATTGTCATGAATGCTGTCCATGTCAAAGACTTTGATGGACATGTGGTGTTCACAGAAATATTCATTGGGCCACACTAAGACATCCTCATTGTCAGGATTTGGCCCTTCATAGTCAGGTCACCTTGACAAGGCGTCAGCATGGTTTGTAGCACCAGGTTTGTATTCTAGTAAGATGTTGTATTGCTCCCTTTCCGGCAGGTAGCCAGCCACCCTAGGACCAATTTTTCTGGGGTCCCAATAATAGCATAAGTTTGCATGGTCTGTATAGACCAGAACAGGGATTTCTGTGCCTTTGAGAAGATGCAACCAGCACCAGAGACCATGCATGATTGCCAAGAATTTGCAGTTGTAGATGGGGTAATTTTGCTCAGTAGTTGTGAATTTCTGGGAGTGAAATCCTACTGGTTGCTATGGTCCAAGTTTGTCTGTGCCATCCGCTTGTTTGGTTGGAGGGTCACATTGGTAGAGGATGGCACCCATTCTGATTTGAGACACATTGATCTCAAGCTCAAATTGCCTTGAGGGGTCTGGTTTGACTAGTACTGGGGGATATGTAATAAGACAGATGATTTCTTCCTGTGCTGCTTGTTGTTCAGGTCCCCACTTGAAAGGGACGTCCTTGCTGGTAAGTCAAGTGATTGGTGCTGCAATGATAGAGAAGTTCTTGACAACTATTCTGTGGTAACTGGTGACACCCAGGAAGCCTCTTGCTTGCCTGAGGTTGAGGATATTGCAGGGGTATTCTGTGATCCCAGCAATTTTGGCTGGATCAATGGTTGTGCTGTGTTTAGAGATTTGTATACCCAAGAAGTCCATTTGGGGTTGCATAAAGATTGATTTGGATAGTTTCAGATGTAGGCTGTGTTCTGCAAGTAGGTTGAATAAAAAGTGGATTATTTCGATGTGGAAGTTGAGGTCTGTGAGCATTGTCCCAAGCCCGAAATCATCCATATAATTCTTGAGACATCGCCGTCCCTTGGCACCAAATTTTCTGTATACTGCTTCCATTATTTTGCTGTTGACAAAGCGTTGAAAGCTGGCCAGTGAGTTGGACATCCCAAAGAACATGACTTTGGGTTCAAATAGCCCTCTTCTTGTCTTGAATGCGCCTTTCCATTTGTTGCCTTCACAGATTCGAATGTTGTTGTAGCCCCATCTGATGTCAAACTTGCTAAAGACCTCCATTCCTTGCAGGTCTTCAATGCACTGTGCAAGGTTAGGGAGTGGGGTGACATCCTTTCTAGTGACAGCATTGAGGGGGCGATAGTCAATGATATATCTCTTTTCTTTCGAGTCCTTTTTAGGGACCATAAAGGTTGAGAATCCGTAGGGCAAATTTGATGGTATGATGTATCCTTTGGCCAAGTTTTCATCTAGGAATTTGTCTTCTGCTTCTTGTTCTGCTCTAGACAGGGGGTAGACTTTGCAGTTGAAGCTAGCAGGGGTGGTCTCCAGTAATTCAATTTTGTGATCTCCTTCTTCTTGACCAGGAGGGAATGCATTTGCTTCTTCATCTGAAAATAAGGCCATATGATATTTGAATTCCTCAGGAAGGGTGACTTCCTGTTTACCATGTTCTTCTGTATAGCAGTGGGCCATTTCAATGGCTGTATTTGTTTGTTTGACCTCTACTGGGCCTTCCTGTATTTTTACAGGAGTTACTCCTGACCATGGGGTTTCTGTTGCAATTTGTGCAATTTCAGCTTTCTCTCAAGTTTCCTTGATCCATTCTTTTGCACATTTCATAATGTCATGTCTGATGGTTTTGACCTTAACTTGGGGACCTCAGAGTTGGTTATTGGTCCAATCAACATCTGGGTTGAATCCTCAGAACCAAGGGTAACCTAAGATGAAGTCATCTTTCCCTATATTAGTGGTGTAAAACCGCTGTCTGAGTTTCTTCTGTCCTTGTTTGACAAGGAGGTCACAGTAATGGGTGATTTCTCCATTTTTGTTCATGGATCCGTCAACTGTATAGACTGGTTTAGGGAAGGGTAGTTTCTTGAGTCCTAGTCAAAGTCTGGTTACTGCTCAGTTGTTGACAAAGTTTTCAGTTGCTTCTGAGTTGAGCAAAGCTGTTTGTTCCACCTGTCCTTGATAGTGGAATAAAGCAAATGGAATTCAGAGGAAATTCTTCTGGCTAAGGTACACACTATTGAGGCAGAGGGTCCTAACTATGGCAGCTAGTTTGGACCCATCAGAAAACCCATCAGCAAGATTTTTTTGACAATGGATAGCTTGGTGTCAGGATCAATGGTATTGACGTTGTCCTTCAAGAAGTTGGCTATGTTGTCTGGGGTCATGTCAAACATAGTCATGTTAGGTGATTTGATTGTCTCTATGTTAGTTACAGCAGCCCTTCCATTGCTTTGGTTCTGGTCCACTTGTTTCTTGTGACAGTCTTTGGTGTGATGTCCTATTTTGGCGCAATAAAAGCATTTGTTTGCTGCCATATATTTGCTTTTCTGGGCATCAGATAGGTCTGGTCCTTGTATGGCTATGGCATCGACATCCATGTAGTCTCCACCTTGAGAAGTGGTGAGGCGTCCTCTGTTTCCACAGTTCTGTCCTCCACAGTTTGTCTGGTATCCATGATTCCCTTGATTGTATGGGTGTGGTGGTCCTCTTCCATTTCAAGAAGCAATATTGAGGGCTTTGTAGAGTCCCTTGCATCTGGTGTCATTTTGCCTTCTGAATTCTTGGCCATGAAGCCATTTGAGATGGCAAGTATGAGCTGCATCTTCCCAGGGTTTGAAGGTAGTCCATGGGTTCTGTGGATTGTATCCTTGACTAGCAATTATTGCCTGGACAAGTGCCAGTTTGAGGCCTTTCTTGAATAGGTAGATGGTTCTGTGGTTGTTGAGTATGACTCCTGCTGCTGTGGCAAGTTGTTTGAATTCAGATATAAAGATGTCAAGGCTTTCTTTCTGTCTGAGAGCAGTAAGCTTGTTGAACACCTCATTCTTCCTGTTGGTATTGGTGAAGGAATCTTTAAAATCTTGTTCAAAGATGGTCCAATGATCTTCATCTGTTTTGTCCATTCCTCTAGCAAGGCGTGTCTGGAGTTTGATCATTTGTTCTTCCTTCCATGGTTCCATCATATCTCCTTGCATGAAGGTGAGACAAGTGGTAACACATGTGGCTGGGTTGCTTATAGTTTCATTCTTCCTATTGGTGAAGTGGTAGATGGCAAATGTGATGAGAAAGGCATGGCTCTTCTTCCTATCTCCGTCAAAAGGTGCAGGAGGGGTTCCTTTAAGTCCTCCATTGGTGGATGTGGTAACTGTGATAGTCTGTCTGCTCTAACTAACTGACGCCTGTGCTAGTTGCAACATGGGAATGTGTTCAAGGGTGTTATAACCTGAGGTTGCAACTGTAATAGGTGCTGCAGTGACTAGGGGAATGTCAAGGGGAATATGGAGTCCTGATTTGACTGCTGCTTCGATTTGGGGAAGGATGGGTTCCTGTTCTTGGAATGACTGCAGTCCTTGGAGTGTGGCGATGTGGTAAAGCCCTCCTAAGATAACTTCTTCAAGGGGGTCAGTATATTTGAGTTTCTCTACTGGGGAATCAACTGGGGCAGTGTATTGTAGGTGTTGGGGATCCTCAATTTTCCACCAACCAGTGATAGCGCTATCTCTTTTGATAAGAGCTTCTGCAGCTGTATACCAGTGGCTACTTGTGCTGCTCCAATGGAGAGTTGTCCAATAATCTTCTCCTTCTGTTGTACAGATGAATTTGACTGCAACATGCTTCTTCTTTGGGGTATTGACATAGTACCCTGTGTTGACTGCTATAGAAGCTTCTTCAAAATATGCTTGTCCTTTGACATGTTCTGGGAGGTTGTCCTGTTGATGCCTGTTGACTCTGAGATGCTCGCTGGAGAGTTCCTTTGCAAGCTGGATTGCTATACCCGCCAGGGTGAATGTGTATATCTGGGTAGCCCTATGTTTCAAGGGCTCAGTTGGAAAGCCTGACTTGTGTTAAGGTCCCAAGACCTTAAAGGTGCGACATGTACAGGATTGATTTGGCGGATGTCGGTTGCCTACTGGAAGTTGTAGGACTTATCTGTGCACAAGGGACTAACACCCTTAGCACCTCTGTGATACAATAAGATGAAGTGGCACAAGGCCAATGTCTGGGTAATTGAGCAAGAAGGAAAGGGGAGAGCTTCAAAGGGACTTGAAGCAACTCAAAGAAGGTTTAGAGGGTGCTCAAGGGGCACTGTGGAAGCAACAACACTTGGGATTGAAACCCAAGTCAGGCTTAAGGCCCAACTCTAAGGAATACAGGGGGTTTATATACAAAACAAGTCCCTGTGCTAAAGATAGATCCTAGGATATGAGCTACTAGGAAATGTGGGTTGGTGATGTCATGGCTAGACCTATGATGTCATGGTTAATAGAAAATATGGGTTGATGACACGGAACAATAGGTAAGAGAACAATAAGAAAGGAGAACAATAAGGTGTCCCAATTAGGTGGACAATAGGAACCGGTGCTTTGGTGAAGGTCAGGTGACTGGTCAGGTGATGGGTCAGGTGATGGATCAGGTGATAGGTCATATGACTGGTTAGGTGATGGGTCAGGTGATGGATCAGGTGACAGGTCATGTGACAGGTCAGGTGGAAGGTCATGTGATCTGGAAAAGAGGGAGGTGGGCAGAAAGTGAAAAATAGGCCCTGAATCATAACAAGCATCATATGTTTTCAGATCAACTGTTGCCTCTGCTGTCCACTTTTGTACTTATCATCTGTTTGTTGTGATCTCATGCTGTATTCTTCTGCATTCCTTCATGGATGTTTTTATTCCCTGCATTGAAAAGTAGCACCATGTTGTTGTAGTTATTGGTAGTTATTAATAAATTATACAAATCAAATGAAATAATTACAGTGTGAACAAAAGTATGGTAGCTAGGCTGATAAAGCCTGGTCACCCTGGCCATTTGATGTCAAACTGATCAGGGTATGTTGGGACTGAGCCTGACAAGCCCAATGCAAGTCACATGCTCACTTAGATAAGATGATCACATACACTCCTGATTACCGTTACACTCCTGATTACTATAGGACCCAATGTCCATATATATAGCTGCACAGTATAGAATACAAGGGATATAGAAGAGTGGACAGTTCTACTCTTGACTCTCATGTGCCCACCCTCTAAATTCCTCTCACACTCGCAATCATATCATGCCACATCACTTGATTACAGGTTATGGGCCCTGTAGTCTAAACCATCCTCAGATAATCTTTGAACTCTCAATACAACAAAACCACCAGTCTTCCACTTTAACCCCTATCTGAGCTCATTGTTGCCCCTATCAATATGGACAGTGTACCTATCCAAAACAACAATATGAACATCAATCAAGACAATGGATTGATTGACAACCCAGAGGATCTTGATCTTGTACATCTTGGCGACCCTATCTCAGGTTTCGCACCACACTTAGGGGCACACTCCAAGCTTAAGGATGTCCCACCACTCTGGTTCTGTGGCACTGCAGGCACCAGCGGCAGTACCAAGTGTCCATAAACTGGACATATCTTGTATCACCAAGATCAACCAAGTGCTAGACAGCAAGAGGAATAACTAGCTGCTCTGGTATGACTCAATAAAGAACATGCTAGAGATGAACAACACCATGGACTATGTTGAAGGCCTTATTTGATGCCCCGACCTGGTGCACGACCCTGTGGGAGCCAAACACTGGCAACAGAACAACACCTATGTGAAGACACTTATCAACATCAATATATCTGACAATGAGCGGGTCCACACTCAGGGACACACTACGGCCCACCAGATGTGGAGCAACCTCAAGACCATCTATGAGTCTTCTGACAGTCTTGTGTACACAGACAAACTTCAGACGATCTTCCAGATTAGGGCTTCTAAGACCACCAATATCACAGAACATCTGAAGAAGCTCAAGAAAAACTGGGACCAACTTAGCTTGTACAATGACCAGCTCACAGGGGATGTGCTCTTCAAGCACATTATCGCCCAATCTCTTCCCTATTCCTGGAATACATTCACTAACAAGTACGTTAGGGGATGCATCGACAAGGCAGATAGTGATCCCACAAAGCGAGTTACAAGCCAGCAGCTCATCAGTTTGATAAACCAAGAGTACAATCTCAATGAATCCCAGAAACACAAGGAAGTATCGGCTCACAAGAGGAGCGACAAGAATAGTAGCTCTTCCAATGCGAACAGAGGAGTGTCAGGCTCTAGCAAGAAGAAACACTGCAATCATTGTAGGCACAACAACCACAATGACCCCGATTGCAAGTACAAAGGACAGACCAAGTGCTCTGAATGCAAGAGGTTCCATGATGGCCAAGAATGCTGGAAAAGGAGCAACAAGCATTCATGGAAGGGAAAGGAAAAGGAAACTCCCTCTGGCTCTAACAAGAAGCACAAGGAAGTGCACATCACAGAGGAAGGCTCTGACAAGCAGGCAAACCTTGCCAAAGCCTATGGTCAATTCCAGTTAGTACCAGACATCATAGAAGTTAACCCAGCAGCTGACATTGACATAGAGAATAAACAAGATGACTTGATTCATCAAGTAGAAAGCTATGTAAACATTGTAGCACACGATTCCAAATATGAGAACCTTGACTCCTATGAATGGGTGGCAGACTCAGCGTCCACAGTGCATGTTACACATCAACGCCAAGCATTTGCCACTTATGGGCTGGTACCTAAGATTTCCATTACTGGTATAGGAGGAATGAAAGTGTTCATGGTGGGAATGGGAACAGTGTACCTCATCACAGAGTACAATGAAAGGATCATGACATTGCAGTTAAATGATGTTCTGCATGTCCCAGGGAACCTGAGGAACCTGATGTCAATTCCACTCTGGGAAGAACCAGCAGGACAAGGTACACATTTTGAGGATCACCAAGTAGTTCTCACAATGAACAAAACTGCACAGAAGGCAGGAACTCCAATTGCCAAAGGTCCTAAGATCAACAGCAGATTGTATTGAATACCTTTTAAGCTAGCCCCCTTACCAGACTCCCAATCCATTAGAGACGTCCTATGCTTCAGTACCACGAAGCCTTCCATCCCCTGGGAAGTATGGCACTGGAGATTCAGCCATATCTTATACTCAGGCCTCAAGATACTGGTGCATCTTGATCTGGTTGATGGACTGGAAGTCGATCCATGATCACCCAAGCCTGATTGCATAGTGTGCATAGAGGCAAAGGAGACTGAGGAACTGTATGGGCCACCATCAGAGAAATTTACCAAAGTTGGACAGTTGACACATACCAACCTCTAGGGAAGATATAAGATTAAATCCATCAATGGGAATCATTACTTTCTCCTATTGATTGACAATGCAAGCAGACATGTCACAGTAAAGTTCCTGAAAATGAAGAATCAGGCTGCACAAGAAGTTAAGAATTATATCGCTTACCTGAAAGCGAGAGGAGCAAGTCCATATGCTCTTAAGATGGACCGAGGGACAGAGTTTCTCAACAAGAATCTGTGAAGCTGGTGCTATGAAAAAGGCATAGAGCTACAGATAACTGCGCCATACTTGTCGCCCCAGAACGGCATGGCAGAGCAGATGAATCACACATTGGTTGAGCTAGTGTGAGCAATGTTAGCAGACACACAACTCCCAGAATTCCTTTGGGAATCTGTGGTCACACATGCAGTGTACCTTTGGAACATAGCATATACTTCCTTACCCAAGTTGAGAGACCAGGCACCATACCAAGTATGGTATGGGAAGAAACCCAATGTATCTCACCTGAGAGAATTCGGCACACCAGTCTGGGTATTGTTACAAGGGCAGAATGTGCAACGAAAGATGTTGCCAAAGTTCCAACACAGAGCTTATGTCAGCTACAACAAAGGCTCTAAGGCAGTGAACTATTACAACGCAGGGACAAAGAAGGTCCTAACTGCTAGGAACTTCTGCTTTCTTCAGCCAGAAGAACATGCCCCACCAGAAGAGATAGGAATAGACCCTATAGAACTTGAAGGGGGAAACGCCTCTCCAAGTGAAGGGGGGGGAGGAAGCGGCACCACTCAGAGAGACAACCCAAGAAAGAGAAAACAAGGAGAAGAATCTGACATTGATCTGGACAAACCTTGGAAGACAAGAGGGATCAGACCAGACTATAAATATATGAATGATCCATTCCCAGATAAGGAAGAAGCTAGCATAGTAGAAGTGAGAGAAGAAGCTTACACAGTAATCCTAGACGATGATTGCTGTGATTTGCATGAAGCCAAGCAATCCCCAGAGTGGCCAGAATGGGAACAAGCGATACGCACTGAGCTTGACCAGCTAGAGAAGATGGGAACTTGGGAACTTGTTGAGAAGCCCAGAGGAGTTGTGCCAATAGCAAACAAGTTTGTGTTCACGAAGAAACACAACAAAGAGGGCAACCTCTTGAAGTATAAAGCAAGACTGGTCACAAAGGGATGCTTCCAGAGACCAGGCCAAGACTATGTCAAAACACATTCACCCATTGTCAGACTTGAAACCATAAGAGCGCTATTAGCAATAGCAGTGAAGCACAAGTTAATAATCCATCAGATGGACATCAAGGGCACATATTTAAATGGAGTACTCAAAGAGAAAGTATATATGAAGCAACCAGAAGGCTTTGATGACAGAAGCAGATGCATATGTCAACTGATAAAGATGCTGTACAGCCTCAAACAGGCAGGCTGAGAGTGGAATATTGAGTTTGATTCCAAATTGAGGAAGAAAGGATATGAGTGTTTGCACTCAGACACTTGCATATACATTTGGTGCACAGAGGATGACTTTGTCATCATAGCAGTATGGGTGGACGACCTGCTAATCTTCGCAATGTCGATTGAGCTCAGAGACAAAGCCAGATCAGATGTAGAAGAGGAATGGGAGGTTACCAATCTCAGTGAACCAACTAAGATTGTTGGCATTGAGATAGCAAAGACACCAGATTCAATCGCAATCTTGTCAGGCAGGTACATAGAGTCCATACTAGCAACAGAAGGATTAAGCTGAATCGATGCAGTATCGACTCTGTTAGATTCGAACATAGAGATCACCCTGAATCCAGAAGGGAACATGGGAAGCTGCAGCAACTCCTTTGCAAGACTGCTTGGAGAATTGCAATACATCACAAATGCAATATGGCCAGATATCACTTATGCTGTGAACAGATTAGCATCATATACAGCTAATCCAAGCCTCCAGCACTGGACAGCGATAAAGAGAGTGCTCTGATACCTATCAGGGACCCAAGACCTTGGCATTGTGTACAGATCAAACACAGATAAAGAGGATTTCTTCAGCCACACAGACGCAGCATACAGAAATATGGATGAGTTCAAGTTTACAATGGGATACATGTTTATTGCAAGCAGTGGAGTGATCACATGGAGTTCCAAGAAGCAGATCACCCAGGTGCAATCCTCCACAGAGGCAGAATATATTGCTATGTCCAAGGCCGCATGAGAGGC
>Ga0307512_10008187_pt1 | contig 10222 bp, 5 predicted proteins | sample 14_EM_MG_FD_200267 | JGI IMG/M metagenome (GOLD analysis project Ga0307512, IMG submission 200267) | Populus trichocarpa ectomycorrhiza microbial communities from riparian zone in the Pacific Northwest, United States - 14_EM | ecosystem: Host-associated > Plants > Roots > Unclassified | place... | reverse complement strand
CGTGCAAGGGGCTGTGAATGACATGTGCTACGTGGAGCAGCGGGCTTTTCGTGCTATGACGTCGGCCAAGGATGGTTGGGCGATCCGTGAGTCTTCGCCCTTAAGGATTTGGGTGCGACGAGTAGGGTAACCTGGCTGTGAATAAGAAAGAGTCGATCATGTGGCAATGAGGGTGAAAGACGAACGGTGAGAAGTTGGATACGTCGGGATTGTCGGGCGCATTTAGTGATGTCACGTGATCGGGAACGCACGCGATGTGGAATGGGGCTCGAGCTGAGAGGACAAGTGGGATGGCTCGCGGGGCTCGTTTCTGAGGGTACTGCATTCGGCTTCCTTACAGTGCGTATACTAGAACTGATCTGTGAGTGTGAGGTTGCTACGCGGTGCTGTTACTACCAATCTGCAGCTAAAGCGCCAATGACCTGTGCATGATGCGCCCAGTCCACAAGTGGCGGCACTAACCGAGGGCGTGACGGTAACTGGACCGACTAAGCAGCTCCAAACCACCGAGTAGATTTCGGACACGGAGTAGAACCCGGACTCAGATGAATAGAATAGGTGCGCTGCGGCATTATGGGCATATTCTGTTTTTATCTTCTCCTCGTCAAGTCCTCGAACAACGCTGTCAACAATACTAGTGCCTATCGTGCTGTGCTCGTGGGTTATGTGGAGTCATAAACCGGCGTGTATCAGGCTACAACGCAATGGAGTACAAGAAGGCAAAAATGGTAATGCTACTGACACAACATAAAAAAAAGACACTGTCTCACGGCCGACAAAGGATGGTACATGTACCACAGCTCAGTTTAGTCTTGAGATCTTGAGAAACAGTGGAGACTTATATATGCAAGAGAAGATGGACGGTTTTCATACATGCAAGGACAATCATAGTCTATCAGGGTCGGGACAAAGATTGTAAGCTGCGACTTGAGAGTAACGGAGAAATACCAGTCCTTGGGACTTGGGAGATGGATCTCTCAGACCGGAAGCGAAAGTCTATGAATGCTGTGAATCAGAGGTAAAACAACAATAGGTTTAATGACGAAAGGGCCGATGAGATAAGTCCATGAATAAAATTGAAGGTATGATCAACCAGTCAATGCGGTGAGGGAATGATCGAAGTTTGTGTGTGGGGAAACGATAGTCACGTGGACGAGGAGGTGGGGTCCGGGACTGGTAACAAAATATTGGTGAATCTGAAACTGTGACGACAGGATTCTGAAGGATTATTCCAACGAGAAATATTATTCAGGTTCATCTCTACAAGGCTGAAGTGAGAGGCGATCTTTCCGTTGCCGTATGAGCTTCGAAATCAAAATTTCAAAGGCAATACAATCCTGTACCTAGGCACAATGATCCTTGGCTGTGTCGGGAGTGACCGCATAACGCACAATATCCTCCAGCTGGCATTTCCTGGGACGAAACGTGATTCACACTGCTTTTGTAAGTTAGATTATCGCGGCACAGTAGAAGGAGTCGGGCAGCACTTACATGTCCCTCAAACTATTATATGCTCAATGCAACCGAGTTCATCCGAGCTTGGCATGGGCACTCGACTCACGACTTGACAAGGACCTGCGTGACTTCCACATGTCCTTTGTGCGACGCCAAATGTGACGGAGTCCCCCCACATTTGTCTGGGCTGCTGAATGCCTGAAATTGGACCCAACTTGTACATCTCCATGTCCCGAAACCAAGTGCAAACTGGCCATCGGATCGTTGTCCTGGGGTATCAGATTCGCGCCATGCTCAACAAGGAGCTGCACAACTTCGGCATGTCCATTTTGCGATGCCGAATGCAAAGGGGTGCACATATAATTGTCCTGGACTGTCGGATCTGCGCCATGCTCTATAAGGAACTGCACGACTCCGATATGTCCATTTTGTGATGCCAAATGCAAAGGGGTCCGCCCATCCTTGCTCTGGAGTGTTGGACCTGTGCCATGCTCAATAAGGAACTGCACAACTCCGATATGTCCGTTTAGCGACGCCAAATGCAAAGGGGTCCACCCAACCTTGTCCTGGACCATCGGATCTGCGCCATGATCTATAAGGAACTGCACGACTCCAATATGTCCATTTTGCGATGCCAAATTCAAAGGGGTCCGCCCATTCTTTTTCTGGACTGTTGGATCTGTGCCATGCTCTATAAGGAACTGCATGACTCTGATATGTCCGTTTTGCGATGCTAAATGCAAAGGGGTCAACCAGTCCTTGTCCTGGACCGTCGTATCGGCGCCATTCTCTATAAGGAACTGCACGACTCCGATATGTCCGTTTAGCGATGCCAAATGCAAAAGGGTCCACCCATCCTTGTCATGGACTGTCGTATCTGTGCCATTCTCTATGAGGAACTGCACAACTCCGATATGTCCATTTAGCGACGCCAAATGCGAAGGGGCCCACCCAACCTTGTCCTGGACCATTGTATCTGCGCCATGCTCTATAAGGAACTGCACGACTCCGATATGTCCATTCAGCGATGCCAAATGCAAAGGGGTCCACCCATCCTTGTGCTGGACTGTCGGATCTGCGCCATGCTCTATAAGGAAATGCACGACTCCGATGTGGCCGTTTTGCGATGCTGAATGCAAAGGGGTCCACCCATCCTTTTTCTGTACTGTCAGATCTGCGCCATGCTCTATAAGGAACTGCACAACTCCGATATGTCCGTGTTGGGATGTGGAATGCAAAGGGGTCCACCAATCCTTTTTCTGTACTGTCGGATCTGCGCCACGCTCTATAAGAAACTGCACGACACCAATATGTCCGTTTTGTGACGCTGAATGAAAAGGGGTCCACCCATCCTTTTTCTGTACTGTCGGATCTGCGCCATGCTCTATAAGGAACTGCACGACTCCGATATGTCCGTGTTCCAACCCCAAATGCAAAGGGGTCCACCCGTTCTTTTTCTGGACTGTCGGATCTGAGCCATGCTCTATAAGGAACTGCACGACTCCAATATGTCCGTTTTTCGATGCTGAATGCAGAGGGGTCCCCCCATCCTTGTCCTGTACTGTCGGATCTGCGCCATGCCCAATAAGGCACTGCACGACTCCGGTATGTCCGTTTTGCGATGCCAAATGCAAAGGGGTCCACCCGTTCCTTTTCTGGACTGTCAGATCTGCGCCATGCTCTATAAGGAACTGCACGACTCCGATATGTCCGTTTTTCGACGCTGAATGCAAAGGGGTCCCCCCATCCTTGTCCTGTACTGTGTGATCTGTGCCATGCTCAATAAGGAACTGCACGACTCCGATATGTCCATTTTTCAACGCCAAATGCAAAGGGGTCCACCCATCCTTGTGCCGGACTGTCGGATCTGCGCCATGCTCTATAAGGAACTGCATGACTCCGATGTGTCCGTTTTGCGATGCCAAATGCAAAGGGGTCGACCCATCCTTGTCCTCGACTGTCGGATCTGCACCATTGTCTATAAGGAACTGCACAACTCCGATGTGTCCGTTTAGCGACGCTGAATGCAATGGGGTCCACCAATCCTTGGCCTGTACTGTCGGATCTGCGCCATGCTCTATAAGGAACTGCACGACTCCGATATGTCTGTTTTGTGACGCTGAATGCAAAGGGGTCCACCCATCCTTGGCCTGTACTGTTGGATCTGCACCATGTTCCATAAGGAACTGCACGACTCTGATATGTCCGTTTTGCGACGCTGAATGCAAAGGGGTCCACCCATTCTTTTTCTGTACTGTCAGATCTGCACCATGCTCAATAAGGAACTGCACGAGTCCAATATGTCCGTTTTGCGACGCTGCATGCAAAGGGGTCCACCCACTCTTTTTCTGTACTGCCGGATCTGCGCCATGCTCTAGAAGGAACTGCGCCACTCCGATATGTCCGTTTTGTGGCGCTGCATGCAAAGGGGTCCACCCGTTCTTTTTCTGTACTGTCGGATCTGCGCCATGCTCTATAAGGAACTGCACGACTCCGATATGTCCGTTTTCCGACGCTGCATGCAAAGGGGTCCACCCATCCTTGTCCTGTACTGTCGGATCTACGCCGTGCCAAACGAGGAACTCCACAATCTCCATACATCCGCTGAACGACGCCAAATGCAAAGGGCAGCGCCCGCCCTCGTTTCGAGCCGTCAGATCTGCACCGCGATTGAGTAGAACCTGCGCAACATCGACATGTCCACCGCGCAGTACCAAGTGATTCCACTCGGCCTCGTCCCCGGCCATTTCATCCACCTCGGGGTTGGGATGGAAGCGTAGGGGTCCTGTATATCTGTCGTCCAACGGCATAGACAACAAAGTGCTACTGTGAGCTGTCCTAAGCATTCCTCGCCCAAGAGTATCGCGGGTGACTTGAACGGTTGCTTCTTGAGAAAATAAGTAAGACAGAATGTCGTTTTGTAAGGCTCCATGTGACTGTGCCAGCCAATTCTCGTCCTCATCTTCAGCTCTCGCATCTGCACCCCTGAGAGGAATGTGTGGGTCTTCTACTTTTTGTGGTTGCAACGCGAGATGGAGTGGTGTCGACCCGACCTTATCTCGGGCTGTTGTAGACGCGCCGTACTCAAGAAGGGCCCGCACGACTTGCAAATGTCCTTCTCTTGACGCCACATGTAACGGTGTCTGGCCGTCATCCGTTTGAGCTGTCACATCCGCGCCACCCTCTAAAAGGATACGAGCGACCTCCTCATACCCCCTGAGTGATGCCATATGCAGGGGAGTCAAGTTGTCGGAGCTCCGAGATTCCACGTCGTGTGGGTGCTCAACAACCAGCACCTTTACAAAAGCGCGTAAGCCGCAAATGGTAGCATAATGCAGGGGATTTCCACTGGGTGGCAATGGCCTTTCGCCTCGTTTGAATAGCTTCCAAGAGGGCAGTTCTGTGTTGTGTAGTGAGACCCAGATGGAGAGGTGCGGTTTGCTCGAATCAAACAGGATGTTCATCCCATCTTCTACATTTCGGGATACGCCCTCGAACCGGGCATGGTCAACCCAGTGAAGGGCAGCATAGGGCGCGAGAGGAAATTTATGGAGAGCGTCTTCGGTGAGGGTTCTGTCTAGGTGAAGGAGGATTCCGAGGCAGGATTTTGCAACAAGGGTGTGAGCAGGGGTCATAGATACATGATAACGGGAAATCTCCTGGTTTGCTTCGGCAAGGCGGGAAGAGGTCAAGAATTCCTTGACAGAAAAATGAGAAAATTGGATAATTTGGGAACCTCCGAGATCGACGATGGCAAAAAAACTGGGGCAAGTAGTCTGTACCACATGTATTGGATCGTCCAGACGCCATCCCTCGTTGAATCTTGGGGTTGGCCCCGCGCCAAAATCGAATGCGAGGAACTCCGCCAATTCCTGGACACGGAGAGGGCGGGAAGCTACAGCCACAGATTGAAACAGACGGTGCGCAAGTTCCCAGTCTGCCTTATTGATCTCTCGCAAAGCACGCTCATACGTCTCATCGAGTGTCTCCGGTAATTCGGCCAGAGCACGCCGGATACGTCCTGGGTGGCAGCCACGAAGGTAGAGCACCTGGCAATACACCCACCGGAACCTACGTTACATCAGCGTGAGGCTTCAAAGGGCTAGCAACTGCTGACTTACATCCCGCCGGCGTTCCTTGTGAGGACGTCAATCACCATTTGCTTATCCTTCCCTGTCCACCTTCGGTTCCTTGGGTCCTTCTCAACGACCAACTTGATATAGTTCTCGATGTCTTCCATTTGCCCCCTTTCATCCTGTAGAGAAATTGACCGGAAAGTCAAAGGTCCGAGAACAACTTTGATATCGACCTCAGGCCGGCTTGTCACGCATAAGCGAAGGTTCGGAAGTTGCCAGTCGATGAGCTTCTCCAAGAGTACCAAGGCCTTCTCACGGTGGGACGGCATAGGGGATGCGTTCGAGCACTCGTCCAACGCATCCAGAATCAAGAAAATTGGAGCTTGTCCTGGAAGTTTCAGTATGTCCTCCAAACACCGGACAAGTCCATCGTCGCTAGGAGTTTGTGCACCATCGCAGTGTGTTGAATAAAACTCAGAAAGGATGTCGTAGTAGGAGTCAGACTGGTGGCAAAACTGGAATAAGACAGAAGAGAGCAGTCCACGGAGATCCCTCTTTTGATCTTCCCTGAAATCGTGGTAGAAGAACGCTATGGACGCGAGCCCACATTTCCTCATGGTATCGATATTCTCTATGATTGTCGAACTAGCCGGCACCATAAGCTCTCAAGACAAATGTATTGGGAGCTTAACGTACCAAAGCACACTCTTCCCTGCTCCGGCTAAGACAAACAAAAACAGTCAGCATCGAAGAGGGTGTAGTGCAGGGCAACTACTGACGTTTCCCATGTATCCAAAGCAAAGAACTTGGCCCGGATGACTTCCATTCCGAGAATGTATCACCATGAACGAACCACGTCGCTGTCCCTTCATGGCGCGAATCGCGTGCGATATTGTGATTTTTCCAAGGATCCGGAGGGGAGAGCCAATTTCGAATGTCTTGCAGTAATTTATCACCTAGAAGAAGGCGATCTCAGCATCTTCAGATGACAATGGCAACCTCAAGTTATCACTGACGTTTTGATTTGTCCATACCGCTCGCCATTTCATGTAGGATTTCTGACGCTCAGTTAGGTATGGAACCAGTTTCGCTGTTACCAAAAAAACGTACCAAGAGCTTCCCGGACAGCGTCACCAGATGCCTTTCCATCTAGTAGGGAGGTTACTCAATATCCAGTGAGAGACAGGTACAGTCCGTTTGCTTACTCATGTCTTGGACAAGACCGTAGACAACTTTGAGAATTTCCGCCGCAGTCATTCGAGCCTCATCCCGGGTGAGCCTATCTAATCTCTGTAGGACTGCTTCGGTATGCTTGTCTCCACCAAAAATCCCTTGTACGAATTCCTCTGCATTGCACTGTGTTAGAGAATATGCAATGTGTCGGTGAGAACGGACTCACTCGGACGTCCCTGGTTGAGCTCTTTTGTAGCCACACCAAGGGCGGAGAGGAGCTCCATCATGATTTTGACTACTAGCTCGTCCATGGCAGGTGTTGCAGGGATCTCCGTATATATATCGAGATGTTTAAGAAGATGTTCAATCGCCTCAAGCAAGTCAACGACTGCGTCGTAACTGTCAACCGCGCCCTTGGCCGCCTGGTGCACTCGGGTGTCATAACGAATACGCCACGCGAGAATGTAAGAAGTGCATACAGCGAGTAGGACACCGAGCGCAGTGTGTAATGCCTTGGCAGGTGGAAGTGCCTGTATAGCAATATCAGAGACATGGCTGGCCATCATCGGCATCTTCTGACGTACCAGGCCTGTACCATCACCAAGGGCATCGGTAGCCGAAAGCTTATATAGGGACGATACTGTACTCTTGATTGATTTCATTATCCTATCTCGTCCTCGAAATTGACCCAAGGATCTCGCGTGATGGTGAAGAAGGGTAGTGATTGACTCGACGGAATGGCAATCGTTGAGTTCCTGAGCGAGTGGGTGCTCTGCCAATGGTATTTTTGTGTTTATTTGGTAATCTTCCAGAGCCAACTCGAAAAGCATCCGGAGGTGAGATGACGGTGACTGGTCAGTCATGCTAAAATGTGAGAAAAAAGGGGTCTTGAGAGGAGGAGTTGGTTGGTTGTGAGGAAACGATAACGAGATAGTGGGATGCTGTGTTAGAGGGTTTGGGGGAAGGTCAGTGCGTCCTTGGCTGTGTTACATAATGGACGCAAAGCGGTTACCTGAAACAGATGGGCGTAAGTTTGGGTCGAGCGCGAGCGCTCAATCGTGTATGTGGCATGGGTGTGAGTTAAAGTAACCCAATCGGGGCACGGGCAGTTAGTGAGGAAAGAGTGAGGACATTCACTGCGGAAGTGACTTTATTTTCAGTAGTAATTCTGAGAGGAAAATATGATATAATGACATGTTAAGCTGACTTGTTGAAAAAACCGAGCGTAATCACACCGTAATCCAACTTTGAGACAAGCTGACATAACTTGCACCGAACGCCATGTTTTTTCCGACACAAAACCGACATCGTCTTTATATCCTTGACATATAATCACAGTCTTTCCCCCCTCTCGTTTTTCTCTTGTGTTCTTCTATAATCACCCCATAATCTGACTACGATTTACTCTCGAACAGTAAATCATAGTCGGATTATGGTCTGCTTAGCTTGTCGACAACGTGAGCCTTTTTTTTTTTTCTCTAAGTCGTTTTCGCCTCTTTCCCTTGCTCACATCACATACCACGCCAAAGGCATGTCCTCCTCCCTCGATCCCTCTTTCGATATTGTCATGCTAATCATGCCTGACGCTTTCCTAGTGCCAAGTATACGTCTCCTCCCGCCTCACATATGCACACTGATCCACACCCATGCTCAGCATCGTATGGTGAAAAATCATCCATGCACGTCCGTTCTGTCCTCCCTTTCTCTCCCTGTTGCCAAGTCAACGTTCACTTGTTTAGACACCATGGGCAGCGGGCTACCAGCAAGAAGAAGCGCATCTCCACCGTAAACTGACATCCACGCGCATACACCTCAAGCATCCAACAGGGGTCAGTGTTCTCCCTCACCTCTCTCTTTTCCTCACCGTCATGCAGGCATCGGCGGTGCCGCATGCAGCAATTGCATCGGCCTGTTTTGGCACTTTGGGACTCCAGTCATGCGGTATGTCATAGACTATCCTCACACCAATGTCCCATATCTATATACACCAGCGCGTGCGCACGGAACAGCATACACTACGTTGATGTAATTGGTACGATTCGCGACGCCAAGCACTGTTGGTGGAGGGTGTTGATCCAACCGACCTGAGCGTGTTCGGTGCCGCTCTGACACAACGCCTTTCCCCGAGCAAGAGAGTGATGAACGCTGCGGTAGCCGTACGTTTTCTCATTCGAACGCCGATTTTTTGGCTGACTACAACTATGCGCCCACGCAGAGCTACAAGGCACAGTTCTTGCTCGCGCGGCAGCAACAGCACCGAGAGCCGCAACCGCAGCAGAAGGAGAAGACGAGCAAGACGCTGGGTCGCACACTGACTCGCGAAGAATCGTTGCTGTCGATCGCTGATGCCATTCGTCCTCCCGGTCTGAGGCTCAAAACTGATATGGCCGATGAGCCTCCTCTGACCGTGACGCGTCGCGGCCACTCCGTGAGTTCAAATGATGACTTGCATACTTTTCCATCTGACCTGTCGTCGTTCCTTGGCATCCAAAAAAACAAAAATCGAATCTTGTACCACCCCCATTCCTTGGTCAGATCGTGATGGACATGGCCAAGATCATCGGCTGGAAGCCTCAGGGATCTGAAAGAATCGCTAGTCAGGAGGGAAGCGGAAGCCAGTTGCATTGCAAACTTGGACATTCGGTAAGTTAAACTGGCATCATGATTCTGTCCGACTAAAATGCGTGTGGGGTGTCCACCAAGGTGTCCACACCCCTGCAGTGCATGGTAGTGGAAAAGACTTCGTCATCTAGGCCATCATTGCCTAGGATGTTGATGACAGGGATGAGGTCGTCAGTCCAGGCCTCTAGTGCGCTTACTACTCTTCCTTGCTCCTCTAGGAGCCTGAGCAGAGCCTGACAGCTATGGATTCTCGACATAATCAAAAAGTGAGAGTTTTTTTTTTCTAATGCCCCCACACAAATCGTTACCCCCCTCCGCAAAAAAATCAGATATGACTGATTGACTTTGGCGACTCCAACACGCCATATGAGAGTGATGATCCGAACTCTGACTCTGATGACAAGGGGGGAAACGGAAATGTGTTCGTTGTTCAATATCGCGAGCTCCTCCCTACTGGCAGAGAAGAAGAACAAGTAGTCGCACATGCTTCACCTCAGTGGCGTCCCCTTGCATATATCGCGCTCGGGGACAGCAGGAGCAAGAGCAGCCCTGTCCCTGTGAAGGGCGCGACGTCGTCTTCGCCATTCGGGTCCCCCTCGCTATTCTCGCTTGCCCCATTCCAGCACCGTCCTCCTCTCCCCTTGCATCCGTCATCAATGCCATCAACGGCACCCCGTCATCGCCCTCGCCACCTCTCACACCATCTGCCCCCCGAATCGCTGTCACCCCCGCAGAACCGTCGTTGCCATCGCCCACTCAGCGACAACCCAGGCTGGGCGCGATGCTCCACCCATCTCCCGATGCCGAAGCTGACTCCCAGCAAACGTCGGTGGACCTTCAAGTGTCGTTCAGTGTTCACTTTTGGCAAGTCATCATTTGACCTGCTGAAAGACAAG
>Ga0307512_10008186_pt1 | contig 10223 bp, 8 predicted proteins | sample 14_EM_MG_FD_200267 | JGI IMG/M metagenome (GOLD analysis project Ga0307512, IMG submission 200267) | Populus trichocarpa ectomycorrhiza microbial communities from riparian zone in the Pacific Northwest, United States - 14_EM | ecosystem: Host-associated > Plants > Roots > Unclassified | place... | reverse complement strand
TTTGTTTTGTTGAGTGGTATACGTTGTTGGGGAGGGGGCTGGTTTTGTTAAGAGGGGAGTGGTTGTAGGAGGAGGATTCCGGCCGCTGCAGGCACTGCAGACGCTACGCCCAGCGGGGTGTCTAGAGTTCAGGTGACACGGACAGTGCTACGGGAGTGTGACATAGGGCTACATAGGACAGTCACAGTAGACAGTCACAGGCGGTGCACGGACACTCGTATATAGTGTCCGGCGTTCGCCTCTCTAGAATGGACATGCTTCTTGCTACCCCTCATCTTATCCTTGCTGGTAAGAGGTAGGCAATAGAGTCACTCGGTTTTAAATATCGCGAAGGTGATTCCGAGGCATACTCCATTCTCGAAATGTTGTTCTGTTCGCTCCTCGAGGTGTTTATTGGCTCTAGAGACTGTGTGTGACATCTGTATCATACAGACATCGTCCACGTATGAGGTATCTATTGCGTCGGCGGGATAATGCTTCTTTTCGAGTATCGCGTTGCTGTAGACAAGGAAAAGAATCAGTCAAACTGGAGACCCTTGTGGCAGGCCACATCGGTACGGTTGTGGTTCTTCAGACTGCCCGTCAAAACCAAAAGCGATTTTCCGATTGGTGTTAAAGGCAGCCACCCACTCGACGAGGTAAGATGGCATCTGTCGTTAGCGCATTACTTCCAGGAGTGTTAGGGGGTGAACCTGGTTGAACGCACCTTTGATGTCGAGGGCAAGTACCGCTGGTCGCGTGGGGTTTTGATTGCTTGTTTTCTTCCTGCTGATAGAGCTGGCAATCGGTGTGATCGCTAGTAGTAGTGCATCAATAGCGGAGTTCTCAGGTAGGGCTCCCATCTGTGAGGGGTGGGTCGCTCTGCACATCTGGGCAGTTTGGGACAGCCGTTTTGCCACAATTGATTCCAGGAGTTTCCCAAAGCATGACAGGAGTGAAATCGGGCGGTAGGATTTTGGGTCCGAGTATGACTTCTTTCCGGATTTGGGGATGACGATGCAGTTGGCAATTTTCCACTCCGGTGGATGGGCGGCATATCTGAGGCATGCAGTGAAGAGGTGGGGGAGGAGATGTGGGGCAGCGTCATTGAAGCATTGTAGAGTATCATAGGTGATACTGTCTGGTCCAGCTGATGTGCCGTATTTCAGGTGTAAAATGGCCAGCTGTGTTTCATTTGCAGTGACATCTCTTCTCTGATGGTGTAAATCTTTCCTGGAAGTAAGAAGGTTCGGAGGGAGTGGTGTCCAATGCTCTGTATCGGTCTCGGGGAAGAGTGCAGTGCGTAATGCATCGCATTTTCCCAGGAAATCCGACTGCTCGTCGAGTGGCGGAATAGGCTTGTGGAGTGTGTTGTGATGTCGGATTGTTTTCCAGACTGTTCGTGTGGAAGAGGCTTTGAGTTGGTGGATTCGATAGGCTGTTTTGGCATTACGTACCATTATCGACCACTTGTGGCGTTTATATTGACTGTCTTCTCGGTTTGCATCTGATGGTTGGAGGTGGGCCCGTCGATCCGCACGCTTGGCACTCTGCCTTGCCAGTGTCAGACTGTGATTCCACCAGGGTGCTTCCATTTGGCGTGATCTCTTCAGCGGGACGGCCTCGTCAATTGCCTGTTGAATGAGTTTTGTGATGTTGGTAATTGCTCGGAGCGTATCGTTCGTCCCTTGGAGGTGTGAAAGATCCATCCCAGCGGACTTAATCCTGTCATCAAATTTTCCCCAGTCGGCCTTACGCCAATACCGACGGGGGAGTGTCCGTGCAATGGTTGAGGGCAGGCAAAGAGAGATGATGAGAGCGCTGTGGTCTGAGGTAGTCTCGTGGTCAATGGACAGTGTCAGGATTGATTGTGTGATAGATCCCCTAGAGAGGCACAAGTCGATGGTGGAGGGCTGTCCGCCATTTCTGGGGTGGTGTGTAGGGATCCCTGGCTGATTCTGGAGATGGAAATTGTTGTCTTCAAGCCAGTTCGCGATCACGTAGCTTGCTTGGGAGGTACGCAGGGTCTGCGCGAGGAGTCCCTGCCACCACGGGTGGCGTGCATTCAGGTCTCCCATAAGCATGCAGTCCGTTGGTAGCTTGATGGTTGGGAGAATATTGGCCAGTGGTTCCGGTCGGCCAGGGGAGTAAAGATTAAAGAGGGTAAACTTTTTCTGATTGCGTGGCGTGGTGATTGTAGTGCCTAGGAACGAGTCCTCAGCTGTGAAAGTGGTGGAAGCGATCAGACCAGATGTGTGGCACAGGTATGTCACACATCTAAGCTTCATGGGTGTTGGACTAAAGGTATCGAAACCAGGCAAGGAGGGTGGGTTGATGTGTCTGTCACACCATGGTTCTTGGAGTAAACGTATCAAATTTTCGGTCTTCCGGGCAAAATCCTGTAGTGCTGATATTGTCATGGCTTGGCTTCTGGCGCAGTTCAGCAGCTGCACGTGCCCCACGGATGCATGGGTGGCCATCTCAGACGGCTACTCCCGTTTGTGGGGCGTCTCCCATGGTAGTAGCATTCTTGTATATTTTGGTAATTTTGCGAAGCTTGATCCGCTTAGGACAGTTGGGGTCGCTCGCCTTATGGGGCGCATCGCAGTTGGCCCAGCGAATCGGGGGGTGAGTGCAGGCTGGGCCCTTCTTGCAAATTGGGAGAGCGTGTGGGTGCTCTTTGGTTTCGTGGGGCTCTACGCAGACTGCACAGCGAGGGTTGTTCCGGCACAGAGCCGCCGGGTGGCCATAGGCTTGGCACTTGTGGCATTGGGTGTTCCTTCCATACGCAATGTAATCATCCAGTTCACATTGACGGTTACAGACAATGAGGTGTTGACGGCCGATGCTGGCTCTCTTGATGTTGCCTGTCAGTGTCATAACCACTGTGGAGTGTGTCTTATGCTCTCATCGCTCAGCCGGGGCAAACCACCTGGGGGTCTGCCCCTGGATGAGCTGCCGGTAGTTTGTAGCGAGACTCTGCGAGATTTCAGGTAGTGGAAGATGTGTTGGCACTCCATGTAGAAGAAATTGGCTGAAGTGTTTACCAATTTCCACTTCCGTACATTTCCCATAGTAGGAAAGGGCGTCTGCAATGATTGTGGTGTAATCCTCATAAATGACATTGTTCTGTGTGATCCCAGTGGTGAAAATGATGTTGCCTCGCGCGGTGACCAGTGCGCGGATGAAGGGGGGCGCAAAGACGTTCTTGTTGTCAACGATTGCGGCGTTCACCCGCCAGAGCGCCATTTCCGCTGACATTTGCCGTGTGGCGTAATCTTGTTCAATCTGGATGGCGTCTGGTTCCTTACGGGCAAATTGACATGTCTCCTCTCGCTCGGTTTGGGGGTAGGTGGTGGGGATAAGTTTGGCTGTAGCGACCCTTTTGTCCTTCTGTCGACCAATCTTCAGAGTTGTCCATCCCATGGTGGCAGTAGTCGCTGCTTGCGCAGGGGAAGTTGGTGCAGCAGCAGCCACCGCTGCGTAGCTGGGGTTGGTGTTTCCGTGGACGGTTGCGTTGACTTGGCCTGCTGCCTACTTGTCCTTCTTCTTCTTTTGATCCTTCTTGGTAGATGTGGGGGGTACCACAGGTGTTTCGGAGGGGCACCGGATGAGCCCCTGGCAGGTGAGAACCTGTTGCTGCAATTGGGAGATGCAGGCACCCATCGTCGCGACCTGGCTGTGTAGCTGGTCATTCGATTTTTTGAGCGCGATAGTGGTATGATCGGCTGACTTCGCGATGTCTGCGGTGATTCATGTGTAGAGGCGTTCCATAGCCGCTAAAGTGATTATTTCGAAGTCAGATTGTATGCCTGCATGTTCGGTACTCATAGGGGCAGACAGCTCAGGAGCAGCGTAGTCTGGGAGTTCAGTCTCGTCACCTAGTGCCTGTGTGGCAGGGACATGCGCAGTGGGCTGGAAGTCCATTGTGCTGACGTCGGCTTCGCTGTCAGCACCGTTCTCGGAGTCAGAGTCCACTCGAGGGTGTTTGGTAGGAGAATGGGGACGTGTGGTGAAGGTGGGGCCAGGTTGGAGGTTGGAGACCGTTTCGCTGGTGCGGGAGTGAAGAAAGGCGTCAAGAGACTTCTGCCTATGATGTGATGAGGCCATGAGGTGTGAGGCACGATGAAGTGGGGGTCGTGAAGCTGGATGCACGTCACTACCAAAAGCTTTAAAGCACAAGGGGGAGGATCCAGAGATGTCGTCAGAGATGGCAACCAGGTCGGTGATGGTTGGGTACGCAATGCCCAAGGGCGCCACAAAGGGGGAGGGGGGGTCATGGGAGGGTCGAAAACTGAACTCGTGCAAATTGGTTCTTCAGTTAATGAGGCTGAAGCCCGAGGAGCAGAGATTGTTTTGAGAAGGTTTTTATCAAGATTGATTGTCGGAGAGAAAAGTTCTTTTCGAAAATGTGGGGGGGTTGTCGAAGAGAATAGATTGCATGGTGAAGAAAATCCAGACTAGCTACCGTGCCCTTCCTTCATACTTTTCCTTCCCTCTGTGGAATCACAGTTTGCCCGCAAGACTGACACAGTTCCTCCGTCTAACATCATGACTCGATCGCCGCGCCCAAGACAAGCACATGATCACACTCTGCCACCGCGCGGCCAACACTCTACTCGCGGCAACTGGAGAAAGGACGTGCAGGCAGTAACAGTAAAGGAAAGGAAGACTGACGTACAACTTCATCAAGGGAAAACAATATTCGTAACGAACATGGGAGAAGGATACGCAAGCTCAATCAATGGGAGACAACAAACATAGTGGATAGGAGAAAGGACGCGCAAGTAACATAACGGAGACGAAGGAGAGAGGTCTAGACCGGCCAGCAGTTGTGGATATCGATACTGGAGCGATATGGCGGAGATCGGTCGAGGCGCCTAAGCTCGGAGGATGACTGCAGCTGCGTCAGCGGAAATGAGGACAAGCCACAGGGCGACAAGGGTGAGAGTGGCACCGGCGCTGGCGCCAAGGAGCCTGTAGAGCCAGGTTCGTGATAGTACGTCCCCTGTCCAGACCGAAGCTCCGGCGAGGTCATGTCGGGTCATCAGGGTCCGGTGGCGGATGGGGGTGCGGTAGATGCGGACGGGCCGGCTCGCCTGCTGCTGGGCTTGGAGTTGTTCGTTCATTCGCTGTTGTTTGGTGATGATGGCTCCCAGGGTGTTGGTCATCTGCTGGAGTTGCTGTTGGTCCGCGTAGTGCAACTCGATCATCCGCTGGGCGGCGTCCGGTGTACGACGTGATTGCGGCAGGCTTCCCGGGTGGTTGTTTGATGTATCATGGTGACGATTTCCCCCAGGAGGGCGAGTTGCTCGTCCTGTAGTGCCGCAGTCGCGGCCGCGCGGTTTATGTTTTTCTAATCTTCCTGTGGTGGGGTGATGTCCGCCAAGGTTTTACCTGGGGCTGCAGTGCTGCAGCGGAGTTGGTGGTTTTCCATGTTCACAAGGAACCGGCATTTGGGGCAGACCTGCTTTCCTCAGTGCCAGTCCACGCATGCTCTGACAGGGTTCGGGTGTCGGTCGTGGGTTACTTCAAGTAGTTCGTTACGGTGTGGGAGCAGGCAGTCACAGTTTGTTGCTTGGCGGTGGCGGCTTCGGTGCGGGTAGTAGTTGTTGTCCTTGCTCTGGCGGTGGGTGTTGCAGTAGTCATCGTAGCAGGCCGTCCAGTGCAAGGATGCATGGTCATTGGTACGGGGCTGTTCTGCGGCGGACAGCGGGGGCGAAGGTGTGTCTGGAGAGAGGCCCCATCCGTCGGTCGTGGTGACGGCAATACCCCAGTCATTGTTGGGTTCGTTGGTGGGTGATTCGGTTTGTTCGTTATCGGTGGAGGTTGTGATGGGAAACTCGGAGGTACGGCTGCGGCCAGTGAAGGTCCCGCCTTTATTGGTGTCGACAGTGGCGGTGGTGGACATCTCGGGTTTTTAGAGTTGGGGTGCGGGTTTCTAAGGGTATTCCTCGTGGAGCTGGCGGACGAGGTCAGGTGAGTTTTCAAACTTGTGGGCGGAATACCAGGTACGATCGGAGTTGTGGAAACCGGTCCACTTAACTCGATACTGGATCTGATTTCTATGGCGTTGGGACTCAAGGATTTTCTCTACTTCCCACTCTTGCTGTTCTTGGATGATCACAGGTGGTGGAGGTGTTTGTTGCTGTCCCGGGATGGGTTTGGTGCTGGCTGTGGGTTTTAGGAGGCTGATGTGGAAAACTGGGTGGATCCTGACAGTGGCCGGTAGGGCCAGTTTATATGCTCTTGATCCTACCTTCTTGAGGATGGTGTACAGGCCTATCTGCTTGTGGTCCAGTTTGTTCGATGGTCGCGTTGTCCGGATGTGTTTCAGTTGTAGTCAGACCCTGTCGCCTGGGTTCAGGACCGGGTCCGGATGTTGTCCTTTGTTGGCTTCCTCTGCTTGAGACATTTGGGCTTCCTTGATCTCTGCTCGAAGTTCTTCATGCAACCTTCTTAATGCTGCGACATATTCCGACACTTCCGGGGTTTCATTGTTCCAGGCGCCGTGGTCTGGCAGGAAACGAGTGTGATATCCATAGTTGGCAAAGAAGGGGGTTATTTTTGTGATTCCAGTTAGTGTGTTGTTGTAGCAGAATTCGGCAATTGGCAACAACCTTTCCCAGTCGTCCTGCTGGTAGTTGCAGTATGCCTGGAGATACTGCTCGTGGGTGTCATTGGTTCTTTCCGTTTGTCAGTCCGTTTGTGGATGGAAGGCTGTTCTGAGGTTGCATGATATCCCGAGTGCTTCTGTTACTCGTTTTTAAAAGTTTGAGGCAAACAGGGAGTCTCTGTCTGATACAATACTGCTTGGCAGTCCGTGGGGTCTTATAAGTTGTCGGAGGAAGTGGTCTGCTAGGTCTTGGGGGTCCATGGTGCCCTAGCAGGCGATGTTGTCAAGATCCTGACTTCTTCGCACTGTCTGGGGCTCGACAGGCAACGTAGTTCCTCGGCGTGCCTACACGGTAGATCTTTCCTTTCGTTCGGCTCTCGGGCTGTGATTGTTCAGCTCACTGGCGCGGGCAAGTACTTCCCTCTCTGGTTCGGTGAAGTCTGAGGATATCCCTCGGCGTAGCCCTCTCTATGCTGGCGAGACTCTAACTCCCAGTCTTTCGTTGTCGTCGTCTAGTGCCACTCGATGGTCTTTACTGTAGCACGGTCGTTCAGTTCGGGGTTTTGGTCGCAGTGCCGGTTTCACGGGAAGGTAGAAGTAGGAGTGGTGGAGAGAGATAATAGATTGCGTGGAGAAGAATCTCCAGACTAGCTACCGCGCCCTTTCCTTTATACTTTTCCCTCCCTCTGTGGAATCACAGCTTGCCTGCAAGACTGACACAGTTCCTCCATAATTCATCATGACTCGAGTCGCTACGCCCAAGGAAAACACATGTTCGTACTCGGCCGCCGCGCGGCCAACACTCTACTCGTGGCAACAGGAGAAAGGACGCGCAAGCAGTAACAGTCAGGGAAAAGGAAGAATAACGCAACTTAATCAAGGGGAAACAAAACTCGGAACGATAAAGGAGAAGGACGCGCAAGCTCAAGCAACGGGAGATGACAGACGTTGCGGACAGGAGAAAGGATGCGCAAGCAATATCAATCGGAAACGGCAAAGACGAGAAAGACGCATAGGCAACATAGAAGAACAAAGGAGAGAGATCTAGACCGGCCAGTGGTAGGGGAGTATCGCTGCCAGAGCGATGTGATCGGGTGAGGCGCCTAAGCGCGGAGGATGACCGTAACTGTGGCAGCCGTGATGAGGCCCAGCCATGGGGTGGCAAGGGTGACGGCGGCCCTGGCCGCGGCGCTTAGGGGCCTGTCGCGCGAGGTTTGTGACACAAACACCTTGTGTACGAGCTCAATGAAATTCTCAATTGTATCCTTGACGTCTTCGAGCCAGGAAACAAGCCACTCCAAGGCAGTGGCACAATCCTGTCCGAACATCCCAAGCAACCTCTGCTGAAACCTCTCCTCCGAGGTTTGCATTAAGGAGCCAAACAACTCGTCTGGCGTGAGGTTGTGTTGGTAATTACCACTCAGACGCACAATAATCAACTCACGTGGTGTTCATTAGGATCCCAATTAGCCAGAAAAGGTTTCTATGAGAACCCACCGTCTCGAAATCCAGTGATTCTCCAGTTTTGGCTGCCGTGGAGGAAGTTTCGGCCTGCCGAGGCAAGCGAGTTGAGGCGGTTTGTTCAAACATCGGAAATCGTTTGGAACCAGTGGTACCGGAGTTGGAGATCTTAGAGGAAGCAGAAGTTAGAAAAGAGGATGAAAAGTGAGGAAAGGGGAGAAATGGGATATGAGCAATCAGCTAAAATAGTAAAGTGCATAATAAAAGAAAATAAGATGCAACATTAGAGGTTCGTGCACGAAGTGAAACCAAAAGGCAACGCTTACGGCACCGCCTCTGGTGGGACTGGAATAGTTAGCACATGGCTGAGATGCATAAATGCGCAAGTGGATAGGTTGATACACAAGTGAATTGATTGACACGCAAGTGGATTGACGGATGCGCAAGTGCATTGATTGATGCGCAAGAGGGTTCATCGCACTGCTGGTGGATTACTTCATGCTAGATTTCAACTCTATACTGCTGCATCATGGAAAGTCTCGATCTGTTTCAGTTTCGTAGCTGCTACTGAATGAACGCAGCGTATCGTTCAACCTAGTCAATACAGTCGGTCTTCAGTCTTCAAGAAACATTATCTCCCATGAGATTCCTGGAAATCAATATCTAGGCAGTTGCCTTTTTTCCATTCTTTCCAAAAGCCGTGGCAACCAAATTACCAATATACGTACATGCAAAGACTCCAACTATTAGACTCCCTCAGTGCCAGACTCAGTAACGTCCTTGAATTCGGAACCTGAATCTGAATCGCACAAGCCATCTGGCGGCAGTGCTGGGATATCATTCTCCAATATGTGGAAGAAAGACTGGTTACCATATAGCTGCTTCTCAATGATAATGAGCTCCATCCATGCAGTCCGGTATGCCTCCAGCAGATGCTGCCATATGCGTACGACAAGCTCTCTGGTGGCCACATCGGCATCGCCGAATAGAACATTCGCCTCACACAGAACTTGTAAGGAATCCCAACGACGCCGACAAACCAGGGCATCTCCGACATGGGAAGTCGCAGGAAGAAGCACTGCGGCTTGGAAATGTGACCCACATTGGTACGCCGACATGTGCCTACTGCTAGGTGACAGTGTGCAGGGTACCAGATCTCGATGAAATGCTGCAAGCTGGGACCACTTTTCGGACTGGGGATTATCAAGAGTCTCATGATCTTCGCCAATGCCCGTGAACCATGGAAACACCACTTCGTGACGACCATTGGATTTCACTGATGAGCCATGCGGAATTTGCAGAAGGGTTATCCGGATGTTACCGCGCTTGCAAGGGACTGGTTGAAATTCACCGTATTTTTTTCTGTCAGCAAGCGTGTACAGACCCTTGAGATTCGTAGTGCTGCCAGTGGTATCACCCATTCCCCTTGCAGTCAAATCGTTCCACCACTCCCGTATGTATCCTTGAAACCCCGGAACTAGAACTGTGCAATTCCTGTCGGTCTCATCGGTAAGGACCAATGCACCCTGCACAATATTGCCTCCCTTGCCTGTCTTCATGAAATTATGAAGATTGAGGTCAAGGTACGTTAAACTGGTAGACTCCTCAGTTTCAGTATCCTTCATATAGTACGGGTACGAGATTAACTTCCAGTTCCGATCCAGACACGTCGCTACCATGAGGCAATAATCCATGGGATCCTGTCTTACAACCTGCTGGATCAGAAAGTACCACATGTTCCGTGCCCACCCAAGCCGTTTGCCATGATTGCCGTCCGCATGATACTGGTAATGGTACAAGTCGAATTCAGTGTCGATCATGTCGGAGATATCAGCGCCATCCCAGAGGTATGAGAAGGCTCCCTTGACATTGACCGTCCCATCACGTTGGAAATCTTCCCAGTGTTGCCTTGAGGCAAATCTTTTAAAGATCTCCTCAGGATCAATATCGAAGGACGGCATCAGAACAGCTTTGTATTTGGCGCCACCAAGTCTACCACGGATGTCATTATTTTGACATTCTTTAACAAACCAGTTACAGTGGCGATAGCGGATTTCCGAAAGCCGGCGTCGATGCTTGAAACACGCTCTGGCCCTCCCAGCGAGAGATTCACTGGACGAACCCAGGAATGAGTTTTTCAAGCCAATTGTAGCCACCAGGTGACGTA
>Ga0307512_10008184_pt1 | contig 10225 bp, 14 predicted proteins | sample 14_EM_MG_FD_200267 | JGI IMG/M metagenome (GOLD analysis project Ga0307512, IMG submission 200267) | Populus trichocarpa ectomycorrhiza microbial communities from riparian zone in the Pacific Northwest, United States - 14_EM | ecosystem: Host-associated > Plants > Roots > Unclassified | place... | reverse complement strand
CACGGCTGCGGAGACGTAAGAGGGGAACTCACAAAGCACACGTGAAGTGTTCTTCGAGGAAGCCAAGCGTGTTGTATGGCTGGGCTTCATCCAGATCGTGCTGTATGCCTCGAGTGATGTCGTCCAGCTGCCTTTGGTCCTTTTGGAGAGCAGACAGATCTTCTTGGACCTGTTGCAAAGTTCGTCTCAAAGCTGAGAGTTCTGAATCACCTTCGGAAGACGCCGAGGAGCCGGATGACGATTGGGAAGCTTCCACCTCCGAGGGGGCACGACGGGTCATATTGCGAGCGGTCCTGCGACGTTTTGGCTCGGGGGTGTCCTCTTGCGAGCCTCGAGGACGTTTTGAACCTGGAGATACGAAACGGAGCGGATGGGTCAGATAGATGGGATCTCGAGGTTGGCGGGCCATGAGGCCTGTGCGGAGACGAACCACGAGTAGCCCGGGTCGATTTTCGGGTGACCCCCTTTGTGGACGACCTTGTCTGCATCCTCAACGCTCTCGCGCTGGTGTCCAACGAAGGACGCGTGCGGTGGCGAGACGGAAGAGAAGAGGGAGAGAGCCCGGGGTGTGTTTGTCGGAAGGGTTCCCACTCACGACCGGCTTGTGCTCCTTCGGCGCCACTGCGACCCCACTCCCCCACTGCGATGTCTCGGTGTTTGCCGAGTTCTGAAATGGACAAATGGCGAGTTTCCGAATTTCCTCTCATTTATCTCGCTGGTTCAACTTTCTGGACCTTCGCACTCGCGGATCTCGGCTTCTGGCAAACGCAGGAACGGTGGGATGCGGTATAAAGACCACCAGTTCCCCGGTTTCTTCTCGTCTCAACCACCTCCCAGGCTGTGGCGGTTATGGCTTTCTGGTCGGCTGGAAATCGCATCCCGAGCCCGAACTCCGACATGGAGACCGACGACCCGGATGACCGTACTCCTAGCCCATATTCCGACGAAGATTCTGGGCCTCTGTGGGTGGAGACACCCCTCGTCCGCTCTCGTCACATCTCTGACAGACTCGGCCTCGATGCGTAGCTCAAGATGGAGGTGAAACAGCGAAGCTCATCCGTTCGATAACAAATTAACGTAAAGCCCGTTTCATAGCATTTCCTGCCCCCTCCCAATCGTTCGAGTACCGTGGTGTATCCCACTTCATTCAGGAAGCCAAACAGAAACACGGGAGGGACTTGCGCATCATTGCGGCCTCGAGCAGTAACGCGGTGCTCGCCGCGGCTTGTGCCTCCAAGGTTCTGTTCCTCAAGTGCACGGTGTTCATTACCCGGGATACGAGGCAGGATGTGATTGAATTCCTCAAACGGGAGGATGCCGAGGTTGTCATCCAAGGCAACACCTATTCCGAGGGCACTGGAGAAGGCCAAGGCTGCTGTTGCGGCCAATCAGAATGCGTATGTTTCGTGGATGTCCACACCGAGTTTGCAAACCAAATCTGATCCGCACAATGCACGCAGGATCCTCGTTCCAGCCTACGATGATCAAATTCTTTGGAACGGCCACGCGTCGATGATCACCGAAATCAGGAACAAGTTGGATTTCATACCGGATGTTATATTTTGCAGCGGCAGTAGGGGGGGTTTGCTCGGAGGTGTTGTCGCTGGATGTAGCCAGGCGGGCTGGGATCATGGTACGCCGGTTTAGCGATGGTCGTGTGCGTGGCTGGACCTCACCCCGAAGCCAGTCCCCATTGTCACAATCGAACCTCTCGGATCGATTTGCTTCTACTCTACTATGGCCCTCAATGAACATGGAAGGAAATGCACGGGGAAGAAGTCGAGGGGGTGGCGAAAGATGTGAAGATTGTGAAAAAATAACACGGGCTAAGGATTGCACATCTCCGGAACCCCAAAACCCACATAACGTCCCTGGTTCCGGCCTCGCCAACTCTGGAAGTCGTCCGCAGGGCCATGATGCGGATGGGCGAAGTGGTGTGTGTCTGCGTGCCGGACGAGATGATGCTGAGTGCAGCCGTTTCTTTCGCAGGTAACGAAACACCACTTTTGCATCTTCAACGCCACCACTAATGAAGGCTCATCAGACGAACACAAGGTCCTCACAGAGCTAGCGTGTGCCGCAGCATTGACACCTGCATATGAACCCAGGCTGATGATTCGCCTTGGCGATTTTATACCAGCGGAAAATGGGCTACGCAACGCGGTGTTCATATTATGCGGAGGGTTCGAGGCCAATCTGGCGGAGATGGACTGGTTCAGGGAAACACTCCGTCGTGACCTAGAGGCAAGGGATACGAGCTGGGAATGCTTTTGCAACGGGATACAGATGACTTTTGAGAAAACGAAAACTGATCAGGTTTGAAATCTGGTTCATCAAGGCGATAGTCACTGCAGAGCATAAAGTTGTGTTCAGATAATTGTCGCGTGTAAAGTAGCCCAAGGCAGAAATAATGATTTCTCATGACCTCCAGGGTCCTTCGAATTTTTGAGGCGTGATGGAACCTTGGAGCGGGGCTGGCTGTCCTACTGGCGTTCGCTAGGTCGAACTCCCGCCAAATCAGCGTCCAGAACAGTGATCCAGAGTTTTTTATTAGCGTCCCATTCGCGGCTTCGAGTCGCTCGAAGTCATTCCCCGCCTCGGCGGCTGGTGTTGGGGCGGATTTCGGTTTGCAATCGAACGACCGTGGAGGACATTTGGTTCGGCGAGCTGCATTCTATGAAACCTGGCCCAGTGTCGCAGACAAGGGGATGAAACGTGAAAACGGTAACCTCGGGTCGTGGAGAGTCTCAACAGTTCGTTCAGAACGGTTACATGAACTTCCGGCAAAGATCCATGAACTATACGAGCGGTACGCGATTCGCACTCGAGGCGACTTTGGTGTATTGTTGATCTTCGGTCCTTCCCCCTCCTCAGAACTTGAGGCTGGATTCCAGCCTAGATTTTCGGTGGCGTAGATCACTGAGAACGAATGACCTCGGAGGCGTATCCGGAGAGTTGAGCTATAGTACGCGTGTCGGCTCGGTCGCAAGAGAGGGAGAAAAAAAGAGGAGTCGATAGCCGTCGAGATCAAGTTGGTATAGAAAACGCAGAGAGTATCGGAGCCAACCGATCGCGTTTGGGTCCTTTCATCCGCTCGGTCATCATTCCGACCAGACGATCATCGTGGGGTTCCCTCGACACGGGTAAGAGGTTTATCCATCATTTCTCAGTTTATGCCAGTTCAAAACCATTTCTCTAGAAAGTGTTCTGGGATGTGATGTTCCGGGCTGGTTGGATTCCGGGTCCCAACGTTTCGGCAACGGCAGCAGACGCTATTCACATCTCCCACGTCTTCCACCCGCTTCACCTTGGCATTGTTTTGAGGTTAGAAGAGAGACGACATGTCCTTAGAGGTCCGCGAAACTTCACACATCCCAAAACCATCATCGGAGCCCCATCCGGCCACAATGTGATCGTGGTGATCTGGCCGGATGGAGCCGGACTAACCTCCCACCATTTGGCCCACTTCCACCGGTGGAAAAACCCCTTCGTCTATCCGCTCTTCCACCTGCCCGAAGAGCCCATCCTTGGAATCTTCGCGCATGCGAGGTCCAGTTCTGGGCGCGCCGACTTCGAGAGAATTGATCTATTCTTCCTTTCTCTGGAGTGTCATCCACTCCTGTTCCATTCGTTTGGCCGAACTGTCCCACAAATGGTGCAAATTCAGCCTTCAGACACTCTCCGCAACGAATTACAAACGGTCCCCTGGTGGGAGCTGGAGGGTGGAACATTCAACAACCCTCGTTTCCTCTTGTTTCGAGGTTCGAGACATGAGCCAAGTTAGAAGGTTCTTGACGCTCTTCAAAGGACGCTCAATATATCAAGTCTCGAGGTCGAGACCAGCTTCCGCACCGGTGGTCGGTTGCCCTTCCTCACCAGCAGAGCTCGGATCACCTTGACTGCGCCCCTACTTCGGAATTGATCCCATTCACAACTGTCTGGGACCGGGTGGCAAAACGAAAGCGTGGTTGCCATCCAGACCTCCTGATGGGGCCGTGCACCGGTTTTTCGACTTCGGCCGCTCCCCATATTTCTCACCGAATCTAACGCCGAGACTCATAGCCGGCTTGGTTGCCTGCTCAAGAATTTGTCACTCAGGCTGAACCCCTGCTTTTATGCGCCGTGCGTCCCGAGTGGCTACCCCCGACTAGAAACTAGGACTGCGTGACTGTCCCCTGGTTGTGCGCGCTGCAACGGACGGGTTCTCGAAGGGGAATCCTTTCAGCATGCCAGCGGACCTTTTTCATAATTAATTTGAGGGGCTCGCCCTCGCCCCGCATCTCCGTGAGGGTTGATCAACGGAGGGACCTGGTCAGAGTCTCGAACCGTCTCCGCGTTTATACCCACTCCGCCGGAAGAAACGTGGTGCAGGGATGGCGATATGCCAAAAGCACAGGGTGAACGAAGAGACGCGTGGCGACTTAAGTCCTCACAAATCTCGCAGTGGTGCGAGTCATCAGAGATATCTCACAGAGAGGGAAGGACATCTGTTCACTATAGTCGGACCCGTACTATTGCCCCCCGGCTGCGGTGATATCTGGGACTCGAGCTTGAGGCGCAAATCCAGGCCGTTCCTGCGTGTGGTATGGTAGGGTGGATAAACGTAAACAACTTTCTCCGAATCGGCAGCGGTCCCCTTTGTGTTATGATGGGTCTTGGAGTCGCCCCCGACCGCAGGGTCGAGTACTGCGGTTCCACATTCCCCCCGAATGTCACATGTCGCTGGCGGAGTCGTTGCAAAGGAGAAAAACTCGGGGATCGTGCGCCTCCAAAAACGATCAATTTATACGTGGTGTGTCTGGAATCCATTGGCCGCTATAATTGATATTGACTCGGCCCGGGAGTGAAGGCCACTGGACGGTGCTGAGAAACTCTTGAATGCATTCTTGCAATGCATCGTCTCCGCAGAATTATGGAGTAGGTCACGAATCTTTACCAGGCCTACCGAGACTGACCAAACGGTGTCAGCGGCGCAGGTGACAAAGGCGATCGACGGCCGGGGAATAGTCCCCCTTCCCCCCGTCTTGAGATCCCGTCAAATTTCCGTCAAGAAGTTGAAAAAGTGGGACATGGGACTAGAACTTTGGCAGAACTGTCCGTCGCAAGGGTCTCCCTCGTGGGGGGTCTAACTCACGTAGGCCAGACGCAACATCGTGGAGCTGTTACGGACCAGCGTTCAGAAATCTGCCTTTTTGACGAAGTCTATATCAAGTAAGTTGTTGCGGGGGGTTCCACGCATGAGCTTTTCAAAAATTCACCGAAAGTGACAATTCGGCATTGCTCAAATACCGAGAGTAAGTGATTGTGAGCTTTATACACGATGAATCATGTTTTGCTAAATGTAATAACAGGAGCATGGCGTGGGACATTTGTATCCTGCTTGTCGAGGGGAAGGGAGACGTCCGCAGGCACATCCCAAAACGCGACTTCAGTGTACTGATCTGCAGGTCGGGCGGGTGTCCTTGCCTCATTGGCGAGGTCGTTTCGAACAGGGTGAAAGAGGGGGGCCATTGCCGGATGCTACATCAGGGAATCACTATTGCTCGAGTCGACAGAGTGTTGACCAACGCCAACCGACGAAACGTTCTGGAAATGAAAACCGGCGGCCGATTGCAATTTCACGGGGTCGGAGATGGCCAAAGTGAGTGGCCGGAAGTTCATCTACTAGAGATCCAGAAATCCCAGAATTTTCGTGTGGGAGCATGTGACCTTTTCATTATATGTTATGAGGGTGTTCATTTGTTCGTTAATGCACCCAAGCGGAAGGAGGGAATATGGCCAACTTAGGTTATGACGGTTTCCAACAACGGCCCTCGGGGATGCTCCTTTTCCAGTTGAACTCACCTTCCAGGTGCTCGTGTGGTTAGCCTGGCAGCAAGTGATAGGTCGGTACGGATTCCGTCCCTACTCTCGGCAAGCGCCCTCGTGTCTTGTTGGCCCCGTGTATTGACAGGGCTTTTCACGTGCTTGGCGCTGAGGGCGGTGTGTATGTCTGGGGTGAGTATTTTCGATCCTTTCTGTTTTGCGCTAGGATCTGTGGGCATTGATGATTCATCGTGATAAACCTTTCGTCATCCCAGGCACACTGAGTCCATATAAGGAACCGAAGGGTACCAGCTTCACTGATTCTGCCGTAACCGCCTGGACACTCATAAAGTTCCAGCTACCGACTCCACATTGACGGATCGCCAGAGGCAAGTCGTGTATGCAACATGCAGCTGTGGACGCTGATGGAAGGTGGACAGCGAGCGCGATTCGAGATAACTGCGTGCGGTCGCGCGATGGGATACGGAGGCGGACGAGTGTGCTGCAGCCTTGGGAGGTCGCAGTGTCATTGCATATATCGGCGTGGGACGTAGGTCTGAGGTCGTTAGCCAGAGCGAGTAAGAATAACACCCTCAACGTTTATTTCCATCTATCGTTTCCTCTATTTCCCACCCGCTTCGCCAAAGACTCACGCAGTGACAGGCTCGGGACCCGGAGACGCACAAGTCCGAGATTGATTTACCGGGCGCATTGACCGCTAAGTCACAACGATGGATTCCACTGCGTGGGTTCTGTTGCTGGTAGGATCACCAGCAGGTAGTGATCTGTCGGGTGTAAGTCTCCATGAATCCCATTTTTGTCGACCGCGCTCATGTTTGCTCCGCGTGTTCTTCCCGCAATCAGGGGGAATGAGATTCCGGTGGTTCTGACTTTGACCTTGCCACATCTGTTCTTCTCTCATAGCCTGATCGTCTGAGCGTCGATGTGCCTAAAGTTCCCGCACACCAGGGCACCAACATGACAGGGCTACCCCTGCTTGGATTGTCACTCGTACGCTCGGTAACGCATCTGGGGTAGATGTCGGAGGCGCGGAGCCACCCACAACAGAAGTTGTATCGATGCCGCGTTGTTTCGGCTTCCCCCCCCCTTCGCGCAGGGTCTCGAAGTTGGCAGATTCAGCGTCCAAGATGTACCGCGTCATATGTACAGTAGCGTACAGTACCGAGATACTTTCGGAGTTTGAGATCTGATCTCCTACATTATGGTTTATACACGCCACTGCCACTGTGCTCATGACAGTGAGTGGTGGCGGCACTGGAGGTGATCACACATCAAGTTATTCGGCCACCGGGAGCAAACTTGTTTCGTTGTGTGATTTTTCCTCCCAACTACTGAAGTGGGAAAGAATTGCTGGAGTACATTGTCTGTGAGTGTGATCTGAGTGGTCGTTCGGGAACCATATTGATCCTGCGGCCCGCCCGAATCCCAGTTCCACCCAATACCTCACTGCCTCATACTACGAATCTCTCGAAAAATTTCTTCTAGTATCAAGCGTTACCCTATTCCATCAACTCGATATCCATGTGAACGGGCATGTCTCGTGGCCCCATCGCCCTGCTCGTGGACTTTCACAGGGTCCGTTAGCGGCCATCTCGAGGCGCCTGGAAATGAGTTTCCGGCGTCTCGTGGCATATCCGGAGTGCCGAGTCCAGCGTTTGCCTTCAGCTTGCAGGCCGTCCAGGGATCCATCGTCTCATCCACCAGAGTCAACGCTCTTCCTCAGTAGTGCCTCGGCATAACGTCCATTCGATTCACCCCGTTCTCGATATCCTCCGGCCACACCGGACCGCGCGCAGCAGCTGATGGAAGAAAATGACAAGGGGAAAGGAGGAGAAGAGGTCGAGAAGGACACCCCTCCACTGCAAATTGATCCCAAGTGGTGCGTTCGATATCTACGTCGCTTTGACCACATGCCGCTGAACGGACGTAGCTTCCAGGATGCTCTCAGAACATTCTTCCAACCCATCAAGAACGACGACGCCCGCCTCGATTTCTACACGGTCTACAAGAAGGAGGCGGTCGAGTACGATACGGACTACGTCAAGAAGTACGACGAGGACCTCAACACCACCTTGATCTTCGTAAGTTGTGCATTGCTTGCTTCCGTGAGCCATCTAACCCGTTCTTGTAGGCGGGTCTGTTCTCCGCCGTCAGCTCCGCCTTCGTCATCGACGTCCACTCGGGGCTTCAATCCGATCCGAACGAGCAATCCGCAGCCCTCCTCCGTGCGATCCTTCTTACCCTCAACCAATCTGCCATCCCGAACGAAACCCCCACCGTCGCACCCGTCCAAGACAGCCCCCCCAGCGAGATCATCACCGTCACTGGACTCATGTATGCGAGTCTGCTGATCTCGCTGCTTGCCGCATTCGTCGCAATGTTGGGTAAGCAGTGGCTCAACCGGTACCTGCGGAATGCTGGCGGGTCGACGATCGAGCGCTGCGGAGACCGTCAACGGAAGTGCGATGGACTGAAGAAGTGGCCCTTCCATTTCTTCGTCGAGAGCCTCCCGGTCATGCTCCAGGTTGCCCTCCTCCTCCTCGCTTGCGGGCTGTGCAAGCACATGGCGTCCATCAATGCCCATGCTGCAGGTGTCCTCATCACCCTCACTGTGCTCGGAGCCCTGTTCTACCTTGGGATAGTCATGGTCGGGACATCTTCGTACGAGTGTCCGTTCCAGACACCGATATCCTTTGCTCTGCGCAGTGTATGGAAGACAGCTAAACCCCGCATCACCGCCACCTTTTATCCTGTTCTTTTTGCAACCATGTCTTTGCTGCAGCCGCCGGTGTTGGCCACTCTGCACCGTTTGTGGGAGGCAATTCAATGCCAGATCCTCCATGTGTTGCTCTGGTCACCCTCAATCACCCAATGGTTCCATTCCCACAGTCTGTCTCTGCCAGTCACACAGCCCACTCCCCAGCAGCCTGTGCCATGGGTGGCTTCACTGTGTAGCCTGTGGGAGAATATCCAATGCAGGATTCTGCGTGCTGCACTTCATCTCCCACAGATCCAACCTTTGTCAACCCTCATCACTCCACCCACAGCCACTTCCCCATGGTTGACACCCACAGCCCTGGCCACACTCCAAAGCACAAATGCCAGTGATGTTCGGTGTGTGTCATGGATCCTCTGGAGCATCACTGATCCAGAGGCACTTGATGCAGCCATCCGGCTTGCTGGGACGGTTTGGTGGTTTGAGAATGGGCTTGATGTGGAACCTCCATATAATCAGATTGTCTCCACCCTTGAAGGATGTTTTGATTCCAATGGGAGGATCTATGCTGGGTCAAGGGACAGGGCATATCACTCTGCACAGGCTGTCCTGTGGATCCACATTTGTGCAATGTGTGTATCTGGAGAGTTTGGAGAGAGGTTCCCTCTCCCAAGGATTTCTCATGATGCCACATCCCTTGACCTTGACCTCAAGTATCTTCTCAAGATCTTTGCCAGTCAAGACACCCCCCACATGATCTACCAGATGTTTGCCCATAATTCAGAGGCTACTCCTGCATGTCTTCAATGGACTTCAAATGCACTCCTACACCTGTCCTGGGCTAAGCATAATGTACCAGACACATTCAACCAATTGTTCAGGTTCTCTTGGGGCAGAGGATATGATCCCATCCCATTGAATGCAGTGCTTAGTAGTCTCCTGGCATTTTGTATTTTCATTGGCAGGCCTGTTGAATGGGAGTTGTTGAAAATCCAAGACAAGAGGTATGCTATTTCCTTTCTCTGTCCTTCTGCTGCTCATACTCTTGTTTGCTAGTGATCGGTTTGATCAGATCCTATTTCAATTCTCCCAAGTAATGGTCTAAGCAATCAGCACCTCTCACCCTCTCTGCAGACCACTCCCAGAATTACTAGAGCACTTATGCAATTCAAGGAGCCAAAGCAAGCAGCTAACAGAGATGGCATATGGATGGTGTTCTGTCATATGTGAGAACTATCCCACCCTATGGGGTGCAGAAGATCTTCTCTGTCTCTCTCTTGAAGCTGGTTTCTGTCACATTGGCCTGAGGGAGAGGATAGAGGCTAAACTCATTCACACAGAACACCATCAGAAGTTGGCCAGCATTGTTTTCAGTAGTGAAGATACTGAGACAATTGCAGACCTCCTCTGTGCTTGGACCTCTAGGAGTTATTCCCATACATCATACCCACAACTCAAAATATGTGCAGAACACCTGATTGACCTTCACCATCTACACCCCTTCTCCTCAAGATTGCGATCCTACATCATAGCTGCCATTGAGCTTATTGGATACCAGCAGTTTGAGCAGGTTGGGGTGGAGGAGTTTGTTGGATTGTTGAATGACTTGCAGGTCTGTGCTAGAGATGAGGTTAATGAATTTGAATGGATAATGCTCCTACTGGACACCATCAAATCATTCAA
>Ga0307512_10008180_pt1 | contig 10228 bp, 8 predicted proteins | sample 14_EM_MG_FD_200267 | JGI IMG/M metagenome (GOLD analysis project Ga0307512, IMG submission 200267) | Populus trichocarpa ectomycorrhiza microbial communities from riparian zone in the Pacific Northwest, United States - 14_EM | ecosystem: Host-associated > Plants > Roots > Unclassified | place... | reverse complement strand
TGTAGATACGGACTAACCTTTCGTAACGTGGAGGTGTCATTACGGTAAGGTGGCATCGAAGAGTGGCAATGACGGGAGGGCGCGCTGCAAGACTACAGTAGGTAATCAGGGGCGCCGAGTGGAAGGGGGATAGCTGCGGTCAATCAAAAGGGAGAGATGTGGAGAGACATGTGTGATGGAGAAAAGAGAGAGGGACGACTGTGGGGTGGGTGTGTATCTGTTTGCTGCTTAGTCAAGGGGGGAACAAGGCACCCCCAAAGCCAAAGCGGTCGTTTAGTCGCTCTCTCGCCTCGTCTCGCCTCGTTTTTGCCCTTTTTTTCCCTTTCGACCACTCTTTGGTCGTCCCGTCCCTCTCATGCCCAGCCTATTCTCTCGTTCCCGCGCAACTCCCTCTCCTCTCAAGTCACAGAAGACTTCCACAGAACTTTCAGACGAGTTTGGCCGCGTTTCTAGCCGAAATTCCGCCCGCGGTGCGGTGACCGTCCCCGTCAAGAAGGACAGAAATGTCGAAAAGACCCGCACCCGCACCCTGAGCGGCGTCAAGGGCAGAGCACCTGGTCCCGTCCCCAACGAAGAAGAGATCGTCATCCCCGACGGGAGCTTTTTCCCTCTCAACCTCGACCCGCTTGGCGGCGAACCTGCAAGTCCGTCAGATTCAGAACGGGGTCCGTACTTCCACCTCTCTTCTTTCATTATCTTTCTTCGCCATCATCATCGTCATCCCTCTTTCTCGAAGCGCTGGGCGCGATCTCGCGCAGTTTTGGAGATCGTCAATGCTGTGCCCCAGGCGCCACCGTCGCGTGTCGCGGGTTTGCCCTCATCGGGCCTCGTGCTTTCGCCCCAAACCCCCAACCTTGGATACCCTTACTAACAATGAGCATCGCAGGTCACCGCCAACGGGAGCAAGAATACGGTTGCCTCTCATATTTCCACCACGTCGTCCTCGGTCTCGATGAGGTCGACCGCCTGGTCCACACCGTCACCGAGGAGCTCAGCACACGTGGTCTCACAACCCCATTTCTTTTCTCTAGTCTTGCCCTCGACGTCAACGCTTCCGGAGTTCGTCGCCTCATTCAAGCTTTCCTGCGTACTTGTGTGTCGTTCCCTGCGCCGGACGCCGAGCGCACATGGCACGAGGAGGCCCGCTTCGCTGCGCCCGCAGAACTTGCCATGTGCCTGCGATGGGGTCTCGCGCGAATCTTGCGTGTCTCTGGGGGCAATGCCGTGCGAGGCCTCCTCTCTTGGGATATGTACGTCGAGTGGAGTGAGGCCGAACTCGGTAAGCCACTTTCTCCCCCCCATCTTTATACGCGTAATGTTGATTCCCGTTCATAGTCCAAGAGTACCCAACAACCCATTTTGAAGCCCTGATCGCACATTTACAGCAACCACTCCCTTCAATTATATTCAATGTTCTTTCCCTCCTCGCGCGTCTCACAGCCCACTCGTCATCTTCAGGGCACACCCCTCCAACCCTTTCACCACTTTTCGGACCCCTTCTTTTCGGCCTTGGTCCCGCTGCGCTACCTTTTCACCACACCTACCTTGAATACCTTCGTGCCACTAACGCAATGGAGCACGTTTTACTCGCCTTTGTTCGTTGGCAAGACGCACCGAGTAATGAATCGTCTGGTTCGTTTGGCGGCGGACCTGGCAGCGCCGCATCTCTTGGCGTACCCACGCGACTCAAAGATTGGATCCGGGGTTACCCAGCCATGCTCCCGGAACCAGCCACTCGATCAAGGAAGCACGACAGGCTTCAACCTCGCCGTGGAGCGCGCACGGTGCGCGTTGTCAGCGTAAGGCGGAACGTCCGCATGTATTCGCCAGATCTTGTGAAGACTGCTGCAAGTTGGGCCACTCGACCTCCCAGCGGGGTAACTCACGCGCCAAATGTATTCGCACAATCTCGTGATTGGGAGCGAGTGGCTCCACCAACACTCAAGCTGACGCCGCGATACGCAGACAGCTTCAAGAAGCGCATGGACCTTCCCCCCAATTTACATCCACATACGGGCGTCGCATCATCCAATGCGTCGATTGCTTCCTCTACTACAACATCCACACTGGGAGATAGCCCGACAGACTACTTTGGTTTAGGAAAACCAGCCGTCGCGGGAGAAGAGCGATTCCGGAGTTTGACAGAACTTAAGTGGGGCGAATTTGAAGCGTTGGGCTTCGGAGGTCTGGATCCTGCGGAGAAGAAATTACAGTTTGACCTCACAGAAAGTGCCCGGACGGTACGTCTCGATCTCGGCTCTGTCGTGTTGTGTTACTCACCTACAGTGTTGCAGTCGCGAGCGGCGAAACGAACGACGCTCACTTGGACGGATTTCTCGTCCACTGGCTTCACTCGTACCGACGCGCCACTGAGCACGACGCTACAATTCAGCACCCCCCTTGTAAATTCAATCTCGTCTTGGCCGGAGCAACAAGCCGATATCACGCGCAAGTTGAAAAAGACACAGAAATCTCTCCCACCATTTGGATGGGATACCGAGCCTGTGATGGGCACAGAAGTGATCATTGAGGAGGCGTTCATGGATGTATTCTGTGACCTGATGTATGGCGGTGGATGGATGGAGATTGAACGGGAGGAAGTTGACAGGGAGTGTAATTGGGCTCTGGTGAGAGCCACTGTCTGGGTCCTCCTTGATCACCGTCTTAACGTGCTTTGTCTTTGCAGATCGAGTTCAAATCCCTTCCATTAACCAGGTCGACGGTTTCTGGCGGTAGCGACCCGCGCACATCATCCACAGTGTTCCTTTTCGAAGAGTTTGTGCCGCTCGAATACCGCCAACAATTATTTGCGGGCGTACAAAACAAAAGAACGTTGACTTCCTTCTTCTCACCTGGCAAGACAAAGCAATGGAAGCAAGCTGCGACTCTCAATGGACGCCCCTACGTTGTCGGACACGTCCCTCGGAGTATGAATTCTCGGGAGGCCGAGTTCGAGGGACTCCTTCGTGGCAACAACAGTTCGACGAAGGTGATTTCACTCGGTCGTGATGGGCCCGTAAAGCGAGATATTACCCACCCCGGGAGCGGCCCTCCTGGCTCTTCACAGGGTCCTTCATCAGGGCATACTCGACCAGAGATCTCTTCTCCCTTGTTCCTTGCGCCGCGGGAGGAAACTACACCCCGTCCATCTACCCCAGTCGTCCAAACAGGCACCCAAGCAAGTGTCCAACCCACCGGAAGCGGAAATAAGCGACGTTTCCGACTACCCACAGGCCTTCCACGTAGTCCGCACCCACGCACGTCTGGCTTGACCCCTTCGCAAGCAGAAGACGTCGAGTTCGAGACGCGCCTCGCAAGCTACAGTGATGACGAGTTGAATAGCATCAACGCAAATTCACGGAAGGGGACGAAGGAGGAACGCCGACGATCGAAGGATGATGCCTGGGTCGACATACTAGTTGCGAGCCATTCACGCCGGGCAGGAAACCAAGACGCGGAGCTTCGCCGCCCCGGGGGCCCTCGACCACGCAACGCTAATCGTCAAGACCCAGAAGTCGCGAGCCAAGAAGTGGCTCAGGTTCTCGCAGGCATTCGTGGCCCTTCACCCCCGTTCGATGGAGAGAGCGTCGACATTGAGCCAATGAATGTCCCACACCGTTCGAGGATGGACAGCACTGGAACGGCTCTGGATGAAATATACGCACCGACGATACCCGGCAGCGTCGACCTGGCAGAACCGCAAGAGGTGCAAGTCCCAGCACCGCCCCGCCCTCAACGGCGGATGGGCTATTTCGATTTGCATCCTGAACGCCGGCACATGCAAGTGGGCGGGGATGGAGGAGACATGTTAGACGAATTCGCCCAGGCAGCAGGAGGTATGGAGACACCCCCACGACGTAGTGACACAACCGAGAGCGTCTATTCATCCGGGCCGACGCCGCCAGCCTCGCCGAAGCAGGCCCTCACCCGACTTAATACTGAACGTCTTCATCCCAACCCCGCCGTTAGCACCCTCTCTCCACCTTCCCCTGTGCCGGCGGAAACGCCGAGCCCACAGACACCGACATATACTCAGCGTGACCTGCAACGACAGCAAGAAGTGCGCGACAGATTGTCAGGAAAGCCCGGCCCGAAGGCAAGCTCGCTGATCGAGATGTATCGCGAGAAGGAGCGACAAGCGGCGAGCAGTAAAGGCTCTCCGGGCAAGTCTGCTGGTACTTCCTCCCAAGAGCTGCCAACTCAACCGCCCGCGCTGGTGGTGAAAGACACCGCGCCGCTGGCACCATCGCCTCCGCAGCTCGACTTGTCCCTTTCCGCTCTTGACTTCCCTGGGATGGAGCAACTTGAAGAAGACGAGCTGGAGGGGGACGGAGAAGATTATGTGGAGCCGCCGAACTTTGAACTTGATCATGGTCGGGACAGCCCATTCCGGTATATTCACGGTGCGCCATTACACAACGTGGTAGAGGAGGAAGAGGAAGAATGAAGTGCGTGACGAGCACTTGTGGTGCGTGGTGCGTCATACCTGAAAATGCAGATTGTCGAAATTGCCCGCTCCTTCCGCCCGCCTTTTCTTTTCTTTTACCAAGATTTTATCAGATTCTCCGCTCCTGGCTAGTATTCCCTGCCTTCTTGACGAACTCGACGATATCCGCGGACACGGAAAAATAATTATCGATACCTCGTCTCATATCCACCACCAATGCCCTTTTTTTTCTTAATTTGAATACCCGCCCCACGCGCGCAAAGTACTCGCACAATGTAGTAGCACGACATAGTCTATTTGTCGTCAGACACTCGTTTCCCCGCCTCTTTTTCTCCAAGTTACTGTCCTCCGCCTCTCCCTATCTCTCCCCTCTACATTTTATCTTTCCGGTCCCTCCGGTTCCTTTCCCCTCGTTTTACCGATTACGAGCGCTCGTTCTTCGCGACGTTCTGCTATCCATCTATATGACCGACCCCTGCTGTTATCTCTTTCCTTTCCCCTCATTTTTTTTTCCCTTTTTTCCTGTCCGGCGCTACCATATATTTACTCCCCCGCCGAACATGATGATGCTCTACGCTCGTGCTTCCTCCCCCACCCTGGTATTCTATTCTATTAGTCGAAATAACACGATAGTGCAGTGAATCACACAATCGTCCACTCTGTGAAACTGAAACTTAATTTTCTTTCCAACTTTGATGAGAGTCTATGGCGCCAAATGCTATCCGCGGACTCAAATTCGTTCGGGGTATGAGAACAGGATGCGCGCGTAACAAGCAATTCGAACGCGACGCCGCTGCCGTTGTGAAGTTGTCAGATAGCACCGTGATACGGTGCGGAAGGATGGCGTTCATTTAATTCTCACATCTATGTGTACCGTACAACTTGAAATTGGCCATGCATAGCGTCCGCAGATGTCAACAGTATGACTATACTCGCTTCCACTCACCGAAACCCACACACTTCCGGATTAATCCCATGATCGTAAACCCTACATTCTCTCGCCGGTGCGCTCAGATAACAACCGTATGATCTGCGCTTTGTTCTCCTTCGATACCCACGGGTGAGGTACGTCGGCCAACTGGATAGGTGTCTCGCCGTTATTGGTCTGGGCATGCGGATCTGCGCCACGATTCAGTAAGACCACCACAACCTGCAGGTCTAGAAAGTGTGCTGCCTCATGCAACGGAGTCCATCCGTCATTGTCCCGGACATCCACCTTCGCGCCATACTCGAGGAGTAATTCGACCTCCGTGATCCTTCTCCGGCGTGATGCCAAATGCAATGCAGTCGCACCCAAGTTATCCGGTGCATTGGGATTCGCGTCGTGCTCCAATAACGTCCTTGCAATCGGGGGTGTCCCCCTGCATATCGCCACATGGAGTGGAGTCCACTTCACGTCGTTCTCGTACTCATCGACCCCTTCGCACTCCACGTTCAGATCTGCGCCATGCCTGATTAGCTGCCGCACGATGTCAGCACATCTACGAGACGATGCCATGTAGAGTGCAGTCTCGTCCACGCTGGTTCGAGTCTCCGTGTCCGCGCCACGCTCCAGTAATAGAATCGCAATATCTTGACGTTCTTTATAGATCGCCACATGTAGCGCAGTCCACTCCACTCCATCGGCGTCCTCATTATCGTCTTTGCAAATCGTGTTCAGACCTGCACCGCGATCTATTAGCGTCCGCACGACATCGGAGTATCCACGAGATGATGCCATGAAAAGTGCAGTCTGATCCAAGCTACTCAGTATTTCCGTGTCGGCGCCACGCTCCAGTAATAGAATCGCAATATCTCGACGTCCTTTATAGATCGATCCATGCAGCGCAGTCCACTTCACGTCATCGGCGTCCTCATTATAGTCTTTGCAAATCGCGTTCAGATCTGCACCGCGATCTATTAGCGATTGCACGACGCCGGCGTATCCACGAGATAATGCGATGTACAACCCAGTCTGCTCCACGTTTCCCCCATTCTCCCCATCTGCTCCACGATCCAGTAGGAACAGCGCGATTTCCAGATGTCCTTTGCCTAAGGCCGCATTTAATGGAGCCCCCCAATCGCCGCCCTCAGCAGTGAGATCTTGGGGATGTGCAACGAGGAGGCGCTCCACGAGACCACGGAAGCCACATAGAGCAGCATAATACAGTGGGACTGCATCAGGTTGCTCTGGACCATTGGTGTAAAAGTATTCCTCACAATATTCATCCATATTGTACACCCAGACCCAGTTGGCAAAGTGTGGCTTGTCCTTTTCAAAGAGAAGATCCATTCCACCCTGGATATACGATGATACGTCCTCGAACCGTGCATGCTCCACCCAATGCTCCGCCGCGTACATGGCCAGGGGGAAGGTTTGGACTTTGTCTTCGTCCATACTGTAGTCTAGGTGAAAGAGGACGCTGAGACACGCTTTGGCGAGAAGGGTATGAGCCGATTTGGGGTGGATGTGGAAATGGGATACATGTTCTGCATTTGCGATGCGATCAGAGGTCAAATATTCTTTCACAGAGAAATGTGAGAATTGTACTATTTCCCCAGACCTCTGGGAGTCGACAATAGCGACCAAAGTGGAACAAGCGGAGAGTACTGCCGTTTCGGCATTTGTATCGCGCCAGCTTGGCTCAAACTTTGGGATCCCAGACATTTCATCATCGAAATTAATCGTAAAGACCTCCGCAAGCTCCTCTATACCCAGCGGCCGCGAGGATACCGTAAGCCACTGGAAGATACGATGGGCGTCGATCCGCATCTTCTTGGGGATAGTTTGTAATATTCGTTCGTACGTTTCGTCGAGGGTCTCCGGTAGCTCATCCAAAGTACTTGAAATATAACGTAACGGACACTGGCGCAGTGTTTCCAGCTGACAGTATGCCCACCGAAACCTGAAGTCACCACATGAGAAAGGAATACTAGGTGTCAGGACCACAATCACATACATTCCGCCACCCTTTTTAGCGAGGGTATCAATGACCAATTCTTTCACCTTTGCTGGCCAAGTCTGCATGATTGCATCTGATCGGACGACTGACTTGACATATTCAGCTAGGTCTTTGATTTGTCCGTCTTGATCATGAAGTGACACACGATAGGGATTCAAGGGATCCAAAGCTCTTCGGATATCGATCTCGGGCCGGCTGGTGACACAAAAATGTACATGGGCGAGTTTCAACTCGATAAGCTCCTTCACAATCTCGAGTACCTCTTGGCGTTGGGTTTGAATCCCGGACGAATTCGGGCACTCATCGAGTGCGTCCACGACAATGTAGAGCGGCGCCTGCCCTTGAAATGCAAGGATGGTTTTCAAGCACTCCAGAAGTGTGTCTATGCTGGGCTCTTGGGAGCCGTTGCCATGGGATGAATAGAAGGATGAGAGAACTTGAGAGAATTTATCTGATTGGGAACAAAGCTGGAAAAGAACAGAAGATAGCAGGTGTCGCGCATCCTGTTTGGTAGAATCCCCGAAATGAAAATAGAAGATCGCAAGGAAGGCCAATCCAGTTGGACACATGTCCTGGACGTCTTTGATGATGCTTGAGCTGGCGGCGACATGAGCACACCGAATGAAGACTGATTTTAGTGACATACGAAATGATTGTCTTTCCTGAACCGGCTATGAATCGGAAACCATCAGCGGTATACAAAGACGGGAGGGAGAAATGCGCACGTAGGCCATTCACCCATAAGAGGGAGCCAGTCGATTTCCATTTTCCGAATGTATCGCCTTGGATAAACCACATGGCAGTGCCAGGGTGATGGGCTTTGCGAGCAGTATTGTAATTTGTCCATGGGTCTGGTGGAGACAACCAAGATCGTATCTTCTCTTGCAATTGGTCACCTACAAGATAGCTTCAGGTTATACATTCCAAATACTAATGTCGGTGAGCTACGAACGTTCGATCTTGTTTAGTTTCATTGCTATTTCTTGCATGAGTACTAGCGCACAACATAAAAAAATTTGAGGTTCTATCATATAGGTCAGCTAGACGCACCGAGGGTCTCCTGAATATCGTCTGTTGATGTCTTCCCATCTACCAGATATGTGGATCTTACCACACGGACATCAATACGAGCAGGCGATGCGCACCTTCCATCGTCACTCGCATGTTATTGACCAGACCATATACCACATCGAGCGTCTGGGTAGCAGTCATCCTGGACTCCTCGAGGGTGAGTCGATCGAGACGCTGAAGAATTGATTCGATGTCTCTCTCTCCCAATAGCTTTCTTGCAAATTTCTCTGCGACAGGTCAAACCATCGATTGTCAACAGGACAAATGCTGCAAGACGTACTCAACCTTCCCTGGCTCATTTGTTTCGTCGCAAGAGCGAGCACGGCCAACATTTCGACCATAATTTTAATCATCGTTTTAATCATGGTGGGTGGGGGTTTGATCTCCATATAAACCTTTAGTCGACTCGTGAAGTTTTCGATACATTCAAAGATATCAACAAGGGTATCATAGCTTTCCCTCACGTTTCTGGCTGTCTGGCAGACGCACATATCATTATTGGCCGGACAGAGAGATCGAGAGTCAGACTCACGGAGAGAAGGACACCAATTCCAGAAAAAATAACATTTGCAGGGGGGAACGCCTAGAGGTTAGGGTCAAATCACTTCAGGAATGGAATACGGAACTGGTTTGGACTCACGAGACTGGCGCCGGCACTGATGGCTGTGTTGGCCGAGATAGCGTGCAACCCATTGACGACAGGCCTGAGCCACTTGATCAACTTGGGATCACCATTCCTGAATTCATCGAAGGCCTGGGACTGCGCTTGGAATATAGCAAGAATGTCATCCGGAGACCCACATCCATCGATGTCGGCAGCCAGTGGATGGTTGCGGAGATCTTGTCCAGTGTGTTTCGCATACTTGACCAAGGCTATATCAAAGAGGGTTTGGAAGCTGGATGATAGTGAGGACGTATTTGGAGCCGATGACATGGTTCAGTGGGAGGGAGGTTGGACGTTGTGGGTGGAAGCAAGAAGGCATGGAGGAGAGACAGTCGGGCGTCCCCCCGTGGTGGCCTCACAGACACCTCGTGGCCATCCTGTGCCCATCACGGGCAGTGCACTTGTTTGCCTGCCATCCATGGTGGGAAGTGGGAACGGATCTCCTAAACGGTCTTCGTGACGTGATCACGATTACGCTTTCATCTGACTTGGCTTTGTCTGTCTCATGTCAGGTGTTTGACTTTGCTTGTTTCGAAGGATAAGAGGGGGACTCTCGATACTAGATGCGCTAGGTGCGCTTCACTGATCAAACACGGGACATGACATCGAAACCAACCAACAGTTGTCAGATGTTGTCGCTACGCGCCACCACGCCTCAAACACGTCCTTTTCCCTCTTCGGTGACTCAGCGATCCATTCCATGCCCACTCGATTTTCTCGTCGCCATGTGATTCCCTCTTCCATCAAGTCACAGAAACTGAGAAACCGCCACCGAATCTGTAGAGCTCCGACGCATCTTATCTAGCTGAACCATAGCCCAACCTGTGGGTACCGTTCCTGTAAAGAACAGAAAAGTATGTAGAAAATATTTGGACACGCACCCTGGATGCGGCCAAGGGCAGGCCTGGTCCCGTTCTCAACGAGGGGCCTGTCACTCCTGTAGCGCGGGAGGTAACCCCACGTTGTGTGAGTTCGAAAGGGGTCTGAGGTCCGCGATGGGTCTGCGTTCCCGAGGGGAAAGCGAAGGCACCAGGGGTCGTGACGAGCGTTACAAGAGACTAAGGGTGATGGCTCACAAACAGAAAGTGGGACGAGTGGGGCTTT
>Ga0307512_10008179_pt1 | contig 10228 bp, 11 predicted proteins | sample 14_EM_MG_FD_200267 | JGI IMG/M metagenome (GOLD analysis project Ga0307512, IMG submission 200267) | Populus trichocarpa ectomycorrhiza microbial communities from riparian zone in the Pacific Northwest, United States - 14_EM | ecosystem: Host-associated > Plants > Roots > Unclassified | place... | reverse complement strand
GTTGGATTCAACCGCGGAGCTACAGGAGCCCGAGAAATGGCCACCGTGGGTAATCTAACAACGGAACTAGTCGCAGTTGAGCTTTGCAGTCCTCTCTTGCGATCGATGTCAATATCAATGGCAAGAGCCCTTGTACTGTAATAGTTTCAGAGAAATTTTTCTGCGACATCAGAAAAGCAAAAGAATAAAATCGCCGAGTGCGAGACCAGACCAACTAAGCACGATTCTGGAGAAAGACTCCCGAATGCCATATGGGGGGAAACGGATGAACGAGAAGCAACGCAGCGGGGATCGGATGGAGACATTCCATCGCAACGAGATTAAAATTCACCTGACCTCTTATTGCCGCGGGACGCAAGCAGCCAAAGGTAATCTCGTCCGGTCCACGGGGCCGACGACACGATTAAACTGTTGTGAGAACATACCGCCGATGGACCAAAATCAAACCCAAATGGGGGTCTGATATGTGGACATACTGTCGGGGCGAGAAAGGTGGGCCCTCGACGAATTCGTCTCTCTTGGTATGAGGGAAAGTCAGGCAGAATGGCCTTGAAAGGCTCTTCTTTGTATGACAAGGTCATGGGCATAGAGGTGAGGCGGTATCACTTTACTGAAAGGAAACGATGACACAAAATGCAACGTCGGAAAACGAAGATCATCGATCTCACCAACACCCGAAACCCGACATTGGTGACTTGAAGCCTCAACGCCTGCTCCGTTGGTCAACGTGACCGAGTACATTCGGTAACTGTCACGTTGCGGCTGAACAGCAAAATTTCGGAGTGGGCACAACGATTGAGGCAGGGTATCAGCCGAAAGGAATATTCGGGTTGCAGGTAGCCAACTGTCACGCGGGGACAAATGGCCGTTCAACGTTTTGATAGAACGGTCACAACAAAGGTCGAGTGAAAATGAGACGGGCCCACTCAGAAATGAGCAATTCATTCCTGAGATTCATGGTCGAGATACATGACCTATTATGGTACACCTCTGACGAGGTAACAAGTATAAAGTACATACCCATGACAGCACAAGGCTGTTGATCGTTATTAGTCATGTGATTTGTGAATAAGCACGTGATGGACCAAACATGACGCCACAAAGATATGGAACAGTTCATGCTTCTCAATCACTGTTTGTTTCCAGTCCTGGCTTCCTATTTCATGTGGTATTTGTCGAGATGTTTCTGAAGGGAGTGAGTGTCTATGCCAATTAACATATACGAGGATAACAATTTATCGAAAGCCCAATGCGATATGATTTAACCAGGCCGAGCTCCCAGGGCGGTCTCAATAGCTACTCAGCAGCGGGCCCGATTCAGGGAACCAATTGTGCCATCCACGTCGATCCCTTACCGAGTTCCAGAGGTAGCCTTCGATGCAGGCTGGGTTTCGGTCGCAACATTCGTACTTTTGGGGCTGTGGCACGTTCTTATCCTCGAATGTCTGTTCGGATTCAGGCGTGGAGCCAGTTGTAGTCGTGACTCGTGGGACGTGCTGGAATGCAGGTCGCTATTCAAAGATGTCGACGAGTGTCTCTCGTTGACCTCTTTGAATAGGGGTCTCTCTTCAAAGCGGGGTGGGTTTCCTGATGGAAGACATGATAACGACATTCATTTGGTGTATGGTGTTAGGTGTCGGCTTGTTTTTCGGGGAGGATCTTTCGATACCCTCTTTCAGGAGAGCTAACACTTGGTGCGTTGTGGGGTGATTTCTCGACCATCTGATTCGAAAAACTCGATTAGCGGACATCCGTGGTTGACAGTTGAAATACAGTACTAGGTTGCAGAACTCTCTTCAAATCCAGAACTCCAGATAGAACGGTACGATGTTATCTTACTGGACATCATGTATGGGGCAGAGCATAACAAGCAGTAGAGTAGGTTCGACTTGAAACTGTTCAAGGGGGGCTGAACATTCGATGTCCATTCACCATGTATGCCAGTATGTAAGGTGTAGGCCCACGTTCTCACTCTGCCTTGCTTACTGGCCACCGCCTCCGGATTTGTCTTCCTCCTTCCCCAACCCCATGCCAGTACTACTGTGGACGCGCGTGACGGCGGCGCGGCGGACATGTGACGGTCATCAACTGTGGGTGCGCCTCGTCCTCATCCTCTGACAGCGCCGCGCCCTCTGTGTGTGTCTCGAGACGAAGATGGGTGGCAATTTCAAGGACATGTCCGTGATGGGGTTAAGGTGCGTAGTCAATCTTCTTGCTGGCAGTGCCGCCGGACCGACCCCCTCAATGTAACGACGATTTCCTCCTTCGGATCCCTAGACGGTTCTCCCTCAAGATTCTCGTTGTGCTATTCAAGATGGCCGGTACAACATCGCCCAGTTCCACCTGCAGAAGCGTGTCGCGTTCTCGCTCGCTCTTTCACAGCAGCGCTAGTTCCCTGCGCACCCTTTTGTACATCAGCCAGTCGGAGTCAGGCACGCTGTCAAGCGCTCGCCCTCCATCGGGCGTTCTCGAGGCGACTACCTTTTCGCATGCCTGCTGGCATCGCATCTGCACCTAGTCTTACTGTCTGTCGGGCCCTAACGCCTCGTTCCCTGCGGCCGTGGCTCTCTTAGCAACGCCAGCGAGTTCGACGCCGGCGGGTACCCTCAACCAAGGCAGGTGCAGCATCCCGCGCAGCATTCGCAGCCAGCCAGCAGCGCTGACCCCTTTTGAGGCACCTCAGCACTCGCACGCCCAACTTCCTCCATGTCAGGTCGTCTGCGCTTTCGACTCGCCCACCTCCTCGTCGTCTTCCACACCATCTCCGAGGGCATCAGGGGCGAATGCGACAGGCACGGAGGGTACTCCGCCCTCGGCGGCCAGGTCGGCATCGACTGCATGGTCCGCCCGCCGTGCCCCGGCGATACCAACAATGCGCCTTGGAAGTCCGAGACGGACGCGAGACACACCGCTCGCGCAGCGCACCAAGACGATGACAGCACGCCTCCATTCCGCCCGTGTTCTATATACCCTGACCTCGGACCCGCTGGGTATGACTACCTTCTGAAGGACCCGGGCCGGAAACGAGGTCTGGGTTATGAGCGGGTCCGGGTCCGGGTGCCGATGAAGATGATCTGGGGTTACCCATGTCGAACACTAGTAGTGATGAAGGATGAGTGGTAACAGGGCACTTGGCGCGGAAGATGCGAGACATGTCTGGGCCCATTTTCTGACTCACATTGGTACATTCCGCCTCGCGAACAGGTCATCGTTCAATTATCCTCAGCTAGCGCAAGGACAATCAATCGCTTCAGACATCCTTGTCCAGGGAAATCTTTCAGCTATCCTAGGGCCATGGGGTTCCCGTTTACAGTATGACAACTGTACCTTCTTGAAGTTCTCTCACCACGTGCACGTTATCACCTTACACCGATCGCCGCCTCCGGCACCGTCTTCCTCCTCCCCTTACCATGCGCCTTGACTATTCTTGATGTGCCGTGTTCATTCCACTATGGTGATCTATCCAGGACTTCGAGGTAAGGATGACACCTTCTCGGCCCAAGATAAGTACCATCCATTTATCCTTTGCCTTTTTTCTAGTTTCCCTTTCATGCATTTCATCCTGCATACCCACGAAGCGCTTAAGATACAGATCGCCCAGATCCGTACACGCACTCACTAGGTATGCATCTCTCGCACCACTTTGCGCTTCATTACCTTGACTCCACAGCAGTGGAAGATTCTCAAAGAGGGCAAAACACCTCTACCCAGTATAGCCAGCCCACCACGGAGAACATTAAATTCAACAATACAATCGTAAGGATAGATGTGTTGTTACATCCGCCGAAAGGTGATAATACAAGATAGACTCCCACGATGTGAATATGCCACTAGCCCGTGAAACGAAGATAGAGAAAGCAGGGTTTGCCGCCAACAGTGTGTATTCCCGATACCCGCAGCTGTAAGTGTCATCAAGTTCCGGCGGAGTAATGCATACATAAGCCACTGGCACATGGCGAGAAGAGTGACTGGGTCTGAATGTCTTTGACCTGCATGGACTCACTACCAACCCATGAAGCCGACCCGAGATAATCGAGACGGACCTGGCCATCCCTGACACGTAGTAAGTTCGACTTGACAGTCATCAAAAGCTCGAGCGTGTCTTGTCACTCTAGTGTAAACGTATGAATCTTGGTCTTTGATTGCGTCCATTACGACATAAATCTAAGCAATCGCCGCATTTAGCCAAGCAGCGTCGACACCCCTTCGCACGGGAGCTGAGCGCATCGGACTCGAGGGTCCATCAGCCGGATCGACGAAGACCCACAACTACAAATTGAAATACAGTGCTAGAGCTTACGAGTTCTGTACAATCCACGATCCGGAAACGAGCGATTATGCCTTCTACAGTCGTCGTCATGTGCGGTCACTCGCAAACCGCAGCGCGTAATAGGTTCAACCCGAGACTGTTCAAAATCAAAGGCCTAACATCCATCGAAGACTGTCTCTCGAGCTGATCTTGCATCTTGTCATCGAATGCCTTGTACCTTGTTAGCTATGTCTTTCACGTCGTTGCCTATGTCTTGCACCTTGTTGTCGACGTCACGAACCGTCTTGCCTACATCATGCATGTCACCGCCAACCTATTGTATCCTTTCGTTGGCATCCTTCACCCTATCATCAACGCCGTGCGTGATCTTCAGAGGCTGTGCGGACGCCATCCGAGCCTCCTTCTGCGTCAATCTGTCCAATTCATGCAGTGCGTCCTCAATTGCCGCGTTTCCCAGGACCCTCTTCAACTATTTCTCTGAACATGTGTCAGTAAAGAACAGTAAACCTAGATGGGATCAACTCACCCAGCCGGCCACGTCGTATTTCCTTCGTCGCGATCCCGAGGATCATTATCACCTTCACCATGATCTCCGCAATAATTTTCGTCGTGGTCGTAGTCGGCGGAACTGCAGTACAGATTTAGAGCCGATGGGAGAAGAATCCGATCCGGTTGAACTGGTCGACGAGCTTGTCTTGACTGGTGCTCGCGTCTCGGCAGCCTGGAAGATCTAACGTCGAAATGGTCTAACGACGGAAATTGTGGAAGACACGGACAGAAAGGAGACCTTCAATGCCTACAAAGATGACTTTCGCCAGGTGAAAATACCTACACCAGAGCCGAGGTTGCGAAGAAGAAACACGGCGCTTTTCACGAGGCCAAAGGGCGGCTGAAAATGCATTGAGGATATTGAGGGTTGGAACGAGCCAGTTTGAGAATGCATCACCGCTACTCCGGGGTTGACTGAATGCGGGGACCTGGTCCCGACGTAGAGTGATAACAGTATCAGCAGAGTCGCAGGATTGAAGCCTCGATAGTGAAGGAATGCGGTTTGAGGTCCTGGCTTGACCGCTTTCTGTAGGCATTCAAGGCAGAGTTGAAAACGGATTCAAAAGCAGGATGAGGGCGCGGATGTGGGGGCGGAGGTGAGGGGTTGGGACATGATGACCATGGATGGCGACCGACCGAGGATACCGACATGTCGCACGCGGTAAATTTTCTGCCAAGCATTTCTTGACAATGCACCTTCCAGCTTCCAGCACGGTTTTTTCTATCCCATGCCAGTCCCTTTTGCATGTTCGTGCGTAGCTTGCAGACATTCTCGTCAAAAGCTCAGCGCTCAGTACTCAGTTGTCATGGAGACAGAAGCGTTCGAGTCCCTGGTCGATGGTCGATGGTCCCCCGCACGCTGCCTTACTTGGCACCGCATCACTCTTTCCCTTACCCTGTAACTTACTTTTCTTCCTCCATTCCTGTTGCGCCCACCCATATTGATGATGTTTCTCACCCCTCCCCCTTTGCCACGTTCTCTCTTTCATCCTTTGCCCCGGGCACACGCGAACAGTTCCTTGCCAGGCCCATGGTGCACGCATTCCGATCCATACCCTTTGTTCCCTTCTCTCTGCTTTCCCTCTCCCGAGCGTTTCGTATACCTTCAGGGGTTTTATTCCATCAAGTCGTTCCCGTGTCCACCCGCAGTCTATATTCCCCTACTGTCGCTTCTGGCTCCAAGTTCTCTAATCCAGTATCACTCCTGACCCAGATTGGCGCTGTGGGCTCAAACACAGGCAATCATTTGTCGTGACAATCTATCTTGTTATCGAAATTACCCGGCATAACTACAAAAATCGCCCTTACACGACATTTAGGATGCGGAAAGTGGTTCTACTGATTCTAAATCTATCATGTACATTGATGAAAATATGACCTTGGTGAACAACCGATGCCAATTCGCCTTCCTTGCAGCAGTCGCAACCACCATTGTGGACCTCAAGGAGAGGGTCAAGGCCGGAGTAATACGAGTGGATGAAAACGGAGCGTTAAAGTTGATGTCGATATCAAAGACGAAGCGGCAGCAACGCTTTGGACGCGCTACTCATTTTCGGCTTGGGACGGCCAGGTCGTCGATGTGGATGGCCGGGGATTACTGAAAGGTACCGTGTGGAGTGGGGGCGAGATCGTGATAAGCTCGTGTTATGAATATGTCCTATCCGTAAGGTCCGAGATGATATGGAGTTTGGGAATTGCTGGCCTGTTTTTGAAATCAGACGAAAATCACAGGATGGGGATGGGAACGGCAACGAGGCCTTGCTCACCATTCCTCCCTCCCCACTAACGAACGATACACCCCTCCGGAAAGCAACGTAAGCGCCCAACGATCCTCACGAATTGATTTGTCTCCGGAGAGACTCGGCCGGAAACTCAGGAGCTGGCGGCAGCATGCCCTGTACACCGTAACGTGAGTGGACTGGAGTAGATGTTGCGTCATGTGGACACACCTCGATGGTTCGCAGGGTCTCGCCAGCCCATTCACAGTACAGCTTCGACTGTCTGATGTGCCCCCAACGGGGTCTTTCCCCCAGACCTTGCCTGAGATCGTCGGCGCTGAAAAGGGGGAGGATAAGCTTAGATTAAGTAGTTATGACATGCAGGAACGCCCACTCACTGTTGGAGGCGCTCTTGGATAAGAGACTGATCACGAGGATGTATTTCGACTCCGCGGGTATTGAGAAGTAAACGTGTCTGGGCAACGCGCTGATCTCCACGGCACGCGAGCTTCCGGGCTCTCCAGCGGACGAGGCAATACATGGGAAATTGGGAAAATTGTTTGACTTTAGAGTCGGCGGAAAGTGGGTGATGATGTGGCGAGCAGGTGACAGCAGACGTCGCTTCTGGATCCGTTGTGCGCCTGCAAGCTAGTACGAACGAGTTTGTAGACCCGTCTTGAGAACGCTCGTCGTCGCTGGTCTGTTTTGACCACCTTCACAAGGGTGACAAGTGGCCAGACGGAGCACTTGGAGTACACTGGTAGAAGTGGTTGGTGAAAAGGGGTGTCCCCTCACAATTTAACCCGCCTCCCGCCAAGCGATTCGTTCTAACCAAATCCATCACATGGGCCGGTACGGCACGGCAAAAAACCCTCCTTTACTTGATAATTGTGTGTGCATGTGTATCACAGTGCCGTGACTGTAGCGTATTTACCACGGAGAGTGTGATCGAAACCCACTGCTGTACAGTGCACAGCACCTTCTAAATCGCCCCTGGGCCCTGGTCGCCCTTGCCGCACGTCTGCTACTCTATCGAGCTACTTGAGCCTGCATTTTCAAACCCTTAAACGTTCTCGGACGACGGGATTATGATATTCGAGTTTCCAGTGTCATAGATAGAATTAAGCGTTTGCAATATAACTTGGAAAATGGAAATGAGACGACTTAAAATGGTTGCGTACGTGTATATTCCAAGTCGGGCGTCAATTTGACATGAGTGCACAGGATCAAGGAACCAGGTCAACCTTTGCGCTTAACATTTCCCTTTTGTCCCAGTAAGACGGCGGAACGATATACTCTCCTAGCATGTACTGCAGCGCGGGCAGGCGCCCAGATGACGCTCACAGATTACCCTGTAGGCGGGGAGGTTTGTCCCCAATCTGCGTAGCTGGTGGCAGCACGCCCTGCACAAAAGGAATAAACAATGTCAGTCAGGGGTCAGAGTGTTCCATGTGCGCCCAGCGGGGTCTTTCCTCCACACCTTGCCTGAGACTGTCTGGACTAAAAAGGCATCGATCCAACAGTTGTGGTGTTGCAGGGGACCGCCAACTCACTGTTGCGACTGCTCTTCGATCAAAAGTCTGATGTCCACAGGAATCTATTTCTACTCCGCGACGATCGAGAAGCAGGACACTTGCTGATCTCCGCGATACGCGAGCGTCTTGGTTCTCCCGCGGGTGAGGCAATAAATGGAAGCCGAGAAGAGACCTCGATTAAGCGTCGGCGAGAGAAGGGCACAATAATAGACGGATGACGCGTCTCCGTTGGGTGGTACTACCTGCAAGCTACAAACCAGTTCACAAACCAGCCTCGAGAACTTATCATTGTTGCGGGCTCGTGTGACTCACCTTCACGAATGTGGCCAGGGGCTCGAGCACTTGAAGCAGAGCCTTGCCAGTGGGTGTGGGAAGAAACGGTAAGCGGTTGGTTACGTAAGTTGCAAGGGTCTGTGTGAGAAGGCTGTAAGAAGCTTCATTTTCTGTTCATCGTACTGTACTGTAATCTAATGTTCATTGACGTTCATGCACAGAGAGGACAAACATGAACGATGAAAGTTGTGGTTCTGGTCCTGCCAGCTCGAGTCGTGCCCCTCGCCACTAGCCCCCGACACGTTCTCGGAGAAGATGATTACGATGTGTGAATTTACGGTGTGAGAGATAACATAGAGCATAAAAATGAGGACGGCATAGATAACTTGCGTATACAACTCGTGTACAGTGGACAAGGGCAGGGCAAATTAGCGAGTTTAAATTTTATCGCGATGTCGGCAAGAAGCGTGCGTGACTCGGAAGCGATCATGGTCACGGTCACGGTCACAGAGTGGCTTGCTGCCCGGGAGCTGGCGGCAACAAGCCCTACCAGGAGGAGTTGGTCAATTGGCCCTTTGCTCGAGCAGACATTGCATTGTCATGTGTCCCATACCTCGATAATGCGCAGCGTTTCTTCAGCGCTTTTGCAATACATCGCCGACTGCCCGATGTACTTCTGGCAGAACTTGTCCGAGTCCCTCACTGGCAGACCGAGCTTAAGTTCATCGGTACTGGGGAACAGAAATTATTTTGGACCTGTTAAACTTGAGGCATTCTGGAATCCAACTCACTGTAGAAGGCGGTCCCTGATCACAGTGTGATAACGAGGATCGATCTCAACATTGCGGGTGGCGAAAAGAAACTCTGCCTGTTGTTTTGTCTGATCACCACGCTCAACGCGTGGCAGGACGATTTGGCGGAGGAAAAAGTCCATGGACTCGGTTCTTCGACCTAGAGGGGGTGTAAAAGTCTGGGAAGTGGAAAGGCAAGGTGGGTGTGCGTCCGCACTGCCGTCTTAAATAGGCCCGCCGACTTACCCGTAAGAACGGCCCGCCTCCTAAGACACGAGGCATTGAGACAGGTGCCAGTGTTTGCTCCGACTCCCACCCTTCTGAGTTTGAGTTCCCATGGGTACGAAATGAAAAATATGGTCAGTGATCCGGTCATGAGACGCGGCGAGTGCTATTGGCTAGATGACTCAAATTGACCCGAGGTTGTGGACCGACAGCCACGCTAAAAGGTGAAAACGTGTTTTCTGCACATCGGAAAAACGCGTGATAACAAATTGTTGGTCAGTCAAATACCAATACCATTTTTCTGCGGCAAGATCCTGTCCCCGTAGATGTTTGCAGAAGAATTCAAGGGCCAGGTCACACAAGAACCACTTTACTGCCTGTTGAGTCAAATATTGTAAAACCCCATTTGTTCGATCTAGCAAGCCGTTCTGGCACCGGGAACACTTTGACGGAGAAATTCGAACGCTACATGGTCAGGCACGCCACTAGCTCGCTGATCCGTCGAGACTTTGTACACCTACTGACGGCAGTGGAGCCCGATCAGCGCCCATTTACACATACAGTATAGTCTGAGAGCGAAGGGCACATGTGAGCATGTGGGTCGCCACCTCCCGCTCAGACCGCTCAGTATTTTTTTGTTTTGTTTTACGAGGTGCGTTCCTGAATCGGGCTTCGAGGTATCGACTCGGCCTTGGGTACGCACCTCCCTTTTCCGAAGTATGACCACTGAGCCTCGCGACAAGTTGCGGCCACTCGAACCTTCTATGAATACACCGAGGGTTGAGGTGACAGTGGAAGCGGAGATACAAGTATGCTAGAAGAGGGGGGAAATAAGGGGAGCATGCGTAGTTGTAGCGGGAGCGGTGA
>Ga0307512_10008178_pt1 | contig 10229 bp, 13 predicted proteins | sample 14_EM_MG_FD_200267 | JGI IMG/M metagenome (GOLD analysis project Ga0307512, IMG submission 200267) | Populus trichocarpa ectomycorrhiza microbial communities from riparian zone in the Pacific Northwest, United States - 14_EM | ecosystem: Host-associated > Plants > Roots > Unclassified | place... | reverse complement strand
CGACGATGTTATTGACCAGATGGGGGGGGGGTTATGTTATGGGAAACCTGGATTAAGTTACGGATAACTATTTCAGAGAGCGATCTTATGTGTCTCGAGCCCATCCGCCACATTATTGGTGTCACCAAGGCAACACGCATGGCAGCAATCGGCGACCGGAGACAAGGTTATAAGTGCATTATCAAGCCGTAATCAATCGATAATGCTATGGTATTCACATAGCACTTGTCGTAGTGTCCGTGAGTGATAGTTTGTGTTTATGTGAAATAAGAGAAAAGAAAGAAAGTAAAACCTTCACCACCCCCGGCGGGTGACCCGGAAACCCTGGGGAAAAAACTGTGGATTAAACCCAGAATCATGCACTACGAAGGGACCCGGTATGTGGGCAGGATGGAGCAACTGAACACCAACCTGCGGAAAGTGCCAAATGCCGCGCTCGATTTGGCTTCAGGATGTGACCGCTCTTTCCCACCGCGGATTGAGTGCACCAGCCGATGAGTTCGTCGATGGCGGGTATATAATCTATGCTCTCGCCTATCCAGTATGCTGCTGGCAGGGAGCGCCCATAAGAGCGAGAATGAAATTCGGAAGATATCGACACACAAAGGAGCCTTTTGGCCGGGAATTCCAGCAGAACCTCCTTGATATATAGACTATTGAGCACTTGGCTTTTGAGTTGTTTGATCGGTGTTGTATGCTATAGACCTCTACTGTCGTTACTAGCCTGTCCGGCAACACCCTAGGAGTCGCGGATGAATTGGACACGAGGGCCAATGGCCATAGGAATTCCGCAGGACATTGAACGCAGTCAGGGTGGGGGTATCCGAAGTTTGCGGATCTTTCGGACGGCGATTTCCGGGGCGGATAATAAACATGGAGTGCAGTTTTTGAAGGAGAAGATTGAGCGGCATTAACGCTCACCAGCTTACAGAGCTAGTTAACCGGGAAGTGCACGAGATCTACTGTATGGCGGCTCCGGGAACTAAAAAGGGCATAAGAGGACCGAAAGGAAATGTGATTTCTTCGCGACAAATTTAGGTGAATAAGTGCTTATCGTCAGGCGTAGACAGATAGAGGTACCAGGGAGGTCTTCTACCGGCAAAAGCCCATCCTCGTTGTCTTGGTGGTTACACGGACTACTACCCCCGGGTGAAGCTTTACCACTAAGCACCCGCGCAGCGGCGGCTTTAAGGGATATCGAGGCGACTAGCCACCAAAACGAAAGGCCCATTACTGAGTCTCCTAGATATCACGCAATCCTTCATCTGTCGAGATTCAACCTCAGGCCCGCTAGTGTCCCCGTTCATTAAACCCTTTGGCTCCCTTATCCAGTGCTCCGCCGCACACGACCCCGCCCGCTTCTCGCTGCCCCCAGCTCTCCTTGTACTTCCATACTCCCTCCACCCCCAAGAAAATTGCAGATCCGCCGTCCCTTTAGTGTGTAGCCACCTTATCGGAATTGCTACCTGCCGTTCGTTTTTCATTTTTATTCCGGCCTAGCACCCCCGATTCCAGCAACAATCCCAATCTTCTAAGTTAGCTCCGTTGTCGTAATCCTACTGTCTTCGGCAGTCAGGGGTGAGAAGAGGAACATCATCGACGCTGTCCCGACTCGACCCGTCTGTCGACCTTCCATCCCAAATTTCGATCCTCTTCACCACGCACCATATTATCTTCGTTCCTCACTTTCCTTCCTCATTCCGCCCAGTTAATCCGGGCAAAAGCGAAACGAACGAACCGGGCGACAAGTGGCACGAAATAAACCTCGCGTACGGGGGAAAACGCGTCACCTATCCTCCCCTCCTTTTTGGATATCTTCTCTTGCGTCTACTAGAGGATCGCATTTCGGTCATACCAATTACTGGCAGCGATGTTGACGTTCAAGGGGATGTCAGTCAAGACGGTTCGGAATAGACTGCCGCCACTGCGGGTCGTAGCGAGCATTTTTTCGAGGACGAGATTCTGGTTTTTGTTGTTTCTGTCAGCGTTCATCGTCATATTATGGCGAGGTGTGAATTCCTCGGCCGCGAATATGCAAAAGTGAGCATATGCCCCCCTACTCCCCTTGCGTGGGTTGTCCGCATCGTGCCTAGTGGTGGAGGGCGGACGATTTCGATCTACGGGGCATGTGTGGAGGCGGTGGAATGCGGGAGCAAAGTACACGAAGACAGCTTTCAACACCCAAGAAGCGAAATGCTAATGATCTGTCCCGCCGACCAGATACTACTGCTTCGGGCCCGCGAAGTCACCACTAGAGATCTCACAGAACGAGCACGCAAAATGGCACATGCACCTCCAGACACCTGTACTGTTTAACCACCACAAGCCGATCGAGGTCAATGCGAGCACGATTCAGTACGTCGACCTTAATAAAGTCTCAGCGACCAGCGACGCCGCCAAGAACAAGGAGCGGATACTGATGCTCACTCCCCTCCGAGACGCCGCGTACTACCTGTCCAAGCACTTTGAGCTCGTTGCGCAGCTGACGTATCCCCACGAACTCATCGATCTCGCGTTCTTGGTCTCCGACTCTACCGATGATACCCTGGCTGTCCTCGCTGCCGAGTTGGACCGTGTCCAGAACCAGCCCGACCCGAAGCTGGGCGGTCCGTTCCACAGTGTCACTGTCGTGAAGAAGGACTACGGTGTGTTCGAGAGTCAGGATGTTACTGTGCGGCACTCGTTCGAATTCCAGGGCCCCCGGAGGAAGGCTATGGGCAAGGCCAGGAACTTCCTGCTCAGCGCCACGTTGAAGCCGGAGCACTCGTGGGTCTACTGGAGAGATGTTGATATCGTCGAGAACCCCAAGAGCATCATCGAAGACTTCGTAAAGCATGACAAGGATATACTCGTGCCGAGTGAGCCCCCATCCCTTCCCCCGCATGTCTACCCTCTTCGCCCCCCGCTGACTGGATGAAGACATTTGGTTCCACCGCTACGAGGGCAACCACGACATCGAGGGTCGCTTCGACTACAATTCATGGCAGGAGTCGCCAGAGGGATTGAAGCTTGCGGCCAGCCTTCCCAAGGACACTGTTCTCGCCGAAGGCTATGCACAGTACGACACCAAGCGCAAGCACATGGCTATGATGGGAAACCGCAACGAGAACCCAGATGAGGAGATCGAGCTTGATGGTATCGGTGGTGTCAATATTCTCGTCAAAGCGGATGTTCACCGTGCCGGTACTGCCACCCCTACCCAATTAATGCCGCTAAGCAACTGACGCGTGCCCCGCAGGCATCAACTTCCCTTGCTACGCCTTTGAGAACCAAGCCGAAACCGAAGGCTTCGCAAAGATGGCGAAGCGTGCAGGCTACAAGGTCGTCGGACTGCCGAACTACGTCGTGTGGCATATCGACACGGACGAGAAGCCCGGTAACCTCAAGGGCAGGCCTGCGTAGTTCCGTTTCCACTTCATGGGTAAAAATTGGATGGACGGATGGAAAGGAAGAGATAAAGCTAATGACACTACTATAAACCTCCCGACTCGACAACCTCCACAGCAACCTTTTAGAACGTTTGTCTGTTTCTTCTTCTATCATATTACTTCCTTTTTGTTCATTATTGCAGGCGCAGGATAGGCTAGGATTTGGGATGTGAAGGGGGATGGGAGAGTGGATGGCAAGACGGATTCCTTTTCTTTTGGATTATATATCTTATATAACTTAAGTATTTACTTTTTGGTATCGGTGTTTATTTTTTGACATCGGCTGAGCTCGCGGAGACACAGAAAAGTGGATACTACACAGCCGTAAAATGGATGAGGAAGGACGAGTGGGGAAGGGGAGGGGGTGCGTAGCGTATGTATACGATGGCAGCAGTGATGGGCTCCTCATCTCTTCTCGTGCAAGCATCTCCACATCAGATCAAATCAGATCAGATCAGATCAGTTCCTATCGTCGTATCTAAAAAAAAACATCGCAGAACGGTCACAAACCATCAGAGGAGAAAAGAAGAAAAAAAAACGAATGATAAAATAGACGTAGAATGTATTGGAGGGGGTTTTGATTGGAAAGGAAAGATACACTGGTGTTTCCATTCAAACAAGCTACAGCGCTTCTAAGAAAAATCGCCACAACCAACAGCTACGACGCTCACGAGAGAATAAAACAAAACAGCAATAAGTAAGATAGGGGAAAACAGACATACAACGCCACCCATCAATCAACCAATCAACACATGCAACATTACTACACTCCTTCCGCTATCTAAAATTGCCGTTTCCTGGGCAACCCCAACTGCTCCAATTTCCTGCAATTCGGAAGTACCTTCTCCTTTGCCCTCTTGACAGCCTGGCGGTCGGTTGTGAAGAAACCATGAGCGTCCTGTATCTCCTGCTGTCGTAGGAGCTCCTCTCGGTTGCAGCCGGCATTGTACTTGTTGATAATAGCTGCCTCTGCTCGCATTCCTAACTTCGTCACGTCTCGCATAGCCATCCCCTCAATATCCGAGGGGTTGACCCAGAACGGGATGTTGTGATTGGGTGTGCTCCGCATAGCTGTGTACGGCGGAGTTCTCTCCAGCGAGAACTTCGGGCCGCGGAGGGACTCGCCGCCATCGCCGCCGAACAACCCATTTAGGAGGGGCAAGAGGAAGAACAGTATCAGCGGCAGCAGCTGCCAAAACATGCGCGTAAAACTGGCGGGCTGCACCTCCTCATCAGCAACGGGTTCCTGGGGAGTTCGCCGCCGCACCCTTGGTCCTCCACCGAACTGGTGTACTCGAATCCCTGGGCCGCCGAAAGCGAAGCCCGCACCGTCGCCGAAGATCCCACCGCCGCCCCCCCCCATTCCACCCCCGCTGAAGAACATGTTGAACAGATCCTCAGGTGAGATCTCGGCACCTTGGAAGCCACCGAATGGGGTTCCCCGTGCACCAGCGAATCCGGCGGGGAAGCCGCCCATACCTCCACCACCGCCACCACCGATCCCACCGCCTCGTGAGTCTGGGTCCGATCCGGTTTGGTCGAAGATCTGTCGTTTCTGTGGGTCGGAGAGAACCTGAAATGCTTTCGCAACCACTAATCATCATCCGCATCAGCTGTCTTCTCTCCTTACTTACACAACTCACTCTACCCCTCCCCACACAGAAAGTACATACATTTAAAAGCTTCGTCCGCCCCTGGGGCACCATTCTTATCTGGGTGTGTAGCTAGTGACAATTTATGGTACGCCTTCTTGATCTGCGCATCGCTAGCAACCTTCTCAACCGCTAGAATCTCGTAGAACTTTGTCGCGCCGCATCGTCGGATCCTTTCCACTGCCGCTTTCTGCTCGGGCGTGTACTCGCGATCTTGCCGGCCATGACTGTGTTCTCGGTACTTTGCTGCACCCCCCGTGCCTATAGGGTTTGCACCGGAACTCGATGACATCGATCGGATCGGGCAAACTCGTGGGTGAAACTCGGACGGGGAAGGGAGTTGAAGCTAAGCTTCGGGTTGAGGTCTCGTTTGTATAGTCGGTTAGAATAGCTGGCGGAAGTTGTTGCGGTGTTATATATTTGTGGTGACGCTAGGAAGTTGTCTGGCTGGCTGTTTCTTCGCGATGTTGTTCTGGTGTCCTTTCCAAAAGGGATCTAAGACCAGACATGCGCGAGCCGAGCCCACCATACACTACATAGTGATGTCTTGGCAAACAGGCAAAATTCAAGTTGGATCGAAGTTAGTTATTCCATACATACCCTTTGTATACGTCTACCACATACCCAACCATCTTACACGAACGGCCCAAAAAATGCTAGCCAAAAAGGAATTGAAAAAGCCCGACGATTTACTAGGTCTTGCGCAAGACAGTGAGGTGGAGCAAACGAGTGACAGCGACGACGACGACGAGCGCTCGAAAAAACTTACGCAACACCGCGCAAAACGAAGGAGAGTTGAGCGTATTCGCGCAGACGACGACAAAGACGAGAGTGACGATGCTGGCGACCACGACGAGGAGGAGGGTGGGGCTGTAGTAGACCCACGGTTTGCGGGCAAATTCGACGGTCCCATACCCGCACCAGACAAAGATGACGAGGACGAGGGTGCACAGAAAGAAGTAGAAGAAGAAGGCGACCCAGAGTCCTCGAAGTTGATCACAAATCCATCGGCCTTAAAACCCCTCACACCTGCGCAACTCGCTCAGTCAAAAGAGGCTACACATAAGACCGGCGTCGTCTACCTCTCCCGGATCCCACCGTTCATGAAGCCACAGAAGGTGCGAGACCTTTTGAGCCGGTTCGGCGCCATCAACAGGATTTTCCTTGCGCCGGAGGACCCAAAGGCGCACGCGAAGCGGGTCAAGTTCGGAGGCAACAAGAAAAGGAACTTTGTGGAGGGCTGGGTCGAGTTTGTGGACAAGAAGCTGGCGAAGTTGTGCGCCGAGACGCTGAATACCCAGACCGTCGGTGGGAAAAAGGGAAGCTACTACCATGACGACGTGTGGAATATCAAGTATCTGAGGAAGTTCAAGTGGCATCACTTGCAGGCGCAGATTGGTGGGTTTATTATCCTCTTTCCCTCTGGTGGATGAAAGCTGATAGGGTCGCAGCGTATGAGAATGCCTCGCGACAGGCAAAGCTCAGGGCAGAGATTGCACACGAGACGAGGGTCAACAAGACGTATCTACGGAACGTCGAGAGGGCGAAGATGGTGGAGACCATGCAAGAAGCAAAGAAGAGCAAGCGAAAAGCCGAGGATGGCGGTAATAATGATGGGGAGTCGGCGGAACCTGCAAAGGTTGAGGTGCGGAGGCAGTTCAGACAGCATAAGGTCAAAGGCCGGGCGGCTGAGAAGACAGAAGGCAAGGACCAGAGCGACAAGGTCAAGAACTTGCTCAGTAAAGTGTTTTAATAGGTCAATGAATGCGAGCTTGTGGACGTCTCAGGTCTCGTCTCATAGCGTAAGCCATACCTCAGTTTATACACGGGACTCTACCTACCAATTCAAGATGAATTGGGATCTTCCATGGCCATCGGTCATTTACAATCCCCACTCTTTTTTTTACTCCATCATGACCGCGAAAGAAATATGTACTCTATGTGAATTGGACAGGAGGAGGACTCCAACCCGCGGGGAGAAGGAAGAAAGCACACGCACACCCATCATTAAGATTTCGCAACGACAGTAGCAGAAGCAACAGTATCAGCAAGACCGTGGGCAGCAGTTTGCACCAAGATACGGCGGTGTGGGTGTGTCGCAATATCTTCAGCAATGACTGCACATCACTTCCCTCGGCATTCCTTCTCCCAATTCAAAAGTATCGGCCTCGTCCTGGCTTATTTGCTCTTGGTCAAAGAGTCCAACTCCTTGCGCTCAGCGATCTCACGTTCAATCTCCTCAATGTACGGCCGGAGGTAGGGGATGTCCTGTTTCCCACCGCGATATCAGTCCACAACCCATCCTCACATTGGACGTAATAAAAGCTCACTTCCTCAGGCTTAGTGTGCTCGTGTGCCGGAAGGAGTTGGTGTGCGAGCGAGCACTGCATGGCACGGCGGTGCCGGAACATGCGGTCGTAAGCGAGACGGGGCGGCAGACGCTTCAGGGCCTTCTGAACGACCGGATTCTCCTCAGCGATGATGTCGTCGTACCTGTTTTCCCCCCACCAGCAAAAGTTAGTATACTTCCGGGATTACCCGATGGAGGGGCGGGCGACGTGGCGGCTGTATCCAAAGGGTCCACAAGTAGAGAGAGACAGGACAGAAAAGGACTGATGCGATAGGGAAAGAAGACCATACAGAAGTCCGAGCTTGCGGTATCCCGCAAGGTCAATGTACTTGTCGGCGATCGGCTTGACCATGTTGTTGAGAGCCGGGCGGCTCTGAACGAATTTGGTCATGCGCTTTACGATAGCAGCCATTATTGCGTAATGGTGGTGGGGACGACGACAAGTAAACTGGGTTGAGTGCGTGGGATGTTTTGTGGTGGTGATGGTAGTGATGGTGTTGAGAATTGAACGAAACGAGTTGTATCTAGGATGAATTATTGGGAATTGCTCCTCTCAAGTAGTTACCCTCTCATTGGTAACGGCCAAACGGTGTATTTTGGTGGAACAAGGATTTTTGTCCACGAACAGAGCACACAAAGTTTGATTCTTGATCAAAAATGCACGTGACCCGCAGTGAGCTTCTAGAATGGGCGCAATCGAGATTTTAACGTTAGAGAGGTTCATGTTCACGATCCACTATTACTTCAGGGCACATGCAGGGAAATGGCATTTCTACTGTCTAAACCCAACCTTATCCGCGCTCTTCACAGCACAGATGTTGGCCATTGGGTGGATCCTTGTTTTATGTCATACACAAGAGTCTCATCACCGACAACCATTGGGGCCATTCGCGGTGACGTTGAAACGCCCGGAGCGGCTGGTTTGCGGCGGCGATCTCGGCGGCAACGGCAATGATAACGTCAACGACTTGCCTGAGCCAATCCATCAACACCCAGAACTTTCTTAAGAAATATCTCAAAAAAGTACCAGCCTAAGCCGTCAATGCCCAGTCTGGGATCTGGAGTTAACCCACCGGCCGGGGAAGCTATTTCTACGTAAGTAAGGGTTAAACTGAAGTGACGAGCAGCGCAGCCATGCCGAGCATTTGGTTCCTCGATCTCGGAGACCGCATCTGTTCGGGCGGAGCAGTCACTAAAGAGGAGTTAGCTTGGCTGGATCGATGAAGAAAGGAGATAAAGTCCTTACCAAACCCAAGAAATGTATCACCCTCAGTCCCGGGGTTCCAACCACTCAGTAACCTCTGAATGTGGAAACGCGGTCCATCCGAAGATGATGACGGACTTCCAACCATATGAAAACCGATGACGTCGGGGTGCAAGGCGCATTTTTGCAAGTGTCAAGTCGCATTGCATCACATCCTCGGCAACTCCATCGTATGCGGCCGACAAGGATAAGCAAATTCCCAACCGTGAACCATTGAGCCCGCCAAAATGCGGGGGCACGCTGGCTCAGTGCATCGGTCCATATACCGAACTGGTGGACCGCGCGATCAGAGTGGTTGGCTGGACGGATGGAAGACTGTTCTGTCGCAATGATCTGTGCGGCAGTTTCGGATTTCGATGTGGAATGTCCGCATTGCGGTGAAGTCGGAGAACCCGTGGTCGCGCTCGTCGTTGAGGCAGTACTGCGTCGAGTAGGATGGGCCACAAGATCGATCGTCGGATGTCTGTGGATTGGGCGAGCGGGATGTGCGATGCGGCCAGGAAGTAGGGGTCCGCGAGAATATGTAGGCGACTTTCTGCGCGAGCGATACATACATAGCTCCACTAGATAGATATCGATAGCCAACCCGTCTACACCCACGTGGGGTGAGCCTTACATATCGCCCTGCCAAGCGATTCACGGAGGGCAGGCGTCCGGTCGTGCTGGGGAACGAACTGATCCCGGAGACCCGTAGAGTGGTGGAAGGCAGGGGATACATCGCAGTATTTTCACTGTGGAGAAGCATGGGAGTTATGTCCCAAAAAAAGATCACCTGGAGAAGCAGGCAAGCCTGAAGTGGGATGAAGTACATAGTAGATAGCCCAAGAATGCCGTTGTACATGGCGGGGGGTGCGGCGGCACCGATAAGGCTGTCAAATAGCGGACTGCACGAAGTGGTGAGTGGTAACTGGTAACTGAAAGCCTCAGAAGCGGCTCCAAGGCGAATATGGAGGTTATCTCTTGGCCGATCATCATGATGGAGCCGATGATGTTAGGCTCTTTGCTGAAAAAGTAAAGTTCTTCTGGAAAGCAATAACCCTAATTCTTTGACGGATGACGATTGGACCAGAGGGATCGACAGCGAAAAGGAAGTTTATGTTAAATTCTCTGCTCCCTGAACCTTTTTCTGTGGCTATTTCTTCCGAATTTTCAACTAGTCAGCTTCCGGTACTTTTCGTCCCTCTCCCGCAATTAAACTCATTCGGTCTTTTGATAGGTATGAGCCGCATGGGTGGATCAAGTGGCAGCCGATAGTGTGGGGGAGGTGAGGGAGCGGAACGGTACTGGTGCATCAGCTTCGACGTACCTTCTCTTCTTTCCCACTTCTATCTCCTCGACCACCTTTCCTACCTTCATCCTCTCTCCTTCCCACCCAACCACAACACTGAGGAGGCTTGAACCCGAGAAGCCAACCCCCCTCCAGTTGTTGTGCGTTGTTTCTCCCGCCTTTCTTTCGCATCTTTTCCTCCAACCAGACCAGAATTCCCCCACCAAAACCAACCACCACTCCCACCACCCCTTCAACTATACGACAC
>Ga0307512_10008177_pt1 | contig 10229 bp, 10 predicted proteins | sample 14_EM_MG_FD_200267 | JGI IMG/M metagenome (GOLD analysis project Ga0307512, IMG submission 200267) | Populus trichocarpa ectomycorrhiza microbial communities from riparian zone in the Pacific Northwest, United States - 14_EM | ecosystem: Host-associated > Plants > Roots > Unclassified | place... | reverse complement strand
GGCCCGGAACTGTGGGAGTTGATGCCCTCGGAGATGTCGTACCCCGGGGATCACGACGCCGAGGAGGTACTGGAGGAGTTCTGGGACGAGTACGCGGAGGAGGACACCGACTGGCCGGGTCTGGCCGACACCCCGCGCGCCGACGCCGCCGCGGACCCCGAATCCGTCGCGTCCGACATCGTGGACTCCCTCCTCGACGGCGGCGGCCCCCTCAAGGACCCCCGCCTCGCCCTTGTCCCGGCCCGCCGCAGCGCGGACATCCCCACGGCGATCGGCTGGACGGGCCCGGCGAACCACGAGGGCGACACCGCCCGCCTGTCCGCAGTGCTCCGCTCCTGGGAGGACCGGTTCGGCATACGCGTCGTGGCCCTCGGCTTCGACCACCTGCTGGTGTCCGTCGCCGCCCCGCCCACCACCCTCGTCGAGGCGGAGGCGCTGGCCGCCGAGCACTTCGCGTTCTGCCCGGACAACATCTGGCAGGGCAGCGACGCGACGCTCACCGCGTACGCCGAGCACCAGCTCCTCAACCAGCAGGCGTGGCACTTCTGGTGGGACTGACGGGCCCGCCGGGCCTCAGGTCAGCAGCGCCATTCCCTCCGGCGCCTCGATCCCGAACTCCTCGTCCAGCAGCCGCCGCGCCTCACTCTCGTCCGCCAACTCCCGCTCCCGCACGGTGCCGTCGGTCCGTGTCTCGGTCAACTGACGGCCGTGGAGCAGGAGATGGCGTTCGGCGGTGACGCGCTGGACGTAGAGGCGCTGGGTGAAAGGTGAGCGCGGGTTGGTGCCGATGTGCCAGTTGATGACGTCGAAGTCGGGCTTCTCGAAGGGCTCCAGGGTGAAGGCGTACTGCCCCGCCCAGGCGCCCTTGCCCTGGTCGTAGGACTGAAGCACCCACAGCTCCAACGGCCCGTCGTGCGGCGCATGGACCAGCCGGTGCCGGCGCTCCGCGTCCCGGAACTCGGTACCGGCCGTCAGCGGCACCGGCTCCAGCAGTGCGCCGATCGCCCCGAAGCCGACGTCGGCCAGATACGGCTGCGGGTCGCCGGGGGCCTCGACCAGCAGCGCCATATGAGTACGCGGGCGGCTCTCGATGCGGTCCGCCCCCACCACGACCCGGGCCGTCAGCCGGGTCACCCCGAAGCCCAGCGCCTCCAGCGCGCCGGCGAAGAGCGTGTTGTGCTCGTAGCAGTAGCCCCCGCGCCGGCTGTGCACCAGCTTGGACATCAGGTCCGTGGGGTCGAGGGAGGGGGCGGTACGGCGCAGGGCGTCCAGGTTCTCGAACGGGATGCCCCTCATATGCGCCAGATGCACGCCCCGCAGCGTCGCCGCGTCGGCCCGCCGCTCCCCTCCCCAGCCGATCCGCCCGAGATACGCGTCAAGGTCGAACTCCACTGTGTCGGACATGCCGCCACACTAGGCACACCCCGTGCATCCCGTCCGCCACCTGCGGTCGGAGCCGTCCCCCGCCTTCGTGCCCAGGCGTCCCCGGGCCGTCTCCTCCAGGCGGGAGACGCTCCCGCGTTGTTCAGAGGACGCCGAGAACCCCGTGCAGAAGGGCGACCACAGCGGCGAGCAAGCCACCGACGAGGGTACCGAGCATTTGAGACCTCCATGTGCGGAATGTGAAGTTTCTACCGACTTCGATAACGCCGCACGCCTGCCCGCGTTACGGGTCGGCCGCACCTCAAACGATCACTGCTTCTTCTTCCACTCCGCAACCGTCAGCCCACCGGGGACCTTGAGTTCGAAGGCGCCGCCGATCGCGGTGTCCAGGGCGGCGGCCGGGTCGTTTCCGCTGCCGAAGGCGCTGACCGCGAGCAGTTCCTTGAGCTCCTTGCCGCTGCCGCGGAACGCCTTGGCACCCTTCATCGCCGTACGTGCCCCGTCCGCGTCCATGGACTTGTTCATGGTCTCCAGCAGGTCCGCGGAGACCCAGCACTGCGCGATGTCGTCGAGGTCCCACTCGGCGTACCAGTGCGTGTTGTCGAGCCACTTGCGCGGGGGCACCTTGCCGTCAACCGCCACCAGGTAGAACGTGAACTTGATGTTGCCGAGCGAGTGCCAGTCCGCGACGTTGGTGTTGGCGCTCTTGCGGCCGGCGGCCACGTTGTCGTACGTCGACACGACCTCCGCGAATCCCGGGGGGTTCGCCGGATCCCTGCCGGTGTAGTGGCGGATCGTCCAGCGCTTGCCCATCAACGGCGCGGCCATCTTCTTGCGGACCGCGGAGATCTTCATCGCCGACACCTGCTTGATGCTGTCGAGGATGTTGAAGTCGCTCTGCCCCTCGCCGGCCCGGAAGTGCTGAGAGGTCATGTAGCGCATCAGGTCCCAGGCGTCGTCCTGCGAGTGCCCCGACTTCTGCAGGGCAGCCACGATGCCCTCCGGAGAGCTCGCGTTGCGCAGGTCCTCGTCCTCGGTCCGCTGGATGTGCGGGGTCGCGTCGACCGGGTGGGCGCAGGTGTCGTGCGCGGTCGTGTCCTCCTCGGCCGTCCGCTGCACCGGCGCGGTCCCGCCGACCGGCCTGCGCGCGTCGGCGACCGCCCGCGAGACGGCCGCGTTGCCCACCGTGCGCTGCAGCGCATGCAGCCCGGCGAAGGACCCGGCCGCCGCCGGGCCGGCCGGACGGCCCACCGTGGACCGCCCGTTGATCTCGTCTTTCTCCTTGTCGTGCGCGCGCACGGGCACTCCCCTCGAAGGCGGACACACTCCAAGATCACACCTTGCCGCAACCCTCCGGCCCGGGAGAAGAAGCTCCGGGGCAACCTTGCGGGCAACCGGAGTGCCTGGCCCGGGCGTTCGGGCTCGCCGTCCGCCGGTACCGCCCTTCTCAGGCCTTGTTGCCGATCGCCGCGTACACGTTGATGTCGGCGTCCGTGACGTCGTTGATGTCGGCGTACCGCACCTTCTCGATGTCATCGAGCGTCGCCAGGTAGGAGGCGTCCGGCTGCTCCGGGACGGGAGCCGCGTTGTCGGCATGCCAGTGGTGGGCGGGGACCACTCCCGGCTCCGCCAACTCCAGGGAGCTGTCCGTGAAGAAACGCGCGACCTCCGCCTCGGAACGCAGCACGAAGGTGAAGCCCCGCTCGGTGTACGTCCGCTGGACCGCGCGGACGTTCTCGGGGTTGAGGTCCTCGGTGAGATGGCTGAGCACCAGGCGGCTGCCGGACGGCAGCGCGTCGACGAGTTCACGCACGATCGGGTACGCCTCCTCGTCCTCGACGAAGTGCAGGATCGCGACGAGGCAGAGCGCGACCGGCTGGTCGAGGTCCAGCGTCTTCGCGGCCTGTTCGAGAATGTGCGCCGGGTTCTTGAAGTCGGCGTCGATGTAGTCCGTACGGCCTTCGGGCCCGCTGGTGAGCAGGGCACGCGCGTGTGCCAGCACCACGGGGTCGTTGTCGACGTACACGACCCGCGAGTCGGGGATGATCCGCTGGGCGATCTGGTGGACGTTCTCCGCGGTGGGCAGGCCGGTGCCTACGTCGAGGAACTGGCGGATGCCGTCGTCCTTGGCCAGCGTGTTCACGGCCCGGCGCAGGAAGTCGCGATTGTGCCGCACGTCCAGGTAGCCGCGCGGGTTGGCGGCGAGCGCGGCGGCGGCTGCCGCTCGGTCGACGGGGTAGTTGTCCTTGCCGCCGAGGAACACGTCGTAGACGCGGGCCGGGTGTGCCTTGGTGGTGTCGATCCTCCTTCTCAGTTCGGCGGGATCCTGGCTGAGGGCGTCACCGGGCATGGACGTCTCCCTGAGAAGTCGAGGCGGGCAGGCAAGAGACAACGACCAGTCGTCAACAACCTAACTCCCGGCGGAACTTGATGGTGCCCGCGCCGTGATCTCACAGGTCCGGAGCAGATCGAGGGAAGGTCCGGAGCCGGTCGGGGGGAAGGTCCGGAGTCGGTCGGGGGGAAGCTCCGGAGCAGGTCGGGGGAAGGTCCAGGCTCCGCGAAGCGTCCCGTACCGAACCTCCGGGACATGGCATCCCAGCAGGTCAGAGGCCATCCCGTCGACTTGGCGTCCCGAATCGCGCGGGGAGTGTGGCGAGCCGGACGTATCACCGCGCAGGCTGATACCCCGACCCCCCAGTTCACCATCGAGAGGGCCGTCCCATGTCCGCATCCCCCACCCGCACCCGGGCCCGCCTGCTCCTCGCCGCGACCGCCGCACTCGCCGCGCTCATGCTCACGGCGTGCAAGGACGGCGAGGGCCTGCGCGACGAGGGACCGTCGTCCCCGGGCAGTCCCGCCGGGCAGTCGGCCCCGGCACAGACGCCCTCACCGAGCGCCCGTTGAAGGTCCCCACGCCCCGCAAGGCGCGCGGGACTGTAGTCAACATGCGGCCCCGCCGCGTGGGCGCGACCAGCCGCCACCGGACCGCAGGTTCATGACCGTGCACCGTGCGACCAGCGGAGCGCTCAGCGCAGCTTCTGCGCGGCCTCCACGGCCCAGTACGTGAGGATGTTCTGCGCGCCCGCCCGCTTGATGCCGGTCAGCGCCTCCAGGATCGCCCGGTCGCGGTCGATCCAGCCCTTCTCCGCGGCGGCCTCGATCATCGAGTACTCGCCGGAGATCTGGTAGGCGGCGACCGGCACGTCCACGGCGTCGGCGACCCGCGCCAGGATGTCGAGGTAGGGCCCGGCGGGCTTGACCATCACCATGTCGGCGCCCTCTTCGAGGTCCAGCGCCAGCTCCCGCAGTGACTCGCGGACGTTCGCCGGGTCCTGCTGGTAGGTCTTCCGGTCGCCCTTCAGCGACGACCCGACGGCCTCCCGGAACGGCCCGTAGAAGGCGGACGCGTACTTCACGGTGTAGGCGAGGATCGCGACGTCCTCCCGCCCGATCTGGTCGAGCGCGTCGCGGACGACCCCGATCTGCCCGTCCATCATCCCGCTGGGGCCCACCACATGGGCGCCGGCATCGGCCTGGACCTGCGCCATCTCGGCGTACCGCTCGAGGGTGGCGTCGTTGTCGACGCGCCCTTCCGCGTCCAGCACACCGCAGTGCCCGTGATCGGTGGTCTCGTCGAGACACAGGTCGGACATGACAAGCAGGTCGTCCCCCACCTCGGCCCGCACATCACGGATGGCGACCTGCAGAATCCCGTCCGGATCGGTCCCCGGCGTCCCGAGGGCGTCCTTCTTCTCCTCCTCCGGCACGCCGAACAGCATGATCCCGGAGATCCCGGCCGCCACCGCCTCGGCGGCCGCCTTCTTCAGGCTGTCGCGCGTGTGCTGTACGACGCCGGGCATGGCACCGATCGGTACCGGCTCACTGACGCCCTCGCGCACGAAGGCCGGGAGGATGAAGTCCGCCGCGTGCAGCCGGGTCTCGGCGACCATGCGCCGCATGACGGGAGTGGTCCGCAGCCGCCGCGGGCGGGTGCCGGGAAAGGATCCGTACTTCGTCATGCCACCTACGCTACGCCCGGCTCAGGAGCACCTTTGCCGACTGTATGTCGGGAGCCCGGCACCCCGCGGGCACTCGCGATGCGCCCCTCACTCCCCGGGTCCATCCTGAGAAGAGCGAAGAGCCGGACCGGGCCCCCGTCCCCCCGCCGCGCATGTGTATGCGCCCGAGGAGGACGAGATGACCGCCACCCGGCCCACCCCGGACCTGCTGGCCCTGTCCGAGGTCCACGGCCCCGTCCTCCGCCCCGGCGACGACGCCTACGTAGCCGAGGTCACCGGCTTCAACCTGTCCGCCATCCACACCCCGGACGTCGTGGTCGGAGCGTCCGGCGCCGACGACATCGTCACGGCGATGCGCTGGGCCGCGGCCACCGACACCCCCGTCGCCGTCCAGGCCACCGGCCACGGCGCGAACTTCCCGATCGACGGCGGCCTGCTCATCAGCACCACCCGCATGACCGACGTGACGATCGACCCGGCCGAACGCACCGCGACGGTCGCCGCCGGCGCGAAGTGGCGCCATGTCCTGGACGCGGCCGCACCGTACGGCCTCGCCGCGCGATGGGGGCACCTCCCACGCCCTTAAGGCAGTGGGGGAGGCACGTCCTCGGACGCGGGGGTGGTCGGCTACACGCTGGGCGGCGGTCTCCCCGTACTCGGCCGGGCGTACGGCTACGCGGCCGACCGGGTCCACTCCTTCCAGGTCGTCACCCCCGACGCAACCCTGCGCACGGCGACCGCCGACACCGAACCCGACCTCTTCTGGGCCCTGCGCGGCGGCAAGGGCAACGTGGGAGTGGTCACCGAGCTGACCTTCGACCTGTTCCCGCTCGCCACGGTCCTGGGCGGCGGCGTCTACTTCGCCGGCGAACACGCAGAGGCGGTCCTGCGCACCTGGGCGGACTGGACGACCACCCTCCCCACGCAGATGTGCAGCGCGTACACACTCCTGCGCCTCCCCCCGATCCCGCAGATCCCCGAGCCCCTGCGCGGCGGCTTCTGGGCGCGTGTCGCACTCGCCTGGACCGGCGACGCGGACGAGGGCGAGAAGCTGCTGGCACCCATCCGCGCGGCCGCACCGGTCGCCTTCGACACGGTGGAGGAGATGCCGTACGCCGCCATGGACCGCATCTACATGGACCCGCAGGACCCGCTCCCCGCCCGCGAGGCCTGCAGCCTGCTGAGGTCCCTGCCCGCCGACGCCGTGCCGGCGTTCCTGGCCCACGCGGGCCCGGCCGCGCCCGACCTCCCGCTGCTCCTGGTCGAACTGCGCCACATGGGCGGCGAGCTCTCCCGCCCCGCGTCCGTCGAGGACGCCATCTGCGCCCGCGACGCCGGCTACGTCCTGGGAACGGTCGGCATGCTGCCCGGTCCCGAGGCCACCGCCGCCGTGGAAGCAGCCACAGCAACCCTCCACGGCGCTCCCGGCGACGAGAAGGACCGGGCCCGGGCCTGGACGGAGGAGGTCTACACCCGCCTGAGCCGAACAAAGTCGAAGTACGACCCAAGCAACCTGCTCCGCTTCGGCCACACCGTGGCGGCAACCTCCAGCCTGACGACGGCACCATCCAGCCCGTCGGCGGCACCCTCCAGCCCGTCCGGCGTTTGAGGACGAGGCCGAAGGCCGATGGGGGGTCTGGGGGCGCAGCCCCCAGGGCCGCGCACCCCCACCCACCTCAGGTCGTACGCCGCCGCCGAGCCCCCGGCCGCCGCTCACTCGGCCGAGTAACCGCATCCCCGGCCTCCAGCGCGGCAGCACGCCGCCGCAGCCCGAAGTCGGCCAACGCCTCGGCCAGCTTGTGCACGGACGGCTCCGGAGCCATCACGTCCACCCGCAGCCCGTGCTCCTCGGCCGTCTTGGCGGTCGCCGGACCGATGCACGCGATCACGGTCACGTTGTGCGGCTTCCCGGCGATACCCACAAGGTTCCGCACGGTGGACGACGACGTGAAGAGAACGGCGTCGAAGCCACCCCCCTTGATCGCCTCCCGTGTCTCGGCCGGCGGCGGCGAGGCCCGCACGGTCCGGTAGGCGGTGACGTCGTCGACCTCCCAGCCCAGCTCGATGAGCCCGGCGACAAGGGTCTCCGTGGCGATATCCGCGCGCGGCAGGAACACCCGGTCAATGGGGTCGAAAACAGGGTCGTAGGGCGGCCAGTCCTCCAGCAGACCCGCGGCCGACTGCTCCCCGGACGGCACCAGATCCGGCTTCACACCGAAAGCCACCAACGCCTTCGCGGTCTGTTCCCCGACCGCCGCGACCTTGATGCCGGCAAAGGCGCGCGCATCAAGCCCGTACTCCTCGAACTTCTCCCGGACCGCCTTCACCGCGTTGACCGACGTGAACGCGATCCACTCGTACCGCCCGGTGACGAGCCCCTTCACGGCCCGCTCCATCTGCTGAGGCGTCCGCGGCGGCTCGACAGCGATCGTCGGGACCTCGTGCGGTACGGCCCCGTAGGACCGCAACTGGTCGGAGAGCGACGCCGCCTGCTCCTTCGTGCGCGGCACGAGGACCTTCCAGCCGAACAGCGGCTTGGACTCGAACCACGACAGCTGGTCGCGCTGGGCGGCGGCAGAACGCTCACCGACCACGGCTATCACCGGCCGCCCGCCCTCCGGGGACGGCAGCACCTTGGCCTGCTTCAGCGTCTGGGCGATGGTGCCCAGCGTCGCCGTCCAGGTCCGTTGACGAGTGGTCGTACCAGCGACCGTCACGGTCATCGGTGTATCGGGCTTGCGGCCGGCGGACACCAGCTCTCCGGCGGCCGCGCCGACGGAGTCGAGCGTCGTCGAGACCACCACGGTCCCGTCGGACACACCCACCTCCGTCCAACACCGGTCCGATGCCGTACGGGCGTCCACGAACCGCACGTCCGCGCCCTCGGCGTCGCGCAGCGGAACACCGGCGTACGCGGGCACGCCGACCGCGGCGGCGACACCCGGCACGACCTCGAAGGGCAGGCCCGCGGCGGCGCAGGCGAGCATTTCCTCGGCGGCGTACGTATCGAGTCCGGGGTCCCCGGACACCGCACGGACGACCCGCCTGCCGCCCCGCGCGGCCTCCATGACAAGATGTGCCGCATCCCGTACCGCGGGGACCCCAGCGGTTGTTGACGAACCGTCAACAACCGCCAGCTGAGGTGTGCCCGTGCCCGGATGCGGGTCCGACGAAGGACCCTCGTCCGTGTGCACTTCGGCGACACCTTGTCTGGCGTGCTGACGTACCACGTCGAGCACGTCGTGCTCGGCGACGAGGACGTCCGCGTTCGCCAGCGCCTCCACGGCGCGCAGAGTCAGCAGTCCCGGATCCCCGGGTCCGGCACCGAGGAAGGTGACGTGCCCGTGTTCGAGGCCGGTGGGAAGAGTGGTGGGGCTCACTGTGCTCGCTCCCCCATCAGACCGGCCGCGCCCTGGGCAAGCATCTCGGCAGCGAGTTCACGGCCGAGCGCCATTGCTTGGTCGTACGTCTCGGGCACGGGACCGGTGGTGGACAGCTGCACCGTGCGCGCGCCGTCGGTCGTGCCGACTATGCCGCGCAGGCGCATTTCCTTGACAATCTGCCCGTCGGCCAGCAGGTCGGCCAGCGCGCCCACAGGGGCGCTGCAACCGGCCTCCAGGGCGGCGAGCAGTGACCTCTCGGCGGTCACGGCGGTCCGCGTGAACGGATCGTCGAGCTCTCCGAGCGCCGCGATCAGGTCCGCGTTGTCCGCGGCACACTCGATCGCCAGTGCCCCCTGGCCGGGGGCGGGCAGAACCGTGTCGACCGACAGGAAGTCGGTCGCCTCGTCGATCCGGCCGATCCGGCTCAGGCCGGCGGCGGCCAGGACGACAGCGTCCAGTTCGCCTTCCTGCACGTACCCGATCCGGGTGTCGACATTGCCCCGGATCGGGACCGTCTCGATGTCCAGCCCGTGGCTGCGCGCGTACGCGTTCAGCTGCGCCATGCGGCGCGGCGAACCCGTACCGATGCGCGCCCCGCGGGGCAGGTCGGTGAACTTCAGCGCGTCCCGGGCGACGATCACGTCACGCGGGTCCTCACGCAGCGGGACGGCGGCCAGCGCCAGGTCCTCGGGCTGCGCGGTGGGCAGGTCCTTGAGCGAATGAACCGCGAAGTCGACCTCGCCCCGCTGCAGCGCGTCGCGCAGCGCCGTGACGAACACACCCGTGCCGCCGATCTGCGCGAGGTGCTCGCGGGAGGTGTCGCCGTACGTGGTGATCTCGACGAGCTCGACGGGCCGTCCGGTCACCTGGCTCACGGCGTCCGCCACTTGCCCGGACTGGGCCATGGCGAGTCTGCTTCGCCTCGTCCCCAGTCTCAATGCCTTGCTACTCATGCCGGCCCTCGGTTCTTGCTGTTCTCTGATTCGTCGTCGTCCGCCCGGTCGGCCCGGGAGACGGCGGCCACCGCCTCCTGGTCGAGGTCGAACAGGGTGCGCAGTGCGTCCGCGTACCCGGCGCCGCCGGGCTCGGCCGCGAGCTGCTTGACCCGCACGGTCGGCGCGTGCAGCAGCTTGTCGACGACCCGTTTGACGGTCTGCGTGATCTCGCTGCGGTGCTTGTCGTCGAGCGCGGGCAGCCGCCCCTCGAGGCGTGCGATCTCGGTCGCCACGACATCCGCGGCCATCGTCCGCAGAGCGACCACGGTGGGCGTGATGTGCGCGGCCCTGAGCGCCGCCCCGAAGGCGGCGACCTCGTCGGCGACGATACGGCGGACCTGGTCGACGTCGGCGGCCATCGGCGCGTCGGCCGAGGCCTCGGCGAGCGACTCGATGTCCACCAGCCGCACCCCGGCCAGCCGGTGCGCGGCCGCGTCGATGTCGCGGGG
>Ga0307512_10008176_pt1 | contig 10231 bp, 11 predicted proteins | sample 14_EM_MG_FD_200267 | JGI IMG/M metagenome (GOLD analysis project Ga0307512, IMG submission 200267) | Populus trichocarpa ectomycorrhiza microbial communities from riparian zone in the Pacific Northwest, United States - 14_EM | ecosystem: Host-associated > Plants > Roots > Unclassified | place... | reverse complement strand
CTCCGCCAAGCACGTCCTCGGCCACTACACATACATACACCCAGTGCAATCCCCCGACGCAGTGCGCGCTCAGAGCCGCGTCGCGCAGCTCAATGCCAGCGCGACAGAGAGCGGTCGACACCGTGCGTTCGCGGGCGCGTGGACAGGCTACGGGTTCCACGAGCACGGTTTTACAGCCGGTCTCCGCGCTGCAGCGGCGTTGCCCGGCGTCACGCTGCCATTCCGGATTGCCAACGCCGATGTGGAGTGCGGTGTGCCACGCGTGGGCGTGGTGGCCTACGTGTTTGACGTGCTCGATGCCCTGCGGCCGTATGTTGCCGTTATCATCGGGAGCATTCTGTTCTTTGTGGCCTGGACAGTGTGGAAGAAGGTAGATTAGAGGGCGGCGGGACTGGGTTGACCAGCTGACTGGTTTTCTTTCCTCCCTGGAAATTGTAGTGACTGAGCCACCCCTAGCAGGGTTTCATTTATATTTTTTCTTGTTCGTACAGATAGAAGTTGGTCCTCGACTGGGCAGATAGCGATAGTGGTGTTTCGCATTGTGTTATGGCCGGACAGGACTTAGTACCCTCCGCACGAAGATAAATGTTCTCAATTTGGTACTGGATTTTAGAAACGAGGCCGACTACCAAAGAGCCGAGCGACGGCCAACTGGTAGATTGCATCATTTGAAAAATCTAAACGATAGCCTTAGCGTGTAGCAGAGACTCTAACAAATGCCATTAGGAATTCATGAACGTGTGGAAGCGCGCCATCCGCGACTCAGGGCTTTATGACCGTCCACCAAGTGAGTGCTTCAATGCTCAGCGGGTGGACACCGACTCACACTCGGACGCAGTCTCAGACTCGGACTCGAAGCCGGACTACACGATGCTCATCTCGGCGGCGGAGAAGTACAATGTGCCCTTCCATCGGTCGTCTCGATGTTTGTCGCGTTTTGTGATGCGGGAAGAGCCGCTGACGGGGGTCGAGGCCGCGCTTTTATCGATGGGCACACTGGCAGTAGTCTGGCTTGCGGGCGCGCGAGAGTATTTGTTACGCAAGGCTAATGCAGACAAGTCATCACCAGGGGGTTATCGAGAAGGCTCGGCTCGGAGAATCGTGTGAGATTTGGCCGGCGTCGATTAAATAGAACTTTGATGTTTGATGTGACTGCGGCTGCCTCGCAGTAGTTTTTCTAATTTGCACCAATGCTCCATGTTGTCTAAATAAATGAGACAATTTGCTAAGACAGGTTTTTTACAGCTCATTAGCGTTGGCTAATGGAGATTACGGTACTGTATATAACGTCCCATCACGCCACAGAACCACATACAGTCGACGTCCTCTTGGCGCACACTCCCGGCTCTGAGTTATCAGAGAGTATGGGCTTTCAGGACGTTACTAAAAGTATATGTAAAGAGTTGAAGAAATCAAAACTCTATCATTGGAGTATTCGACATGTTTCTGAGACAGTATTGACTATATATTGAATCGCAGACGGAGGGTCTGCGTGGGAGTTCGAAAGAGAAGGAATAGATGACGGTGTGATTACGGGGAGGCGGATTGGCAGTTGTTAATCGCGCGACCGCCGGCGGGGGGAAGTGTGTGTGTGTGTGTGGGCTCCGCGCGAGCCGCTTGACGATATTGAGACGGGGCGTGATGACGCAGACGGTTGAGGATTCGTAACGGGCGTAAAGGGGGGACTCGAGGCGGCACGCGAACAGTAGGAGGAAGAAAAAGAGCGGTCTGATTCGATGCCGGCTCTGGGCCAGGCAGCAAGGGTTATATACATGTATGCTATGCAGGAGGAAGTGTTCTAAGACAAAAGGGGAATAAGAGAACGTACGAGGGAGTCCTCAATGACTCTATAAAGGGTATAATTGTGTCTCCGGCGAGGGCGTGGATCCGAACAGGGACCCGACTGCGAGCTGTCGTGCATGTCGCGCGTGACATCGGATTGACGGCTGTCGATGTGGCGTCGGCCAGTGAGGGTTGGCGTTCCGCGTGGCGTTTGAGGTGCGACAAAAGGGGATTTGAGGGGGAGACGAGGAGGCGAGGAGACAGGGCGAAGGCAACGCTGACGCGTCGAATTGACAAGCCGCAGAGCCTGTCACGTGGTCGCAACAGGCCGATTCCGAGGCCACAGCATGTCCAAGTGTTACAATATGACGAAAAGTAATCAGTAATCCAGGTGGTCAGTGTCTGAGAACTCATCTGACGTCCAAGCGGTGTCTGAGGTGGGGGAAATTTACTGAATGGTATCCAAGTGCGCGACGGTGGCCGCATGGGTGATGGGGGGTGTGGCGACGTAAGATGGCAAAAGGCTAAGGGTATCCGTGGAATGGAGAGAGGCAGATCTAGAACGAAAAGAAAGCAAACGTATGAAGAGGCTTAATCAATCCTATGTACAGCAATTCCTTCCACAGAGACGTGATCTATACTCGCGAGGGACTGCGGCGTGCGTTTGTGGCGTCGGCCAACGTGTCTTGGGGTCTTGGGCGATCCCGCAAGCCTTTGGACTGTCTTCGGCCATAAGGATCGGCGCGCGACAAGCAGGGGAACTTGGTAGTGAAGGGGAAAGGGCTGGTCGTATGGCAACGACAGTAATGAAGAGGAGTGAGTGCGGTCGGGCGGCATTCGGGGGAGGTCACGTGGTCGAATAGTACTCATTTTCGAGGCCACAGCGCGTGCATACCTTATATATACAAGTGCCATCATTTCATGAAAAAAGCATGGCATCCCATTGCTCCATGATTCATGCTACAACACCCTAACTGAAATTGTACAGTAAGTTTAATACATATGGGTTTTGGGTCATGGGGGTATGGGTTATGGGGTAGACCGGGTTTCCTCGCAACCCAAGTTGGTTACTAGAAAAAGCTATGGGTTCAGGGCTATGGGTTAAGAGGAGGGGCGTTGAGTGTACTCACATGGCTCCTGTTAACGACTCACTCCTACACAACGCACGTAGTCTTTCCAGAAAACAGAAGTACTTTTGGCTGCCTCACTATCTCCCGATCTAACTATGGTGAGGACTACCATCACTCCCACACAGGATTGAGACCCAGCTTTCCTTAGCCACCCAAGAACGGAAATGACCACAAAGATGATGTGCCTGCCTCACTGACAGCACAAACTCCTTGCCAGAATGACGGTTTTTACTTGACAGATGAAATGGCAGTGTTCCAGGTTCGTGACCATGACCTATTATGCTTGCCTGTCCCTCGCTTACCCTTCTTGATCCGGCTTTCATGTTTCTGGCAACCATCTTGTGTTTATTTAGGTCGAGAACCAACTTTTCCGTATCCCTCAGTGCCTTTTGTCCCGCCACTCGCCGTTTTTCCACTCCATGTTCTCGCTGCCATGCGGAGATGGCAATGTCGTCGAAGGCAGATCCGAAACAAACCCGATATACCTCCCCGGCGTGAAAGTGCTCGAGTTTGAAACACTGCTCTTGTACCTTTTCGATGGGTAAGTAAGGGCCTCTACGGCTCACTTTCCTCCTTTGCTCCTTCCTGTTGAAGTTGAACAAGACGGCTAACCGACCGTGGCGGCGGGTGCGGTATTTCCGACGGTCCTCAGAACGAATGACACCTTCCGCCTGCCGCAGTCAAGCTGGATGGCGCTGCTCTCAATCGCGCACCGCTATGAATTCATGAACGCGCAGAAGCGTGCCATCCGTGAGATCTACGACCGTGGACCGTTACGGAGTCAGTACCCCAATGCTTAGCGGGCGAACACTGACTCAGACTCAGATGTAGTGCCGGACCCGCCGGAGTATGTGGTGCTCATCTCAGCGGCGGAGAAGTACGACGTGCCACTAAAGCACGTAGTCCCGTACTTCGTTGCGTTCGTGATGCGGGAAGAGCCGCTGACCGAGGCCGAGGCTGCGCTCATGTCATTGGGCACGGTTATCCGGCTTGCGCACGCGCGTGAGGCTTTGTTACGTAAAACCAATACAGGAGCCCCACCGTCCGCGACCACCCGAGAAGCCGCGGCCAAGAGTATCGCGCGTGATATTTGGCCGGTGCCCCAAATAAAATTGTTCTAGTACTTAGATTTTGACTTAGATCGTGTGTAGTGAATGGCGTGTAAGGATGCACTTTCGGATTCACGTTGTTCTCAGCTATTAGGCGATTCCCAGATTCACATGTATCAACTAACTACCATGTGTTGTGATCATCGTTCTTGTGATCACGTGTTTCTCACCCCAATGTCCGACCCCGCAGACTTGGATCTAGGCCTGGCTTGCCGATGAAGGACAGAAGGAGGGAACGACCCGACTTCTTTGCGATGTCATATGATCGACATTACATTGCAGGGAATAGTACGGATAAGGGATGTCGTATAGGTGGTCTCCAAATGAGAGCAAATCGAAACAAGCATTCATTGGATTGATGACCTCTGGTGAGGCCTGCGCGCTGGTGCCACAACCCTCGAGAGCACTTCCATTGGCAACCACGGATGTAGGATGCAGCAGGCATTGCACGTAGCCTCGCATCACGTCGTGATCTTCCGTTCATTCAGACCCGCATTTCGGGTCTATCCCAACCAGGTCCCAGTTTGCGTTCATTTGCTTCCAATGTACTGTAACATAGATGGTTGGTCTATGTTTGTGAGTTCGAACAGAGAGCTGAGGCGGGCCGGCGATCACGAAGGAAAGCTAAGGCGCGAGGGAAACTCGAGCGGTCGTAAAGTGAGAGACTTGATGCAAGAGTCGTGAAACGTCAGCGAGAGAGGGCGAAAGCACACAAAACACAAAGTGAGAGAAAGTCGACCTACGATTGCCTGCTCAGCCGAGGCCAAGCGAGGAGGTTTATATAGACAAGTGCTCCGAGCGAGTTGAGTGAGAGGGAGAACGGGGAATGCGGAAGCGAAGAAATTTTACTGAGTCGTTTCTATGTGCGCGACAGCGGGAGCGAGGGTAAGGAGGCAGCGACGTTCGACAGTAAAGGCTAAGTTAAAATAGGAAATCCTGGGATGGAGAGCAATGTATCTAACGCAAAAGGAAATAAGGAAAACGTACGAAAGCCTGAGAGTGTTGATTGGGCCTATATACAGCAAGACGCATTTCCAGAAAAATATGGTCCCGAACAAGGATTGACTTGCAAGGGGCCGTGCGTCGTGTGTGACGTCGAGCGTCGGGTGGCACGTACTTGTGACGTCGGCCGATGTGTCTTGGGTGATCCACATGTCTTCGGCCATAAAGGGTTGGGGGCGACGAGAGGAGAAATTTGTCCGTTGGGGGAAAGGTGTCGACCATGTGGCAACGAGTCGAAGGATTGGGGGCGAGGCGTGCAAGACGAAGTTCGTCCTCGACTGGGCAGACAACGGTAACGGTTCGTATTGTGTTAAGGCCAGCCAGGACTTGGTACCCTCTGCACGAAGATAAATGTCATCGATTTAGAAACGAGGGCGACTGCCAACCGATAGATTGCATTATTTGAAAAATCTAAACGATAGTCTTAGCACGTAGCAGAGGCTCTGGCAAATGCCATTCGGAATTCATGAACGTATGGAAGCATGCCATCCGTGACTCACTGGCAGTACTCAGAGTTTATCATGATGACCGCCCACCAAGTGAGTGCTCCAATGCTCAGCGGACGGATACTAACTTACACTCGGGCGCAGTCTCGTACTCGGACTCGAAGCTGGACTACGCGATACTCACTCAGCGGCGGAGAAGTACAACGTGCCCTTCCAGCAGGTCCGAGTCGTCTCGATATTCGTCGCGTTTGATGCGTCATGTTGTCAATAGAGACAATTTGCTAAGACAGGTTTATTGGCGTTGACTAATGGCCATCACTCCCAGTCACGTCCCACCACGCCACAAAACCACATATTGTACTCGCATGGCTCCAGTATGACTCCTGTTAACGGCTCACTCCTAGCCACAACGCACCTCGTCTTTCCATAAAACAGAAGTACTTGTGGCTACCTCACTATCTCCAGATCTAACTATGGTGAGGGCCACCATCACTCCCACACAGGTTTGAGACCCAGTTTTCCTTAGCCACCCGATCACGAGGACGATGTGTCTGCCTCACTGACAGCACAAATTCCTGGCCGGAATGTCAGTTTCTACTTTACAGATGAAATGACGGTGTTTCAGGTTCGTGACCGCCACCTATTATGCTTGCCAGTCCCTCGTCTACCCTCCCTGATACGGCTTTCGAGTTTTTGACAACCCCCTTGTGCCTATGTAGGTCGAGAACCAACTTTTCCGTGTCCCTCAGTGCCTTTTTTCTCGCCACTCGCCGGTTTCCCACTCCGAGTCCATATTCTCGCTGCTATGCGGAGATGGCGAGGTCGTCGAAAGCGGATCGGAAGCAAACCCGATATCCCTCCCCGGTGTGAAGGTGCTCGAGTTTGAAACGCTACTCTTGTACCTTTTATATGGGTAAGTAAGGGCCTCTACGCCCCACTTTCCCCCTTTGCTCCTACGTGTTGAACAAGATGCCTAACCGAATGTGGCGGCGGGTGCTATATTTCCGACGGTTCTCAGAACGAACGACAACTTCCGCCTGCCGCAGTCAAGCTGGGTGGCGCTGCTCTCGATCGCGCACCACTATGAATTCACGGACATGCGGGAGCGTGCTATCCGCGAGATCTACGACAGTGGACCAAGTAAGTACCCCAATGCTCAGCGGGCGAACACTGACTCAGACTCAGATGTAGACCCAGACTCGAACCATGCGATGCTCATCTCAGCGGCGGAGAAGTACGACGTGCCACTCAAGCACGTAGTCCCAACCTTCGTTGCACTCGTGATGCGGAAAGAGCCGCTGACGGAGGTCGAGGTTGCGCTTTTCTCGATTGGGATGATAGTCCGGCTTGCGGGCGCGCGCGAGGATTTGTTACGCAACACCACAGCAGGCACACTACCGTCCGAGTACACGGCTAGGGGGATCGTGTGTCGCATCTGGTCGCTGCCCCAAGAACGGCGTTACATTTCGGGTCGTAACTGACATACGTAGTGTGCAGCTAATGGCGTGTAAGGATGACCCGAAGGGCGACTCGCACGGCACTTTCGGATTCACGTTGTTCTCAGCTAGTTCAGGCGATACTCAGATTTACATGCATCAACATCTACCATGTGTTATGTCCGTATTTAAACATAGTTGTTGTGATCGTGTTTCTTACCCCAATGTCTGACGGTCTGACGGCTTGCTCATGAAGGACAGGGGGGAACGAACTGACTCCGACTCGCGAATCGATATTACGTTGCAAGGAATAGTACGGATGGGGATATTGTATAAGTGGGACTCAATAAACGAGTCACGGTGATGTCAAACAGGAGACCAAGATCTGTACAATTACAAATGGCCTGCAAATGGTCTGATGCCCCGATTACGATAAATGTTGACTATCCTTGTATGGCAGACATAGGGTCTACCTGTGAGTTCGATAAGGAAGGGGAAATGTTAATAGAACCCGCGCGATGGAGCGAGATGGGGGTGGCGGATAGGCGGTTGTTAGTCGCGCGACCACCGGTGGGTTTGATTCGATCGTGGAACGATCTGGGAATGTTCAGATAACGGTGAGAGTGTGTGAAACGTACGGTGAAGGGTCACTAGTGGACAACGCTGCTTCGGGGGCTGATTGGATGGAAGAGAGAAAAAGGAAAATCGCACACAAGAGATAGAGCGGAATGGGGCCGCTGATGCCTCAATGATCTGATGATTCAATGCAGGGCTGGGCAATGGTATTTATATGTTTCGCAATACTGACAAGTATGCTACGCATATCGTGAGTAATGATAAGAAAAGAAAAGGAAATATGTAGCTGGCGACAAGCCCGCACAGCAATGTAATCAGGTTTGAAGGAAGCTAGGGGTGTATCGAGGGGTGCGACCATGCGTGCAAGGCCAATGCGTAGACAGTGTTTGTGCTTGGACTGTCGGCTAGGTAGGAATAAGGGATGGGAAGGAGCGTGCTTTGTTCGACGGCTGACAGAAAAGGGAAAGAAGAAGGAAAGTGGGAATTATATGGCAAGGGAGTGAGGCAGAACATACAAAGAAAAAGGAGTGTAATGGGATGGCGTGCTCGGCCATGTGGGGCTCAACTGGCGAGGCGATGCGTGCGTTGTTGTTTGGCGACAGCTGGGCAATCTGAGAATCTTCAGTACGGAACTTTGATGTGAGGGTTCTTGGCAAGGCAAGGCAAGGCAATGATGAAAGAACAAGGCGATGGGGACGAGACAATGACAAGCTTGAGCATGTTGAAGTTGCTGGCAGTGTCGCGTGGATTTGTCAGTGTCCTGGAATGGTCATGCATGGCGCAACGGCGGATCTGCGCTCCAAGATAAGATAATCGGCATTTCCGGGGTCAGTGCGTTCCCCATCCCTACAATCCTATTCTTTACCATAATACGCCGAATCTTCTTTCAACATCGCGTGACTCTTACTTGAGGAAAAGTCCATATGAGTACGTCCAAACGAGAGCAATCGAAAGAAGCATGCATTGGATTGATAACTTCTGGTGAGGCTGGTGTAGCAAACTTGGAGGTCGAGAGGAGTTTGGAAGAGACGGAACATTGGCAGATCTGGGGAACACAAAATGGGGTACTGGCCTGGGGGGACTGACGGATGCAAAAGGTAGTGTATGGTGTATTGAAGTTGTCTCGATGAACTACCTAGGTGACATGGCAAAGGAAATCGTGTCCAACATTTGGCGGATAGCCAAAAAATGTGACGGTTAAAATAGAACCTCGACGTTTTATGCATATCGTGATTCGTGCGTAGTGAATGCAATAGTGCGTGAGGATAACACGAAGGGTGACTCATAAATTCGTGTGGATTCAGGTTTTTTCAGCTAGTGAGATACTCCCTAGGATTTACATGTATTAATACCATATGTTGCGTTCGTAACACAGTTCTGGCGACGAAACTTGGCTTTCTCCACTGAGGGAAGACTCCGAGTCGCCTCGGAACTGATCCGGTAAGATTGTATGATCAATATTACATAGCAAGGAACAGGGACGACATATGACATGCTTTGAAAGAAGTGAAACAAGCATGCATGTATTGAATGCCTCTGCTGGTCACGGTGGCCGCGGCGAAGCCGGCGCTATGATGACCATGGAGGGTGCTCACAATGCGAACCCATCTACTCTCTCTGGCACCACGAAAGTTCGAATTCAAGACCCTGCTCCGATACTTTAACAAGACGTACGTAAAAGGCTCCATGAAAAATTTCTCGCTTGAACATCCCTTGGATTCCCGACCACCAAACACAGCTATCGCGGCAGGGGGTTCTTTCCCACCCGACCGAGTCACTGTCCTCACCAAACATCTCCCCACCGCGGATGAGCTGGACCGACCGCACTCCTGTCCATTGCGCACTGCCACGAATTCCTGAACATCCGCGAACGCGCGATACGCAAAAATCTACCGCTTTTTGCCACAGCAGCAGAACCCGCGGTGCAAGTAGCGCAGCCTGAGGGCCACCCACTGCTCGTCTCTGTAGGAGAAAAGTATGAGATGCCTCCTTGGTACATGCTCCCGTTGCTCGTCGCGCGCCTCTCGGCTATCACCATGTCCCTGCTCGTGCTCGCGCAGGCACGAGGGCTACGCCCGCAACGTCGCGAATCTGCCACCCGAGAATGTTTCCCGGGCGTTTTATTCTTCACCTGTACTCAACCACCATGGCTTGTCATATGTTTTCTGGGACCATTGCCGGGTTTACGATTGGGAGAGAGTACGGTTATACCATCATGGCAAGTGGCACCGCGCCACCGAGTTGTTCAACTCCAGGAGTTGAATACAGTATTAGGCGGAAAAGCAGTCGGAGTTGTGAGACAGTCGACCTCAGCTCTTGCGGACTTCAAGCGGACAGAATCGGTCGGTGTCTGAATTTGCTCGGCTGGTTCCGAGCCAGGTAATTGCATATTACTGGTAGCATACTACTGTCTGGTCCGTCATGGGCGTCCTAGGACAAGTGCACGAGGGAGTGACGGGCCCGTGCTAGCAACTTCCACTTAACTTGTTCCCAACCACAACATCCCTCGCCTTCCTGGAAAACAGAAGTACTTCAAAGTAAGATATTTTCTGCTCCCACTCTTCCTCGCTTTCAAGATTCAACCATGGTAAGGACCTTCAGCACTCCCACTGGAGTTAGAATAAAGCATTACCCCTAGGCTCAGCAAAGGGTAGGGAGACGCTCGGCCTCTGCCTCAATTCCAGCACCAATTACTGGCCGCGATGACGAGTTTTACTTGACAGACGGAATGACGGTATTCCAGGTTTGTG
>Ga0307512_10008175_pt1 | contig 10231 bp, 13 predicted proteins | sample 14_EM_MG_FD_200267 | JGI IMG/M metagenome (GOLD analysis project Ga0307512, IMG submission 200267) | Populus trichocarpa ectomycorrhiza microbial communities from riparian zone in the Pacific Northwest, United States - 14_EM | ecosystem: Host-associated > Plants > Roots > Unclassified | place... | reverse complement strand
GCGTTCAACAGGCCCAGCCGTTTAATTCTCAGTTTTCTCTTTTCCCGTACTCGAGTATGGCATACACGCGCGTATCCCTAGATGCCCTATTAGGAAAAGATTTTTAATACAACCCGTGTTTTTTTGTAAGCATCGTTGTTGGTCGGGTTTCCGTTTGAATGCCTCTGTTTCCCCGTTGGTGACAGACGGCGAGTGAGGATGAGGTGTCTAAGTTCTCACCTGTTCTCACGCGGTGTAGTCGGCGGGAAGCGGGGATCTAAATCGGGTAATTTGCAGCGGCGAGCCGATTGGTCAGACCGGGGGGAATCCGGCATCACTGCGATTCTGACCTCATCACACTGACCTCATCGACATCGTCTTACTACTGACCCATGCCCCAGCTCGAAGGTTTTCATATAAAAGGAGTCTGTTTACAGCTGAAGCCCCTCACAGTTAAGCAACTCTCTTCAAACTGTTCGCTCTTCGCCCCTCTTCTTCAACCCTTCGTTCCCTCGCATCGACCAGAGCTTTCCTCACTAGAAACTCTTCGACTTCAGCTTCCGCTATCGCCAATCAATCCAATATGTCCACTGCCAAGTTGATCACGAGGACCTCTGCTGAGAGGGGCCATGCTAACCACGGTTGGCTCAAGACATTCCACACGTTCTCCTTTGCCTCGTGGGTTCCTCGTTGCATCCATCTTTCTGGATACCACAAATGCGCTAGTATTGACAGGAGTTTTTCATTCGTAGATACGCCGACTATGATCACATGGGCTTCGGACAATTGCGCGTCCTCAATGAGGACAGGGTCGAATCCGGCACAGGATTCGGAACTCATCCTCACCGCGAATTCGAGATATTCTCGTATGTTGTGGATGGAGAACTCGAGCAGTGCGTGTTATTGCTCTTACGCCTCATCCACCAATACGCATAATGCTGAATGACATGGGTATGTTGACAGTAAGGACTCAATGGGAAACACCGAGGTGTTGCGACGTGGTGATATTCAAATGACATCCGCTGGTACCGGGATCAGGCATAGCGAGAAGTGTCACGGTCCCAACCAAGTTCACTTCCTCCAAATCTGGGCCAGCCCTAATGAATCAAACCTTTCACCCAAGTACTACACGAGGTCTGTGTTCTCCTTCGCGTTCCTGATCCTTCTCCCCACAATCACCCCTATTGTGGCATAGACTGACAAAACCCCGCATTCCCGTCTATTTAGGCATTTTTCTGATGAAGACAAGAAGGACAAATGGGCGCACGTCGTCGCACCGGCTATTAAGGGCAACCCAGAGATCGTCGATAAGCGCGAGGCTACCGGCCCCGCGCCTGTACACTCTCCACTTGACGTCTTCGCTACCATCCTGTCTCCGACAGCTTCCCTCTCTCACACCGCCAAACGCCCCAATGTCTACGCCCATATCATCCAGAGGTCTGGCTTCAATACTGGTGCAGCCACTGGCGCTACGGTCAAGATCGACGTTGGTGGTGACTCAGTCCAGTTGAGAGAGGGTGACGGCGTTTATATCACTCTTACCCCTGGATCCAAAGTAGACGTCGAAAACGTGGGTGAACAGCATGGGGAGCTCCTGCTCTTTGATACTGAGTAGATCATGTCCTCGTAACCCGTTTGTATTGTGTACATGAGATCAACGAAGAGCCTCTGTAAGTTATCAGTTGAGTAGAAAAATCTATTGTCGAACCACAGGTGGATCCAATGCGATGGATTGGGAAGATGATCACAGACATCCATGTCATCGAGAGTCAAACTGGGGACCTACACGAAACTCTCTATTGATCCACATTTCTTCCTTAGCCCTCTCCATACGCCAAGTACCACAGGCCTTGTTTTTTTCTTTCTCTATCTCCTCTTCAGTGAGACCCTCCTTTGACCCCGCTTTAGCCACTTCTTCCTCCAAGTTGGTACTACGGCCGAAATCGATTAAACGGAAACTCGGTGTTAACAGACTCCGCTCATCAGGATGGCGAGTGAGAGGTCCAGGCTGCACGACCACGTTGCGGATGTACGTCGACTGGTGAAGGTACCCTGCGGAATGGAAACGTAGGAACAAAGAGTGGCACTCGGTCCTACGTCACGCGCAAACGTCAGGATTGCTCAGTAGAGAGGAAAATGACCCATTGAGCGCTCACTTCTCTTCCGGTGTCAGTTGATGAGGATCGACTGGTGTGCCACACTCCTCCATCAACAAAATAGGGCTCAGTACGTCCTTATTTTCCCCGGTAGGCATATAATATCCGTAGAACTTTGGAACGACCGGACCAACAGGAACGGGCCACGATAGAGGCGTGATCACGTTATACCCGCACCATTCCTCGCTAAGATGTCTCGGGAAGCTGTTGAAGATCTTGGCTTCGTTATGGAGAAGATTACGATGCTCAGAGCGGGGGAAGGCGGTTTTTGCCACTATCGTGACTTTTCCATTTGGCGTGCGAGCCGATAGACCCTTTGGAAGGGTGAGCGTAGCCCGGTACACGTTGGAGTGGTGGCCGACACCGATGACCTCTTCAGGATTGAGAGATAGCTTTGCGGTGAGAGGATCCTCCGCGAGCCTATCGGCAGACCAATCACGAGAGAAGGAGGGATAAAGTCGTTCGTAGATCCAGGGTTCCCGTTTCGATTCTCCGTCGTTTGGGGAGAGTTCTCCTTTTCCAAAGGCGAGGTGGTAAGGATCGGTAACGATGAGGCGGTCGGGGAAGAATTGTTGGGGGATATGTTCCTCGAGGCATCGGTGGATGTAGTCGTTCTCCCCCCGGTAAACGTGATCTTCCTTCTGCTTTCCCTTCGCATCCTCTAGATCATTGACGGGGATGGGGTCGCCGTGGTCTGAGCCCTCATCGAGGCAATCATACATCGAGCTCTCCGAACAATCGACATCTTTATCGATCCTGAGCAAAGGGTAGGGTCGACGAATCCGTGGCGTATCCGGTCCATCCTCATCTTCTATCGGTCGCTCGCCGAGTTCCTTGATCATGCTCCTAGACCAACAGGTGACGATATTCATACCGGGGATGCGTTGGATCATAAAGAGGTCGTCGAGGGAATGACCCCATACGAAACCGTTAGGGGTGCGTTTTCCGAGCGGGGCGTCGTACTTGTCGAGATACTTGCCACCAGGGGATCGATACCACCACTGGTAGATGAGACGGGTGCGTCCAGTTTCGAACATCGCGCGATGGGTATTGGGGGGCGGGGATGGTGGTGAGGATGAGGGCGATGAGGAGGAATACAACACCCTAACATCTCCCCTGCGTTCATCACACCCTTTTCCGTCTGAGAAGTCGAACCACGGCCGCCACGTGAACTATCTGGAGTGACGATTTTGACCTTGGTTGGAAGAATGACTCGGCCGGGACGGGCCAGAACCGGGGTCCATAGCGGTCGGACCCACGGTCGATCTCCGAGTCAATCCGATTCCAGTTCGTTATCTCGAATCCACTGTGGGTCCACAGAGATTGAGATGCGAAGGCCAGTTCTCAGAAGTACGTATGCTCATTGATCCAGAGTGACCGCATTGGGCCGTCTCTTGCAAGGTATAGATGACGGTTGCCGCAGCGATCAGATTGTAATTTCCGAAGGGTAACAGTGCAAGCCGAAGTGAGAAGTCTCGTGGGTGGTGAACTCTGGGGGACTACCAAATACAGGGGAGTCAATCGGAGAGACGAAGGTATCGCCCTCGAACTCGGCTGCAATGCAACCTGGTCACCTGTTTTTCCCAGATGCCGCAGACTCCGACGGTAGATGTTCACCCCCAACTGAAACAACGATCTCCCCAAACCAAGAGCGCGTCTCCTTTCACCTTCCATTTAATTTCAAATAAGGTGACGGGGAGACGCGTTATGGCATACTGGGTGGCTTCCTCGTCTGTCGCTATCCGTCCTCGCGTCTTCTTGGGTGATATTCTCCAGAATTCACGCTCGTCGACCTTCTCTCGATCCGAAGAAGCATCGAGGGTTATCCTAGCTGTCACTGGTTTCTCTGCTAAGAGTACGTCAATGCCGTGTACTATTGGTATGGCGATCCGGGCGCGCTGATCTTGTCTGACGTGTGGTAAGAGCTTCATCTTAGAATGCGCCCGTCCCATGACCACAATGTCGTAAGGGTCACTCCCGTGTGCGTTAGGTGTGTGCGGCACCGATAACTCTATCGATGAAGGGATGTTCCCTGCTACCTTTTGGATCAACAGGTACCTTCATATTACTGTAGAGGGTCACATTAATCGCTGGCGCTCGTCGTTCCAAGTAACCGCTGGCCACAAGATGACCGGTGGAAGGCGTCAGCAATCCGTCTGCCGGGTAACCGCGCAGGGGAGAGGATTCTGAAAGGAAGATTCCACGCTTACAGCATTACCGCTCTCACACGGGGCGTCAAGAGTTTCGAAACCGTGTTTGGTGGTACCGCCGGATTACGTGAGTGGCTGGCTCGACCTTTATCCAATCCTGCTTCGAGGTTCTGATTGCATAGTTATCAATGCAACCGTTTCCACTGCAAATGTGCCGTCTTCCGCAAGAATTGATTCGCTAGTGGCGCTTCTGACAACTGTGTGTTTCACCCCCAAACCCTCAACTCTTCTCATTTTGTATGGGGATGAGACACGGACGTAAGCAGTTCCGTATCTTAACTATTCTCCTCGGATCCATAGAGTTTACTGAATGTTCGATGGGGAAGGATATTTAGTCGAGCCGACGGTTCGTAATCCGTGGTATCGACATCCTTGGGACTAGGCCCTTCGGACGCGTCAATTCCTGACCCCCTATCTATGCTCACCGACCACCGACATCGAACGCTTCCTCGTGTTCAAATAGATTGATCTTCGAACTGCTTCAGGGATTCGCGAAACTCGTGACCACCTTGCGTAAGGGTTCAAAGATGGACGTGAATAGGGGCCACACGTTGGAGACGAATATCACGAGCTCGATTGCGATAACCCAGGCCCGTTATTGGAATTCCTGAAGTCGGATTTTCGCACTGCTTCCGCGTTGTCGTATCTCTTCTCTTCTTGGTTTCCAGGTTTTGCCTGTTTGGGGTTTCTCGAAACCACTGGCCACCAGTACGATTCGGGTCAGAGTCACAGGATTTGCGGCGTTGCGATGAAGGACATCAAGTACATCCGAGCCGGCGGAACGGCCCTAGTGATTAACGGCGCACAAAACGCCACAGCCGCCTCCAAATGGTCTATTATGGACATTTTCTGGAATGAAACCTCTAACACCATGCCTCGTGGCCTCGCAAAGTTTTCTTATTCGTATCCATTGGCCGTGCTGACCCGATTCTGCGCTTGATTATCGCCTCTTTGTCTCAAGACCTCTTTTTCGGCGAAGCAATGGAATGTATGGATGTGACAGCAAAAAAACTAAAAAAATGAAGGGGGTGATAGTAACCCTAGCTCGCGCTCTTGGCATCCATGATTGGCTCAAATCCGACGACCGAATAGATTTCCGATCTTGCGGCCCTCAGGGAAGACACATGAGCAAGCGAATAGTTGTTAAGATCGCAGTAAAATCTTGAAAACCCATTGGGTCAACCGACAATATCACATGTCCCGGATCATGGATCTATTTGGAATACACAGCAAGCAGTAAGTACACCTGGGGGAGGAGCGCGTTATCAAACGAAAGTGGAATGGTGGGAGCACACTGGGGAGGCAACAAAACAAAACCCGGGGACACGAAGGGAACGAATCGAAAACGCTGAGCGTTTCCCGCCCCTCAATCATCGAAAATTTCGTCATCATCATCATCATCGGTGATTGGAATGAAGCGTTTTCCTCGTCCCTACGCAAAGGAAGAAAATAATTGCATAGTAAGTGCGTGACAGAAAGGGGTTTGTAGGTCAGCCAACGACGAACCGCAGAAAATCCGACCGAGGTCGATGGAGGCGGGGCTGAGGGTTTTTTCGACCAGTCATTGAGACGTTTGGAAGCTGTGCGAAGGGGCGTGTGAATATAAAATGGGTTTGGCGTCTTGAAAGCATCCTTTGAGTGACTGGGGTGATTGGGAGGAGCCGGAGTGACTGAGTTAGTGCTAGAGACGGGCCGTGCAAAGCGCGGAGCAACAGAAACATCCGAAGCTGTTTCTTTCTTGCGAGAAAGAGTAGAAGAGGAAGGCTGTGCAGTCCTGTCTGATAGAGCAACGGAGTGCACCCGAGAAGGTGTACTTGGGACTATTCTTGGTGTCGGTGGTTGCATAGATGACCGTTGGCCAGGGTTTGGGGTTTTGGCAGTGTTAATTGAGCGAGAAACAGATCTGGAACCTGGGTACAGAGCATCACCGATAGAGCGATGCCGGTTGGCCGTGGGTAAACCATCTTGAGTAAACAAGGAATCACGCGAGGACTTTGGTGATGGGAGTTGCTGTTGTGCTGTACAACCAGAATCGGCATGGATCCGCCTCCTCTTCGTCACAGAAGGCGAGGGTGTATGCTGCTCAGGGTTCTTGGACAGCTTTCGCTTCCTAGAACCAGAGATGGAGCTGGCGCTCGTTAGTTGAGTGCTAGCGATAGTAGGAGCAGCGACGGTGTTCCGGATCGCCTCCTTCAAGCTAGCCTCCGCAGAAGCGATGTGGAGAGGGACCTTCTGTAGCATGGGCAACAGCGGTATGATGGTTGTGAAGACTTGTAGTTGCTGATCCTTGATTGCCTGTAGGGCTTGGGTATTGATGTGGGCAAGCTAGGAGTCAAGAGCGTCGGGCCGGAAATTAGGAAATAGAAAAGTTACGGTACATACATGTTGAACGGCTTCAACTTTTTGATTCAAAGCATCCAAGGAGCTTGAAATGCACTGCCGCAGCTCAGCAAGAGCAGGGGCTTGGGCAGGTTCCCGAATGCACGATTGGAGTGTAGTTTCCGCTCGACCCACTGATAATACCAAATAGTCAAAGGACTTGGTCAATATATGCGCACAGCTTTGTGGGAATGCGGACCAAGGACCAAGTTTCGCGCAATGGGAGAGCCTCTGGTGCAGTTCCGAAAAGTAAAGACCTACCCTGCTCTTGAACCACCCGTCTAACGAGCCGTTCCACCTCGTTGCTCATCTCTTCATTCCGAGCAAGTACTTTCTGTCGTGATTCCTCCGCTTCAAGTACCAGCCTATCGACCCTTTCCGAAAATTTCTCTATCGTCGCCTGAGTGTCATGCAATAAAATCCGGACGGAGGTTCCGGTCTTATCCGCAGGAGCCGAAGCAGTAAGCGCAGCTGAAGCTAAACCCGCCTTTAAGCCAGATCCAGAAGCAGTAGTATCCTTGTTCAGCAAATGAGCCCAAAGAGTTGAAGATATCGCAGAGCCGGGAGTCGAAGCGGAAGGTCTGGACATGATAGTGGAGAGGTGACCAAGCTGATGCCGATGCCGCAAGGACGCGTTGAAGACACGATCAACTATGCTCTTGTACAGGCTCCATCACCATGGGTCTCCCATCCTCCAACGTTTTCCGACGGTGTTCACCAGGAACTTTCGAACTTCATCGCGGTTGTGGCTTCCGAGGTCGTCGGTGAACATTGCGACAAAGTCGACACCCGAAACGCCGCGATTCCGAGATGAACTCGTTAGGTCTGCTTCGCCCAAGTCGTTCAGTGATCATGTGCGCTATCCTGGCATCCGGAATCAAATCTTGGTAAGTGCAATCAAGGGTTTGGTCTCTGAGCTGGTGTGCTGAACGAGTTACGCGTGCAGTTCTTCACGTTTGGTTCTTTCGTTGCATTTTCGATAGCCGCCAAGCTCACAAATTATGACACGAGCTACTGGGCGCAGAAGCTCTCACTCGGTTCAAGCATTTGGATTATGGGCCCGCCTGGCTCAGACCAGATGAGGAAGGCGAGGTACTTTGAATATGCCAAGGTGCGTTTCATGTCAGTCACGATTATAGATGTCACTCACCCTACACTGCATGACCTATAGATGATGCAGAGCGGGCTAGATCAAGTACGAGCAGCAGTAGAAACCCTCCCAATAATGCTTAAGTCCTTCGCAACTTGGGCGTACATCTACGTTGCTCAACCACTCGTCGACGCTAAGGAGGGTCGGAGAGTGTGCTGGACGATAGCCGCTGTGAATACCGGGATATGGGTATTATGGCAGATCCCCAGGTTACGGCCTGCAATGAGAGCCTCTTTCAGTCATAACCCGCTGTCCGGCAAGTCTTACACAATGTTGACGAGCACCTTCAGTCACAAGTCATTCTTTCATCTCCTCTTTAACTCGATGGCGCTCACCAGTTTTGGTACGTCCTAGAGCCACTTCACCTTAGGTCTGCGCTGAGGTTGCCGACTATAGGTTCTGCCACGTGCGAATATCTGGTGCGCGAGCAAGCAAATAACCCATTACGCATGCAAGAATCAACCATACAGTATCACTTGATAGCTTTCCTTATTTCCGGTACGCTTCGATCACCCCGCTCTCGTTGGAGCTCCATTCCTTGCTAACAAGTGTGAATGCAGCCGGCTTGTTCTCTAGCCTTGTCTCCCATACGGTAACTGCCAGGGTCGCGTTTCCTCGGCTCGTTTCGAAAATGACAAAAACGAAAATCCAACCTCCCACCACTCAGTCACTGTCTAATTCCGTCAAGGAAACCATTCTTCCCTCACTTGGGGCTTCCGGCGCGGTCTATTCTGCTGTCGTTGTCACGGCGCTTGCCTATCCTCACTCAGAGATTGCCCTCATCTTTCCCCCAACACCACCCATACCAATACAATGGGGCGTAGGCGCGCTAGTCGCGTTGGATTGTATTGGTGTGATTCGCAGATGGAGGTATGAATAGGTTTTTTCTCTTGTCTGTTTTTTACGGAAACTGACGTCCGAGCAGGCTGTTTGATCACTATGCCCATCTTGGAGGAGCCGCGTTCGGAGCCTTCTACTACGCTTACGGCCCTGAAATTTGGGACTTTTTCAGGACCGTCAATCCGATGCCTTACAAACCCCCCTCTCAGTCAACATCATAATTAATTTCCTTTCGTCAAAGATTAAGCTGATTTCCCGGCGGGTCCCTGATGCCGTGGCAAGAGGCGCAGGAGGAGTAGGAACCCGCAATTTAGGGTCTTACATCCACTACGTCCCACAGTGAGACAGGTGGATTAGCGAACGGTAGAATAGTGCACACGTACACGTATGCTTATGTATAGGCCTACGAAGGAATAGACAAGCGTGCGGCCAAAGGAAGTGCTGTAACCCGATTCTCGGTTTATATATGGGTACTCGGTGTTGTCGATGGCGGCTCCATTGCTCGATCACTTCTCCCTATTGTTGGGAAACAGAGTTGGTCAATCCTTGACTCACCTTTCCTTCACAACAATCCGGCATCAGGGCACGCCTGGGGTTGGGTGTTCGTCTAATCCATCGAGTTAACCAAAGTGCAGTCGACAATGTTAGATACAGACGAAGAAATAATGACTGGCGGTGCGATCATCACCCTTCCGTGGTGACGATGAAATTTTCGAGCCCTTTCTTGCACCAGGTGCACTGCGAGGCCTTCCTGTAGACAGACGGAATGCGAGAAAGGTTGGATAGTTGATTCCTTTGTCGTAGTTATTTCTCGCATCCCATCAATCCTTCTGCTAGCTGCTCCAACTTCTGCAGTGGGTGTCCTGGGTCCCTCATGAATCTCGTAGAATATCACGCCAGGGTCGGTGAGCAGACAGTGATAGTCCATGGTCAGCGGCGTCAAGGACCTTATGTGTCAGTTGGTCAGGGCATGGTCGCGCCCGCAAGGTGGCACGTCAAGCCCCCAATTTCAGGGTACAAAACTCGTCTGGACTTCTTGATAAACGTCCCGCTTACATGATGAATTACCATGGGGACTTCGGCACCGTTCGTTCCCAGGATGAGGACATTCGCAGTTCCGGGAGGATCAGCGCATGTATTGTCTGTGGAACGGCCAAGAGGGCGCACGGTAGAGAGACGGGGGTGTATGGAGGAGAAATAAACGGACGGAATCGATAGATCTGTGGGATAGGTTCTCCGGAATATACGATAGGAAAAGCCCAACTCAAATGACGCCACACGAAGAACAGAATGCTCAGAACATCCCCGGCGGAGATACATCGACCTTAGACGTTCATTCGAGAAAGAGGCGTTTAAGGTGGTCACAAATTGGAGGCCGAGTGCGGTTGACAATCCGTTGATGTGACTGCATACTCCAGCCCCATGATATGGGGACCGGCAACCCGCCTTAGTCAGGCGTGATGATTTCAAATTGGGCTTTGAGTGAGGGTATCCCGACCTCCCCTGCAGCACATCCA
>Ga0307512_10008174_pt1 | contig 10231 bp, 5 predicted proteins | sample 14_EM_MG_FD_200267 | JGI IMG/M metagenome (GOLD analysis project Ga0307512, IMG submission 200267) | Populus trichocarpa ectomycorrhiza microbial communities from riparian zone in the Pacific Northwest, United States - 14_EM | ecosystem: Host-associated > Plants > Roots > Unclassified | place... | reverse complement strand
AATCAATGGTTCCGCTTTAGACTTGAGCTCGAGGGACTTACTGGCTATAGTGAGCACTGACCAGTAAGAGTCATCTGCGACACACGAACAAATTGTATCAACACACACCTTCGACAACACACCTCACCGCCTAGTTTTGCCAAGACTTCCCCTTTTTTGGGCAGGTTGCGGTTTTACTTTGGCTTCATTATCGCATACCGGTGTGTGTCTGCTCACCTTTGGGGAGTGTATCTCGTCTGTACATCACTCGATACCACTCAGCATTGACACCAACTGGTAGTCCCCCTTCTGGGGCCACTCGCCTTCTTTTCAGTTATTTTACGCCAGTTACGACAATTTACGACATGCAGCACTTGTGAGGATACTAACTAGGGCGTGACAGCACAGCAGTTCAATGAAGAGCTTTTCTGAGGACAGCATGCTCCAACCCACGACACTCGGAGAGGCTACAAAGACCTGCTTCTCAGGCATGCGAGCACCAGTACAAGTTGTTCCCATGGATGCATCAACCCACTTAAACAGCGAAAATCAGTAGACACATCATACAGCACTGTGCTTCCCACAGAGCACGGTTGGGGTATTCCTCTGCGATCACATCATATGGCACCCTGTGCTTGGCCAATGCAATACTGGATCTGAACAGTTACATTTCTGGAGGAGGACTAGAATATGGTGCCCTGGGGTAATGGGGGTGGAAGAGCGGAGGGGGTGGAAGAGCGGAGGGGGTGGAAGAGCGGAGGGGGTGGAAGAGGGGAGGGGGTGAAATTTTCGTTTTTGGGTAGTGGAGAGCTCCGCCATCTAGCCGGCTCGCCCGGAGGCGGAGGGGAATCCGCCTTTGTCATACTCTAATTAGAGTGAATACAACATGATTAAAACAAAAAAAGAAAAACAAAAAAAAACAAATTGTATCAGGAATTTGAGGTAGCCTAAGCCAAAGGGAGATTCTGCGAATGGCCTAAGGCAATAATTGCAATATTCTCGAATGGAATACATATGTTACCAGGCAGTTCCTTCAGTACAAGATTGGCCCTAGTAAGATAGAGCCGAGTCGTTTTCGGTGATGATCTTGCTAGTTCTCAGTCAAGAGAAAAGCAAAGAAAGTGATTACGAGATCGTTCTTTCTGTTTGCTTCTGCTTTTGAAAAAGGTGCAAAATAAACGGTAGGTATAGCAGGGAATTTATGAATGTGGTGATGGGTATAGATAGAAGAGAGTGAAATGTCAACTTGCAAAAGATGTCGTAGTTGACAAAATGATTGGTCCCACCTTGAGTCGAACCAGGATTGTCTGTACAAGCACAGGGCGCTAGCCGTTGCACCATGGCACCTTTCAGTACTCATTTTGAGACTTAGTTATAGATAACTTAACTGTCTTTAAAGCCCTTTGTTTGTTTCGGGTGACATTGCATAGTATACTCTATATATTCTTAGCGTATGAGTTTAAGAAATCCGCGAGGCTGGGGTCTATCCAACCATGATCTCTATCCAGCTTCTATCCAACTTCTATTGCATATGTGTGGCACTATAAGGACTTCTCATATGCAGGGGCGGTTGAGAGGTTCGGGCCATTCACGACGAGCCTAGTATTTAAGTTATGTTAAGTTATGTTAGCACGCAGTGCAGAGCGATGGGCCTGGACAACTCAGGGAGTAGATTAAAAAATTTTACAATACGAGATACGCATAAATGCACATAACTGAAAATTTTCTAAGAGATCAACAACGAACAGCCAACCGAAAAAATGGCGGCTTGTTTGCGAACGAAGGCTAATGCCGAATTTAGAGAACATTTAAACCAAGGCAAAATTAAACACACGAGTGATAAGTACTTAGCACAGGCTAGGAAGAGAGCGGTGATAAACCGATGATACGGAATCAGATCGATCGAAGAGAGGAAAGGAGCAAGATGATGAGATAAATTCAGGCTCGAGACGTTACTATACCTAGACCTCTGCTATTCACACTGCCGAAATGAAATGACAGATGTCCTCCTTGGCTAATGAACCAACCTCAAATGTCACTTCTGGGCTGCGTAGCAGAGAAGCTGATGACTGGTGATGTTCGCTCTTCATCTCTTGGTACAGTATTTGTAGCGGATTTACGTATATACTGCGATGTAGTTCTATAATACTGCGAGGTGGTTTTAAGCGAGTAATTGATTGACTCAGGCTCATTGTATAATGGGTGAGTCATGACTGGCCTGGGCAAGCCCGAGCATGTCGCGAATCGCCGGAATCCCTCAGCCACCCTGCACAGCCTGGCAAATGTCTGGCTGCCGGCCTAAACTCCTTCCAGCTTCGCCGTATACAGAGATACAGGGAAAGCGGAGCGGTTGTGGTGAGTGGGAGAGAGGAAAGTAGACGAGAGGAGCTGGAGGCCGAGAGCGAGAGTAAAAGAGGAGTAAAAGAGGAATCGCCGTACCCTTTATACTCCAACCAACTGAGGACGTCCAGATCCACCGCCGCTAGCCCACCGTCGAACTGACCGTTGAGTGACTTCATCTTATTCCACGCACCACTCCTGCCAAACCGCTAGCTTCCTCCCAACATAAACGTCCTTCATATCAACATTCTCTTTGATCAAGTCAACCACAATATTAACTTCAAACCTTCCAAACAACACCCCGCCAACCTCTCTCCGATTTGATACTAGCACCCCCCTGGTTAACGGAATCATAGCCGGCGGCTTCTCCACAATCACCGCCGCCCCCTTCACCCCCTCCCCCTGTGATACCACCCGTACATAGAACAACCTACCCTCCTCCCTCTCCACCATAACAAAATCCCACACTCCATCCCGTAGACAGTCCTCAGGGAGCAAATACGAAAAGTAATTCGCAATCTTCAATCCCTGGGGCGTAATCTTTCCCGCAAACGCACTCCCAAAGAACCCCTCGCCGGAATTTGTGTCAACCTCCCGGTTCATAAACGACTTTGGCGCCCATCGCAACCCCGGCTCCTGGAATCGCCGTATAGGCTCGAAAATAATCTCCGACGGGACCGAGGCGAGGGAACGCCACAGCGCTTTCATCCGCTCCCCCTCCGGGAGCTGAAGGATGGCTGTCGGATCGATGCCGAATAGTGTCGCCATACAGGTCGTTTCGTCTTTCATTTTACTTGTGAGCCTTCCTCTCAGCGCCGTAGCGACGGCCGTGAATATAGCGGGTGTGTATGACAGCCGTGCCTGGCCTCGTATTGGATGCCAGTGGCGGACGGCATTGGCCATGATTGGGAATATACGGCCGTTGGTATGTGCGTAGATGCGGATTAGTAGCGCGTCGTCGTCGAAGTTGGGACAGTCCGGGAACGCCGCCGTGGCGAGAAAGGCATTTTCCATTCCCAGTGGATCTTCGTCGGTGAAGACGTCATCGGCGGCCAATGCGCGGTGGATCTTTATTGCCCAGCGATCGTCTGTAGAGAAGTTGGGGCGGCTTAGGTACCGGAAGCCGAGTTTAACGGGCGTCGTGTCTTTTTTGTATGACTCGATGAGTGTTTCCCCCTGTACTGCGCCCCCAAGGAACTGGAAATATAGCTCGTCCGCGAGCATTCCCTCCTGCAACGTCCATAGGCGCTGCGTCCACGGCGTGCAGCGTATCCGCATCATGAGTTCCTCCGGGGAGGCGTCGAGAGATACGCGCTGTAAAGAAGAGTCGAGGACTAGAACCTTCTCGGCCCGCTTATAGGTCTCTCCCATCATCCGGATCGCGCGGGTTCGAACATCATCTTCGAGGGGAACACAAAGCGTGTCTACCCAAAAGGCAACCGGTCGGTGTTCGGGGGCGTATAGCACATCGACAAGTGACTGTAGCTTCTGCAACTGACAGAAAGGTAGGGAGTTTCGTTGCGTATTTCCTAGTCCATCCGACCATACATGCGATATCGCAACATAACGTCCTGCGGTCTCCGTATCGCTCACAACGACGGTCGAGGCGCTTGATAATGACAACACCGGAATTCTGCCACCCCTAAGAACATCCGACACCGGGCGATGTGTGGAGGTTACATCCTCGACCACCACATGCTGACAGCCGCAGCCTTCACTAACGTGTTTGGTGCGGTAAACTTTCTCGTCGATCTGATTAGCAGTGCATCTAACCTCCGAACAACCCCCGTGGTCCTTTCCCAACCTCTTCCTATCAAAAAAGCTGAGATAATACAGCACTGCCGGCATGGAGATCTCAAGCATGTGTAATTCCCCCAGACACCAGCCGGCCTCTACAAGCAGATGCTTTCCAAAGCTGCCGAAGCTCCATGAGAAGTACTCAATGTTTTGCACCCAGTGGATTTCCTTCCGCGGGTAATCAAGTGACTCCGCTAGTATAATAATCGAAAGCAATACGGCATGGCCGACGGCGTCTTTGGATGAAAATTCGATGCGCGCAAGACGGTTCACAGTCTCGTTCACGAGTCTCAGACATGCAGCGATGCGGGGGAGGCGGTCGTCGGGCTCCCCAACACCACTCGCCGTCCAGTATAGTGTGTACCGATAGAGCTGGGTAGTGGTAATATACCATTCCCCATTCTCTTCGATGATGAAGTCCGAGACCTTTAAAGGAACGTCCGCGATTTTGAAGATTTCTGAGAGAGTGCCGAAGAAGAGCCATGCTTGCAGAAATGGTGCATGGGTGGAGGAGAGGGTGAGAGTGTCGATGTGTACCCCTATGCGCTGCGGGTAGGTGGAGAAGTCTAAGTCGTCGTAGGTGAACTGAGGGTTGCAGAGGTAGGGGATTTTTAGTGCTGGGCGACAGGACTGGGACGGTATGGGGAGATGGTCCATGTTCACGGGGCGGAGATGATAATATTTCGCTTTGGGAATGAAGACACGCTGGTGCTGCGAGCTAGAGTACAAGGGCTATGTTGATCCTCGATGCGGGGAACATGCACAGTTAGTGATCGTCCTGCATCCGCCGGATGTTAGCCCCATTACCGAAGATGGGGAACGGCTACTAGCTCACGCATGTGTCACCAAATTCACCTTTCCTGACTTAACCCTAAACCCTAAGCCCACTTTTCACCCACCAAGAGTCCACGAAGGTAACGAACGAAATTCAGCCTTGGGCTAAGCACTATGCTGATATCGAGATACAGGACAAACACGAGGTTTTTAAACCGGCCAGTGCAACCACGCACAGAAGTCCACCAGCTGCATCGAATCTACGCACTCATCAGCCCCCATCAACACCAACACCAACACAGATAAGTCACACCACAGCGTAGAATGAACATAAAGCTTCCAACCCCAACACGCCTCCAACAAAGCCTATCCACAACACTGCGACGGCAGAGACTTCTCCATAACACTGCAACGGCAAAGAACACCCTCACTGCTGAACGATCTTACAAAAAGAATCCAGCTGTCCCGAATCGGACTTCGTCTGACAAATCGTTGTCGAACACTAAACCGTCGCGATGTCTGTGTAATAACAAAGAAGATTTTGACCAGGCAATAGACAAACGGGCCGAAAGAGGAGAAAAGACCAAACCAGCGGAAACACTATCCAGATCTAAAGCAAAGTGAAATAATGTTAGGAAACAAAATGTTTATTAAACAGAGAGGGTGCGAACATTACTTTAGCGACGGTAGATACGTGAGTCATCCAATTTGTGGTCGGAATACTGGATGCACTAATAAATAAAAGATCTATGTTCCCGATCCGAATACGCCTCGCATCTACGCATCGCATCCACACCTGTCAGTGGAAGAACCGGAGCCGTATAAAGGGGAAGAAGGGTTAGAGGGATGGGATCTCCCCAGCCTAGCCGGTCATCCGGAATCAGGCACAGTCGTACTCTAAATAGAGTGAATAGGTACAATATGATTAAGCAAACAAAAATCGAAGCCGCAGTATTCTGTCTCTCCAGTGCTGCAAGCGATCCCATAAACTACAGGAAAGAACCATGTGAACCAGAACACGGTCGCCTAAGTCCCAGAGGAGAAAGAAATGCTATCTATAGTATCCCTGGTGGCCGAACTTAATCACCCGGACCCCGGGGTTTGGTGTTACTTGGCTTAGATCTCATTTCTGGAACAGAATATTTCATGGTGGGCCGCACTGGCACATCTGAGGTTCGAATTCTACGAGGTCGCCGCAAATACCAGCGTCGTGGTTTTTGCTAGTTCCTTATTAAGGGTACGAAGTCATGTTTTAATTACTGTTGAGATTATATACAATTGGAAGATGAAAGGCTTACACTAATTTACTTGAGATTGTCACGGATGAGGATATTTAGATATTGATATTGACTGGCAGGGGTCAAATAATAACTGACGTTTAATGTATGTGTATTCTCAAGGTCTGTTGACCACGAAGGATGCTAATAGACCGGCTAGATATCGGCGAATAGGAATCTCTGTTTTAGCAAGATGCAGTGTGAGAAGCTTGAAAGGAAAATGGGTTTTGCGGGACAGTGGTAGTCAGCTCCTCAAATTAATCACGCACCACCAACCACGTTGACCAACAAATGCTCTCGACAACATGTCTTATCCAAGCCTGAAGTAATTCCTGCTGCGATAATCGCTTTCAAATGTGCAGCATGCGCCAGATATCATTAGCCGTCAACCATCAAATACCAAAAGTGGACATTTTCACCACGATGATATATGTTCGTGAGTTGTGGACAAGTTGATTGGGTTTGCTGGATGTAACGACAGTGTCGAATTTCATGGATTGGTATGTATCAAGTACCTCGGTATATATGCTAAGGTGGTATTTATACTGACTTTGGTATAGATTCGAATTTGCGTGTCCCAAGACGGGGTTCTTCCACGTGCCGGCGGGAAGGGCGAATGCGGTGGTGAGAACGTATACCTACCACTCTATACATCCCTCTGAGGCCCTCCAAGGCCATGAAAGCTACGATAGCACGGTGACTATTCGTTACTTCTCGCAATCCCGGCTCCTAAGGCTCCTTTACTATCAGAAACTGTGTACAGTTTTACCGCGACTGGCCAATGGTGGAAGGATGCAAGTCAACCAATCAACAGTTTACTTGTGGAAGGCAACTGTTTCTTCTATTATGTATTTTCCTGCGCAAAATGGCATTCCTAGTTTTCTGAAGCGCATGCAGCCATACAAAGCAACAAAAGAATCATCTGTGAGCTAATTGGTAATTGCGGACGCGGGAAATGATTCTGCACCTAGTGGAGGGACCCGTCGCAAGTTTACGCTCTTCGCATCGAGGGCCTTTCATGTATCACTCAGGTTACCTTTGTTCCTATCTGCGGCGAGGTTGGTGGGCTGTTGAAGCATCCCTGTTACGGTTTTGTGGAGGATGAATTTAATGATATTCAAAAAAGTAGCGACCACTCTATAGGATGGATCCTTTGGGCGTGTACAACAGATTTCTTTCGTCTTTATTCCTGCACGCATATGCCGAACGTCGCTTTGCTTTTCATCTATACATTGCATCGAGCTTGCGGGAAAGTTTTGTCGCATCATGACACACACTAAGTACATGATGGTCCACGTATATGAAGATTGCGTTGTGGGGGTGAGATGCTTCAGGTATCTGGATTATAGGTTTTAGGGCTAGATGTTGGGACTCGAGGATCTATCTACCTTTGGCACCTCCTGGGCTCTTAGCACACGATACACGCGATTTTCTCTCGCTTCGCACCATCCGCGCATATCGCATATACGTTCACGTATATCAGTTTACGTCCCACAAGTTATGAGCCCTCGTATTATTTGATTCATCAAGATAAATCAAAAAGCGAAGAACGAGAAGTCAACAAGAGCTCGGCTAGAGCAACGAGCACTGAGCACCGGGCAACGACCAGTCGACAAGTGAATCGTCGACAAGGAGTCAAAGGGGATCGAGATCTTCTCTAGAGAGCATAAGGCTAAGAATAACCCCTCATCCCGCCATTGTAGTTTGCTGGCGGCTGATGGATGTCGGCCCGTTTAGAGATTCAATAAACGATAACTAACGGCCAATCAAGGTTGTGGGAAATTACCGCTCAGTGACGACATTTTTTGGCTCTGTCTTTAGACGATAAACTATCTTTAGATTGTAAAACACATGCCTGGGAAGCTGGAAGGAAGGGAACTCGGTGAGACGAGTAGGATGAAAAGGGTAATACCCTCATGTAGCGGTAACAGATCTAGAATTAAAAATACTGTCAAGGATGATAGAAATAGAATGATTTGCAAACTCCCAACCCCGAACCCTAAGCCCGCTATCCGTGCCATCCATGCGTACACAAAGCCCAAGAGAACACCCGTTTTCAACCCTTGCGCACACACCACGCCCACAACATCTAAGTCCACCAAGGTAACGCACGAAATTCAATCTCGGACTGAGCTGAGCGCTGTGTTGATATCGAGATATAGGACAAACACGAGGCTACGCAAGTTATCAAATCCCTCTCTACTGTAATTAGTACCCAGGTTTCGGACACCTGCACGAGATACCTAGCAAACCCAGCTTCCACATAGCGCACAAGAGCACATTCAACTTTCCAGAAAAATAGCTGCCAGACGCTAACCCTGCAATGTTTGTGTAATAGCAAAGCGAAGTGCGGCCAGGTAGTCGACAATGACTCTCATGATCTCCATTTACAGCATCCCCATTACGGCACGCCATTCCTTTCTTTGATGAACACCAGCAGAGGCCTACTCGGCAGCGATTTCTCACAGAGTAGCGACTCCTCGTCCCGCGCTCGTCCCTTGGTAATTAAACATCTTTCTGTCTCTTTTCTCGTCAGCTCCCAATTATTATCGCCGTGCGGTTCCCTTCATCTTCAGAGCAATTCAAATGGCATCTACAGAACCGATGCTTTTCTTAGTGCTCCTCCCTTGCAGAGTATCTTATTAGTAGTAAGGAATGGTAATTAAGTCGCCGCTATGGGCAGTTACTTAGATATCATCCTACTGTGCAAGACTCTCAAGTTAGATCTTGGTGCAGCTAGCACTGGTATTCGGGTCCTTTCATCGATACTAGTACAGAATCCACTGTGGCCCCTAGCAAGGAACTTCGACGGGATCCATTTGGTCGTTCTCCCAGTTTGTGACGCCTCCCATTGAGCCATGTTTATTTTATAGCAGTGCTTAGATAGCTTTCGCTTATGCACCTACGACAGTTTGAAGGGATGGCAGCATTCCCACCGCAGTTGATCGAAGATGTGGTCGCCAGATTGAGGCCAATTTGGCCTGAATGGGACGGACAATGAGTACCGGTTGATACGCATTGGATTTCCATGAATACCCTTCGTCTCTCAGCCGTCATTGCTTGGTCCACCTTTTCCTGGATGGTCAGGGATCTTTACAGGAACTTTGGTTGACCCTCCCGTCCCTTGCGGAAGAGCGAGCTTACTCTGAAGTGCTGCTCTTTAGGTTGTGTTTCACTGATAGTCCGTTTAGTTGTGACAAATCTGCTATAGTGATTGGTACTCTCTCTTTCTCTACGGTAGGTGTTCGTTCTAAAGTTTTCAATACAGTTTCGGGGGTTGGTTTGCGAAGTGCCTTTTTCTGTGCAGATCTGCCACGGGATTCATTGCGCTTGTACAGTTAGCACGGCTTTCGGCAGTGCACCTGGGAGGCTATCGGCGGTGCAGCAGGAATGCATATTAAGCTGTTCGGTGTTGTGAGAATCTGGGGTCTCAAGTGAAGCTAGAGCGTGGCGGCGTCTCTCATATGGGGTTTGTAAGCAAGAGTTTCGACACGACCGACGAAGCAAGCGGACTAAGCCTCGCTATCGACCTCATTAGCGATATTGATTCATCATCTCACAGTCAGCGCTGGTGTGGATTTGGGGAGGAGGGTGCAGATTATTTATAGAGTGACCAGGTGTCGGTTGGTTTGATGACGACTACACGGGGATTGATTGCTGGTTTTGATCGGGTATTACGAGACAACGACTAGAGATTCCTTGGTGGAGGTGAGGATAACTATGAAGATGACTCGAGAGCACCTATGGATCACAGCGGGTCTGGAGGTACTCGATGTATTGTAGATCTTTCCTGTGCTACCTAAGTTGTCTTTCTTCCTGTCTGCGGTGTGACTGCTACTGTTTTGAGGTGGATGAGTGTGGCGGTATTCAAGAGTCCTTTGGGCGTGTACAGCAGATTTCTTACGTTTTTATGCTTACATGTTGGCTTTATTTTCGTTTGTAGCATGTGTAGGGGAGTCTTTTAACTTATCAAACCAGACAAATTTTGAAGACGACGCCCAGGTGCTGTTATGTTCGAGAGTACTGAGGAATTACTTTGACTACTATTCATCCCACATTCCCAC
>Ga0307512_10008173_pt1 | contig 10232 bp, 8 predicted proteins | sample 14_EM_MG_FD_200267 | JGI IMG/M metagenome (GOLD analysis project Ga0307512, IMG submission 200267) | Populus trichocarpa ectomycorrhiza microbial communities from riparian zone in the Pacific Northwest, United States - 14_EM | ecosystem: Host-associated > Plants > Roots > Unclassified | place... | reverse complement strand
GCTGACTTCGCGACGCTGGCCGCCAACCCCACGCTGTTCAGCAAGCTGCCCTACGACCCGGTGAAAGACTTCGCCCCGATTGGCCTGCTGGCGCGCTTTCCGTTGATCTTGGTGGTTAGCCCTCAAGTCCCGGCCAAGGACTTCAAGGAGTTCGTGGCCTGGGTGAAGAGCCAGCCCGAGGGCGTCAGCTACGCGTCGGCCGGTGCCGGCAGCCCGCACCACCTGGCCACCGAGCTGTTGCGCGAGCGCACGGGCCTGAAGCTGCAGCACGTGCCGTACCGAGGCGCGGCGTTGGCAGTCCAAGACCTGATGGGTGGGCAAATTCCGTTCGGGATGATGGACAGCGCCAGCGTGCAGCAGCACATCGCCTCGGGCAAGCTGCGCGCGATCGGCGTCGCAAGCCCCGCGCGGATCAAGACACTCAGCGAGATCCCGACGATCGCCGAGCAAGGCCTCACAGGTTTCGAAGCCTTTGCCTGGCAGGGCCTCGTCGTGCCCGTCGGCACGAGCCCGGATGTCGTCGCCAAGCTGAGCAAGGCGCTGCAAGAGGCCCTCGACTCGACGGCGGTGAAGGCCCGTTTCCAGACCCTGTCGCTCGAGGCACTGCCGGGCACACCGCAGCAGATGGCGGCCTACGCCGCAGCCGAGCGCGAGCGCTGGGGCAAGTTGATCAAGGCCAACAACATCCGGCTCGATTGAAGAGAACCTCGCTATGAATGACAACGCACGCCGCCACCAGGCCGGCTTCGGCAACGAGTTCGCCAGCGAGGCGGTGCCTGGTGCACTGCCGGTGGGCCGCAACAGCCCACAGAAGGTGTCGCACGGCCTGTATGCCGAACTGTTCTCGGGCACGGCGTTCACCGCGCCGCGCCATGCCAACCTGCGCAGCTGGCTGTACCGCCGCCAACCATCGGTGGTGGTCGGCGGTTTCGAGCCACTCGCGCAACCCTTCCTGAAAACCGGCGCCCGCGATGGTGTCGTGGCACCGCCGAACCCGATGCGCTGGCAACCGATCGAGATCCCGCACACGCCGACCGATTTCGTCGAGGGCCTGCGCACCGTGGTCGTCAACGGCGACGCCGACGCCCAGACCGGCATGGCCGCCCACCTCTACCTCGCGAACCGCTCGATGACCGATCGCGCATTCGTCAATGCCGACGGCGAGCTGCTGCTGGTGCCCCAGCAGGGCAAGCTCACCCTCACCACCGAGTTCGGTGTGCTCAACGTCGCACCCGGCGAGGTGGCCTTGCTGCCGCGCGGCATGGCATTCAAGGTGGCAGTCGACGGGCCATCGCGTGGCTACGTCTGCGAAAACTACGGCGCGCCGTTCCGCCTGCCCGAGCTCGGCCCGATCGGCAGCAACGGGCTCGCGAACCCGCGCGATTTTCTTGCGCCCGTGGCGGCCTTCGAAGACACAGCCAGCAGCTACGAGATCGTGCGCAAGTTCGGCGGCGCGCTGTGGCAAGGGCGCTCACCGACGACGCCCTTCAACGTCGTTGCGTGGCACGGCAACCTGGCGCCAGTGAAGTACGACACTGCGCACTTCATGACCATCGGCTCGATCAGCTTCGACCACCCCGACCCGTCGATCTTCACGGTGCTTACCAGCCCGAGCGACACCCCCGGCACGGCGAACGTCGACTTCGTGATCTTCCCGCCGCGCTGGCTGGTCGCCGAGGACACCTTCCGGCCGCCTTGGTACCACCGCAACGTGATGAGCGAGTTCATGGGCCTGGTGCACGGGCAGTACGACGCCAAACCCGAAGGCTTCAAGCCCGGCGGCATGAGCCTGCACAACTGCATGGTGCCGCACGGGCCCGACACCGAGGCCTTCGACAAAGCAACGAGCGCCGAGCTGGCACCGCACAAGCTCGACGACACGCTCGCGTTCATGTTCGAGAGCCGCTGGCGTTTCCACCCAACCGAGTTCGCACTGCGCGACAACTCGTTCGACAAAAACTACGCCGACTGCTGGGCCGGACTGAAGGACCACTTCACGCCATGACGATCGACGCCACGCACGACCCGGCGCTGCAAAGCTGGGTCGAGTCGGCCAACGCAGCCGACACCGACTTCCCGATCCAGAACCTGCCCTTCGGCCGCTTTCGGTCCGCGGGCCACGACGAATGGCGCATCGGCGTGGCCATTGGCGACCAGGTGCTCGACCTGCGCACGGCCGGGCTGACAGACCACACCGACATGAACCGGTTGATGGCGATGGCGCCAGACGAGCGGCGTGCGTTGCGTGGCTCCTTGTCGCAGGGGCTGCGGCGCGGCAGCACGCAAGAGAAGGCGTGGCGAGCGGCGCTGTTCGCGGCCGACACCGTCGAGCTGGGGTTGCCCTGCCGCATCGGCGACTACACCGACTTCTACGTCGGCATCCACCACGCCACCACGGTCGGCACGCTGTTCCGTCCGGACAACCCGCTTCTGCCCAACTACAAGTGGGTGCCGATCGGCTACCACGGCCGGGCCTCCACCATTCTTCCGAGCGGCCAGCCGTTCAGGCGGCCACGGGGCCAGCTCAAGGCCGCCGACGCCGCACCGCGCCTCGCGCCCACGCAGCGCCTGGACTTCGAACTCGAGCTGGGTCTGTTCATCGGCCGGGGCAACCGCCTGGGCGAGCCGATCCCGATCGCAAGCGCCGAGGAACACCTGTTCGGCATCGCTCTCTTCAACGACTGGAGCGCGCGCGACATGCAGGCCTGGGAGTACCAGCCGCTCGGCCCCTTCCTGTCGAAGAACTTCGCGTCGACGGTCTCGCCGTGGATCGTGACGATGGAGGCACTCGCGCCATTCCGACGGCCCCTGGTCCGTCCCGAGGGCGATCCGCAGCCCCTGCCCTACCTCGACAGCGAGGCCAACCGCGATGCAGGCGCGATCGACATCGAGCTGGAGGTGCGGTTGCAAAGCCGAGCGATGCGTGAGTCAGGCATCCCGGCGCAGTGCATCAGCCGTTCGAATTTCGCGGATGCAGCCTACTGGACCGCAGCGCAGCTGGTCGCGCACCACACGGTCAACGGCTGCGCGCTCGCCAGCGGCGACCTGTTCGGTTCGGGCACGCTGTCCGGTCCGCGCCCTGAGCAGGCCGGCTCACTCCTCGAGCTGTCGCAAGGCGGCAAGCAAGCCATCAGCTTGCCCAATGGTGAAGTGCGAACCTTCCTCGAAGATGGCGACAGTGTCGCCTTCGGCGGCAGCTGCACGAGGGTCGGGTTCCGCCGCATCGGCTTCGGCCGCTGCGAAGCGACCGTCGAACCATCGTGACGGCAGGCCGAACTCTGCCAGCCTCCAAATCCGATTTGCAAAGCGGTCGGCCGCGGGCGTTCTTGAAGGGCCGTAGAAGCGCATCGTCGCCGACAAGAGAACCACTGCGTCACGCACTGTTCGTTCGGCGGCATGCTCTCAAATAGGTGCATCGCGCACGCTGCCTGCACCTGAAATCAGGCAACTGTTATGTGCCAGCCCTCAGGACACGACAGCCGATTGCTTTGCTTTGTCACAACGAGACAAATGTGGTCGCTTTTGATGTCGAGCTAACTGGCTCGTCTGCGGGAATCTCTGTCACTTGCGACAAAGTGCGCTCACATCGGAGAGAAGAGATCGAATCGCAATTCCGGGCATACAGCGTGCGTATTGGCGTTGCTCCCTGTTCGGACAATTCGTCATTCAGGCTCAAGTTATCAATACGAAAATCTCATGAAAAAACTGAAGCAAACAAGCCAGGAATTGCACCGTTCGCGCGTTGCGAGTGCACTGCTTTGCTCGCTCATCATGTCCGCCTGCGGCGGCGGCGGTGACTCTGGCGCTACATCGACACCGATTGCGTCTGCTCCCGCGCCAGCACCAGCGCCAGCACCAGCACCAGCACCCGCACCTGCACCAGCACCTGCACCTGCACCCGCACCCGCACCCGCACCCGCACCCGCACCCGCACCCGCACCCGCACCCGCACCCGCACCCGCACCCGCACCCGCACCCGCGGCGAGCGTCGTCACCCAGTGGGGAACGGTCTCCGAACCCTCGCTTCCAAGCACCGTGTGCAACACGTTGCCGGCCAACCTGAGCCCGAGCAACGGTTCTGCCGATGCGCTGGACACCAATCCTGCAAGCTCGCAGCCCGACGCCAAGCGCATTCAGGACGCGATCAATGCGTGTCCGGCCGGCCAGGCCGTCAAGCTGACCAAGGGCAGTGGTGGCCAGTCGGCCTTCATCTCCGGTCCGCTCACGATCAAGTCCGGTGTCACGCTGTGGATCGACTCAGGCGTCACGCTGTTCGCATCGCGCAATCCCGCCGACTACGACAACGGCCCGGGCACCTGCGGCACCGCGACCAGCACAGACCCCAAGGCTTGCAATCCGCTGATCCTTGCCGACTCAACGGTCAACAGCGGCATCGTCGGCGATGGCAAGATCGACGGCCGCGGCGGCAGCCTGCTCACCAGTGGCCCCAATGCCGGCAATCGCAGTTGGTGGGACGTGGCGATGCAGAACAAGACGCAAGGCCTCAGCCAGCAAAACCCACGACTCATCATTGTCAAAAAGGGCAGCAACTTCACGCTGTACCACGTGGCGATCATGAATTCGCCCAACTTCCACTTCACCAGCAACGGAACCCAGGGGATCACGGCCTGGGGCATCAAGATCCTGTCGCCCAGCATCGTCTACACGAAGCCTGGCTATGCCTGCGCGGCGGGGACGACGCCGGACAAGGTGACGCCGGCCACCTGCTTCACGCCCGAGACGGTGAAGAACACCGATGGCTTCGATCCGGGCGTGAGCCAGAACGTGCTGCTCACCTATTCGTACATCAGCACGGGTGACGACCATGTGGCGGTGAAGTCCGGCAGCACCGGAACGACGACCAACCTGAACGTCTCGCACAACCATCTGTACTACGGCCACGGCATGTCCATCGGCAGCGAGACGAATTCGGGTCTGTCCAACGCGGTCATCGACGATCTGGTGATCGACGGGCAAGACAGCACCGGCAGCATAGGCCTGCGCATCAAGTCGGACTCAAGCCGCGGCGGCCATGTCGACAACGTCACCTACAGCAACGTGTGCATGCGCAACGTGCGCCAGCCGCTCGTGTTCGACGCGTACTACAGCAACACGACGGGCAGCTTGTTCCCGAACTTCACCAACATCACCATCAAGGGCTTGCACAGCCTGGGCAGTGCCAAGTACGCGGGGGGCACGTTGACGTTCGCGGGCTACGAGACGGGTGGCAACGTGTTCCCGATCGGCATCACGCTTGACAACGTGGTCTTCGACGGCACGCAGCCCACGCTTGCTGCCAGCAACAACAGCGGCAGCTCAGCCGCGCCCTCCGCGACGCACTTCACCTTTGGCCCCGGGGCGGTGAGTTTTGCGTCGTCGGTCACGCAGACTTCTGCTGCCGATGTGACGATCGCCGGCAAGGCCGGCACGTCCACTGCGGTCAGTTGCGGCTCGGCCTTCGTCAAGATGAGCACGATGCTGGCCGACGCGCCGATCTGAAGCCAAGGCCTGGATGCCCAGGCCATCGTGTTGTTCGTCGGCGGCGCGCCCGCGGCGAAGCTGATGCTGGCGATGGGCGAAGCCGGTGCATCGCCGTCGTTGTACGGCATGTCGGTGGTTGACGGCGATCAGGTCGCCAAGGCCAGGGGCGCGAAGCTGCGTGGCCTGGCCACGTCGCAGGTGGTCTTCATCACGGCATCGGCCGGGATCCTCCAGCCCCCGGCGACCCGGACCTGGATACAGCCAGACAACACGGCCCCATCGATTAAATCTGCGCCGAAAACGCTCGGAGTTCTCTTTCAGTCAATCCGCAATTCAGCGTGGTGACATATCGGACGGCCAGCCTGCGCGCTTTCACTAGGGTCAGCGCACCTGTGACCCCACTAAACTTCCCGGGGCAAGATGGGCTGAGGGACACGATGCATCACACACACTGGTCGACGAATCGGGTTCTCGCCTGCGATCGGGCGCAGGCCTGGAGCAATATCACGACGCGCTACTTCGGCCGGCTGCGCGTTTCAAGCTTGGACGACGGTCCGCTGGATGCATCGCTCGATGCCTTCGACGTCGGCTCGCTCCGCATGTACCGCATCGACGCACCCGCTCATCACGTCGAGCGCGACGCCGCGTGCGGCGAATTGCCGACCGACGAGTTCTACAAACTGGTGCTGCAGGTCACCGGCCGCGGCATCATCGAACAGCAGCAGCGTCGCGTGGTGCTGCAGCCGGGCCACTGGATCCTCTATGACCCTCGCGCGCCGTATTCGATCATCAACCCCGAGCGCTGCACGCTGCTCGTGACACAGGTGCCGCGCGCATTGCTCGCCGGCCTGCGACTGCCCGGGCCGCACGCCGGTGAATTGGGCACTGACAACGTGGCCGGCCTGCATGGCGTGTTCGGCAGCTACCTGCGTGCGCTGAGCGAACAACTCCCCGGCCTGCCAGACGGTGCCGGCCAAGCTGTGAGCGAGTCCGTCATGGGGCTGCTCGGCTCGACGCTGGCCGAAACCCTGCGACGCATCGGCGAGCCGGTGCCCCTGCCCGCGCTGCTCAAGATGCGCGCGCGCCAGTATGTGCAGACGCATCTTTCTGAGATGGAGTTGAGCATTCAACGCATTGCGGACGCACTTCGCTGTTCCAAGCGCTATTTGCACCGCGTGTTCGAGGACGACGATGTGAGCCTGGAGCGCCAGATCTGGAACAGCCGTCTGGAACGCTGCCACGCGGCGCTCACGCACGAGGCCAATGCGAATCGCTCTGTCGCCGAGATCGGCTTCGCATGGGGTTTCAGCAGCAGCGCGCACCTGAGTCGCCTGTTCAAGCAACGCTACGGCCTGACGCCGGGCGCGTGCCAACGCGAGGCCGCCGAGACTCGGGGCAACACGGTGACGCAGTAGCACCGCGCGGGTACCCCAGCCGGGGGCAGACATTCAACGGCGGTAGTGGCCCTCGGGACCGACGTGCACCAGCTCGACAAAATGCGATCCGGTGGCGTTGCCGCCGGTGTAGTCGACGTCGATCCCCCCGATGCGGGCCTTCATCCCGCGCATCGCCGCGTGCAGCGAGGCACGGGTCAGGTTGCGCCCGGCGCGGCGTAGACCTTCGGTGACCACCAAGCCGTTCAAGTAGCCCTCGTAGACGTGATAGGCCACCGGCAGCTTCGCCGATTCGCACTCCTTGCGGAAGGCTCGCGCGGTGGGATCCGATTCGCTCCACGGATAGGGCACCACCTGCGACGTGGCCAGCCCACGCAGCTTCGCGCCCATGGCCTTGGCCACCTGATCGCCGTCGACCACCGACATGCCGTAGAACGACGGCGTTGCACCGGCCTCGCCCATCGCCAGCATCAGCTTCGCCGCGGGCGCGCCGCCGAGGAACATCACGATGGCCTGGGGATTCATCGCGGCCAGCGCCTTGCCGGCCTCTACCGCGTTGCTGCCGTCGATCTTCATCGCGGCGGAGCCCGCCAAGTCAGTGACCTTGCCCTCGGCCAGCACCGCGGCTTTGATCTGCACCAACACCTCCTGACCGCCCGGGTTGTCCAGGAACGCCACGGCGATGCGGCTGACGCCGACGGTGCCCAGGTGCTGCACCAGCTTGATGGCTTCGCGGCCATAGGTGGCGCGCACGAAGTAGGCCGCGCCCTTGGCCTTCTCGCGCGCCATATCGGAAAGCCCGAAGTTGCCGATCAGCGGCGCATTGCTTTCCTTCAGGATGGGCACGGCTGCGACCGTGGTGGCCGAGCCCACGCAGCCGAAGAACGCGAACACCTTGTGCTCGGCCAGCAGGGCCTTGTAGTTGACGAGGGCGCGCTCGGGCTTCAGTTCATCGTCCAGCGAGATCAGCCGCACCGTGCGGCCGGCGATGCCGCCCTTGTCGTTGGCGTCGTCGAAAGCCAGCTTCGCGCCGGCGTTGAAACCCCGCATCGCAGGGCCCAACGGACCGCTCAGCACGGCGCTCTGGCCGAGCAGGATCTCGCCGTCGCCGATGCCCGAATCGGCAGCAAAGATCGAAGTGGCCGTGCCGGCCAGGGAAGCCAGCAGCAGTTGGCGGCGCTTGTTCATCCTTCTTCAGACCTCGATGGTTGGACGGAACGCCGATGCGGGGTGCGTGCAGCGGAACTCACGGCCCAGCTTGGCGTATTCCTCTTCGCTGCCGAGGCCCGCGAACAGCGGTGACCACAAGAACACGCGTGCATAGATGCGGCAGCGTGATTCGCCCGATTTGACTTGCGGCGACAAGCGCAGCGACTCCTTGAGCGACGCAATGTCCTGGCGCACAAAGGCCATGCGCAGCCCGCCTCCGGCTGGGCTGTCGATCAACAGCGTTTCGGCGGCCAAGCCCTGTGTTCGCCGTTGCCATTGCGCGCCGCCGGACAGGCCTGGCGCACCGGTGCGTGCAAAGCTCGTCCACGCGTCGCCCATGGCCTGCGCCACGGCGCGCCGCCCTGCGCGGTTGAATGGCGTGTTGACACCGAAGATGTCCAACTCACCCGCAGTGTCACGGAAGGCGAACGCCATCTCCATGCCGTGTGCGGCGCCGAGCAGGACGTCGGGCCGCACGAACGGAACGGCGGGTGCTTCATCCCAGTCGAAGCGGTAGGTCCAGACGTCAGCGTGGCCGCCGGCAAGCATCGCGTCAGCGGGTTCTTCGACATGCAGCGAGCGCCAGACCTGCGAATAGAAGTTCGATTCGGTGATGTACTCGGCGCGATTCCGCAGCAAGGGCAGCTTGCCGAACAGCAGCCGCACGTGCTCTGGCTTGTCGGCCAGGAAGGTTCGGTACTCGTCGCGGTTGCTGCCCAGGATCACCGGCACGCGGTTCCATGCGCCACGTCGAAAGACCTCGCACAGCGGATCGCGCGGCAGCACCACGCCATCGCGCACGGGACGTGGGCTCAGACAGATGCCGACGCTCCCCGGCTTGAACACGCGCAGCAGTTCCTCGGGCTTGAGTGAGCGCAGCCACGCCGCCAGCTCGGTGGCGGGCACGGCGCGCAGCGTCTGATCGGCAGCTTCCGCATCCGGCGCGCGACCGGCCGCAGTCCACAGCCGCGCGACCACTTCTCGCGAGCTGGTGCGCTGGCTCTCCAACGGCGAATCATTGCGCTCGGTGGCCTCGTGAATGCTGAACGTCTCGGCCACCGGCGACTGCGCGATGGCGCGATGGAAGAGCCCGGCGGCCAGTGGGCTGGCCAGCAGCGTCAGCACGTTCTGGCCGCCAGCCGACTCGCCGAAGATCGTGACGCAGCCGGGGTCGCCGCCGAAAGCCGCGATGTTGTCGCGTACCCATCGCAGCGCGGCGATCAGGTCCAGCGTGCCGAAGTTGCCCGAGCGCTCTTCCGGCGTACCTGCGTCCGCCTCGTGCAGCGCAGGGTGGCAAAACCAGCCGAGCACCCCGAGCCGGTAGTTGACGGTGACAACAACCATCCCATCGTGCGCGGCGTAGTTGCGCGCGACGTCGTAGCTGGCCGAGCTGCCCACCGCATTGCCGCCACCGTGGATCCACACCATCACCGGTCGGCGCTGGCCGCTGGCGGGCACGGTATCAGATGCCCACGCGGGCGCGAAGACGTTCAGCGACAGGCAGTCCTCGTCGCCCACGACGCGACCGTGCAGCTTGGTTGGCACCGGCGCCAGCAAGCCGGCGTACTGCGGCGCCATCGGCCCATGCTGGAGCGCGTGAAGCACGCCGTCCCACGCGGACACGGGCTGCGGTGCGCGCCAGCGAAGAGCGCCGACGGGCGGCCGCGCGTAGCGGATGCCGCGCCAGGCGTGCGTGCCGTCGGCTTCGCGCGAGCCGAAGAGTTCGCCCGCAGCCACGCGGCGACGGGTATCAGGATGCGGGGAACGGGTTGATTTGTACATCATGCGTGCTTGCGTTGTTGCGTTCGACTCGCTTGCAGCATCCACACTACTTCGCCACGTCCGAACTCTCGGCAGCTTGAATCGCCGCCACGGCGTCGGCCGCGAGGATGTACCCGTCTGTGGCCGCCTTGACCATGGCATTGGTGACCTGTGCAACGTAGCTGCTATGGTCACCGTACAAGCTCTTCAACTCCGCAGGCGTGTAGTCGCGATGCCACCCGGAAATGCTGCACGGGAACATCGTTCCATTGGGTGCTTGTTGATCCGCTGTAGGTGCCGTGAACTGAGCCAATCGGATGCCACCTTTGACCTTGCCATCGACATCGCGGACCAACGCTCCCGAGGCGTCCCGTTCGAAGTTGATCG
>Ga0307512_10008172_pt1 | contig 10232 bp, 10 predicted proteins | sample 14_EM_MG_FD_200267 | JGI IMG/M metagenome (GOLD analysis project Ga0307512, IMG submission 200267) | Populus trichocarpa ectomycorrhiza microbial communities from riparian zone in the Pacific Northwest, United States - 14_EM | ecosystem: Host-associated > Plants > Roots > Unclassified | place... | reverse complement strand
GCCCGTGCCCAGGTTGCCCGGGCCCTGCGCGACGATGGTCACGTCCGCGGCCAGCACGTGCCGGGCCGCGAGCAGTCCGGTGTGGACCGTGCTCGCCTCGAGGTCGCCGCCGAACGCCTGGCCGGTCGTGATCGTGCCGGCCAGGTGCTCGCGCAGGCCGTCCAGGGTGCGGGAGAACCAGGCCGGCAGCGCGCCGCCGTCGGTCATCAGGTAGGCGACCCGGGCCGCCGGGCGGTCGGCGTGCACGCCCGCCAGGATCGCCGGCAGCGCCGAGTGCAGGTCGGCCGTCACGACCGGCATGCCGTCCAGGGAGGTGGCGGCCGCCATGACTTCGCGGTGCGGCGAGGCCTCCTCGTCGACGCCCAGCAGGATCGGCTGCAGCGGGGTGTAGCGGGCCTTGACCAGGTGGCCGGAGTCGCGGGTCGCGCCGTCGGTGACCGGGTCCGGGGGCAGCCGGTCCGGCAGGGCCACGACCAGCGCGTATCCGCCCGTGCCGAGGCCCATCACCAGCGCACCGACGTTCAGCAGCACGCGGTCGCCCGGCTCCGGCGAGCCGACCAGCCCCGGGTAGGCGAGCGCCCGGACCATGCCGTCCGGCGTGCCGACCTCCAACTCGAGCGCGCCGCGCCGGCGCCGTACCACCCGTGAGACCATTCCCGACCGCCAGCGCACCATGGCGGCCGACCCTACTATTCGACCCCGCCGTCGACGTGGTTGCGTCCGGCCGCCCCGCGCGTCGGGTCGAGGAACACGTACCGGATGCCCGGGTAGCGGGCCCGCAGCCGGCGCTCGGCCTCGTCCGAGGCGGCCTCGATCTCGGCGCCGGTCACGTTGTCGTCGAAGTCGACCTTCGCGGCGACCAGGATGTCCCCGGGGCCGAGTTGCATGGTCAGCAGCGTCGGCACCGCCACCACCACCGGGATGGCGTTCAGGTCGGCGGCGATCTGGTTGTGTATCCGGCGCGGCACCGCGCGGCCGACCAGCAGCGACACGTTGCTGCGGGCCAGGATGCCGGCGACGACCAGCAGCAGCAGGCCGATCGCGACCGAGGCCAGGCCGTCCCACAGCTCGTCGCCGGTCAGCTGCGCCAGCGCGAGGCCGGTCGCGGCCAGGATCAGCCCGATCAGGGCCGCGGAGTCCTCGAGGTAGACGGCCTTCACCGTGGTGTCGGGGGTGAGCCGCAGGAACCGCGCCGACGAGATGCCCCACCGCTGCGACTCGTTCTCGACCTGCCGCCGGGCCCGCAGGAAAGAAGTGCCTTCGGCGAGGAAGGACACCCCCAGCACGACGTACGAGATCAGGTAGTCCCCGCTCTGCTCGGCGCTGACGATCGTCGCCACGCCGTGGTAGATCGAGAAGCCGGCGCCGCCGATGAACGTGAACAGGGCGGCGATGAAGGCCCAGACGAAACTCTCTTTGCCGTACCCGAAGGGATGTTCCTCGTCCGCGGGTTTCTCGCCGCGGCGCAGCGCCACGAAGAGGAAGACCTCGGTGACCGTGTCGGCGAACGAGTGGGCCGCCTCGGAGAGCATCGCCGCCGAGCCGGAGAGCAGGCCGGCCACCAGTTTGGCCACGGCGATGGCCAGGTTCGCCAGGCCGGCGAGGACGACCGTGCCGACGCTCTCGTTGCCGGCGTCTTCGGCCGCGCCGGGATTCTCGGGCGACGGGCGCGTGTCGGGCCGGGGAGCGGCGTCCAGGGGAGCGGCGGCGGCGAGCCCGACCGGTTGGTCGTCGGCGGGCTGCGGGGCGGGTGACGATGCGGGCACCCGGCCATCCTTCCCCGTCCTGATGACGAATAACCGCATGCCCGGTTCGCGTACGGCCGATCGGCGTCGATGCTGCTAGCGTTTCTGCCGTGTCGCGGACCCGCACCGAGCGCCTGGTGAACCTGGTGATCTGTCTGCTGTCCACGCGACGGTTCCTGACCGCCGCGCAGATCGCCGCGACCGTGCCCGGTTACGAGCATGACCCTGAGGATCCGCGCGACCACGAAGCGTTCCAGCGCAAGTTCGAGCGGGACAAGGCCGAGCTGCGAGACCTGGGCGTACCGCTCGAAACCGGCACGCCGAGCGCGTTCGACGCCGAGCCGGGCTACCGCATCGGCCACCGCGAGTACGCGCTGCCGGACGTCCTGCTCGAGCCGGACGAGGCCGCCGCCGTCGGCATCGCCGCCCGGCTGTGGCAGCACGCCGGGCTCGCCGCCGCCGCGTCGTCCGGGCTGGCCAAGCTGCGCGCCGCTGGCGTCGAGGTCGACCCGCAGGCCACCCTCGGCGTCGAGCCGGTTGTCACCGTCGACCCGGCGTTCGGCCCGCTGACCAGCGCCGCCCGGGCCCGGCGCGCCGTCTCCTTCGCCTACCGGACGCCCGAGGGCGACGCGCCGGCCACCCGCCGGCTCGAGCCGTGGGGCGTGGTCTGCTGGCAGGGCCGCTGGTATGTGGTGGGCCACGACCGTGAGCGCCGGGCCACCCGCTGCTTCCGGCTGTCCCGGATCGTCGGCAACGTCCGCGCCACCGGCCCCGAGCACGCGTTCACCCCGCCCGAGAAGGTCGACCTGATCAGCCACGTCGCCCGCTGGTCCGGCCCGGTCGAGCACACCGGCCGGGGCACCGTGCTGGTCCGGCCGGGTCGCGCGGCGGGGCTGCGGCGCTGGGCCGTGGAGGCGCTGCCCGGCCCCGACGGCGACCAGCTGACGATTCCCTATTCGGATGTCGACCGGCTCGCCGGCACCCTGGTCGGCTACGGCGCGGACGTGCTCGTGCAGGCCCCGCTGGAGTTGCGCGAGGCCGTTATCCAGCAGCTCAAGGAGGTCGTCGCGCGCCACGAGCCGCTGGCGGTGGGTACGTGACGGCGCCGCGTACGCCGGCGAACCGGGCCTCGGCCGACCGCCTGGGGCGGCTGCTCAACCTCGTGCCCTATCTGCTCGCCCGCCCGGGGATCGCGGTCGCGGAGGCGGCGGCGGACCACGGCGTGAGCGAGCGGCAGCTGCGCGAGGATCTGGAGCTGCTCTGGGTCTGCGGCCTGCCGGGCTACGGCCCGGGCGATCTGATCGACATGGCGCTGGACGGCGACCGGGTCACGATCACCTACGACGCCGGCATCGACCGGCCCCTGCGGCTCAACCCGGACGAGGCGCTCGCCCTGGTGGTGGCGCTGCGGATGCTCGCCGAGACACCCGGCATCGGCGCCCGGGACGCGATCGAGCGGGCCCTGGCGAAGATCGAGAACGCGGCCGGCGACCAGGCCGGCGCCCCGGTCGAGGTGCGCCTGCCGGCGAACGCCGAGCGGCTCGACGCGATCCGGGCGGCCGTCGAGCGCGGCCGCGCCCTGCAGCTCACCTACTACACGGCCGCCCGCGACGAGACCACGCAACGGGTGGTCGACCCGATGCGGGTGCTGATGGTCGGCGGCCGGGGCTACCTGGAGGCCTGGTGCCGGCGGGCCGACGCCACCCGGCTGTTCCGGGTCGACCGGATCGACGCGTTCACCGAGCTGGACGAGCCCGCCGCGCCGCCGGTCGAGGCCGTGCCGCACGACGTCTCGGACGGCGTCTTCCACCCCACCGCCGATCTGCCGCTGGTCACCGTGCGGGTGGGCCGGGGCAGCCGGTGGATCACCGAGTACTACCCGTGCGAGGACGTGCGCCGCGACGGCGACGAGTGGGTCGTCACGATGCGGGTCACCGATCTGGGCTGGGCCCAGCGGCTGCTGCTCGGCCTCGGCCCCGACGTCACGGTGGTCGGCCCGGCCGAGCTGGTCGACCGGATCCGGGCGCAGGCCGCGACGGCCCTGGACCAGTACGCCGCACCGGCGAGCACGCTCCGGACGCCGCAGTGACACCGCTAGGCTGGCCGCCGTGCTGACTTGGGTCTGGGTTGCCGTGGTCGTCCTCGCGCTGATCATCATGGGTACGGCCGTCATGTCGGTTCTGGGCCGGTTGTCCGAGCTTGACCGCGCCGCCCGCAAGCTGCAGGCCCGCCAGGCCGAGGCGATGAAGCTGCAGGAGGGCGCGGCCGTCCTCGAACGCTCCGTGCTCGCGGTGCAGGAGCGGGCGGAGCTCATGCAGGAGCGCGTGGAGAGCATCCAGGCGGGCCTGGGCAAGGGCGATCGCTGATCTCTGCGTGGTAGCGTGCGGCGTTCCTGCCCCGTTGTCCAAGACTTCGGCGGGCTGTTTCAAACAAACAGGTCCGGCTAGGGCGATGCATAGCAACCGCACGTACGATGGATCGGCAGACCTCTAAGGACCGTGTTCCGACCGACTGGAGTTACCCATGGGCGCCCTCAAGCCGTGGCACATCATCGTTTTTGTGGTAGTCCTCGTGCTGCTCTTCGGCGCGAAGCGGCTGCCCGACGCGGCTCGTTCGCTGGGCCGGTCGCTGCGCATCATCAAGGCCGAGACCAAGGGCCTGATCGATGACAACAACGACGTCGCCGAGAAGGCCGAGCCGCAGACCAGCAGGCAGCCGCTGAACGGCGAGGTCTACCAGCCCGGGCAGCAGGCCTACCAGCAGCAGCAACCGCCCGCGCAGCCGTTCGTCGACCCGGTGCAGCGCACCAACGACCGCTGACCCAGCATGGCGATCTCCCTGCGCCGCCAGGGGCCCAGCAAGTTCCAGCAGGCCTCCGACGGCTCAATGACGCTGATCGAGCACGTTCGCGAGCTGCGTAACCGGCTATTCTGGGCGTCGCTCGGCCTGGTCGCCGGCCTGATCGTCGGCTTCATCATCTCCAACTGGGTTTTCGGCATCCTGAAACAGCCGTACTGCAACATCCCCAGCTCGTGGACGTTGCAGTCAAACGGGTCGTGGAAGTGCAACTTCATCACGCTCGCACCCACCGACCAGTTGATGCTGCGGCTGAAGATCGCCCTGTGGATCGGGCTGATCGTCGGTTCGCCGGTCTGGCTTTTCCAGCTGTGGGCGTTCATCGCGCCGGGTCTGCACCGGCACGAGCGCAAGTGGGCGTACATCTTCGTCGGCATCGCGGCACCCCTGTTCGTCGGCGGGGCCGTCATGGCCTTCGCGGCGATCGGGCACAGCCTGCCGTGGATCATGGACTCTGGCGTGATCGGTAGCACCACCCAGCTCGAGGTCACCTCGTACGTGGGCTTCGTGACGAACATGATCTTGCTGTTCGGGGTGGCGTTCGAGTTCCCGTTGATCTTGCTAATGCTGAACTTCACCGGGGTGGTGAGCGCGCGCAAGCTGCTCGGCTGGTGGCGGATCGTGGTGTTCCTGTCGTTCGCGTTCGCGGCGATCGCCACTCCGGACCCGGGCCCGTTCGGCATGACGTTGCTGGCCGCGTGCATGTCCGCGCTGTATTTCATCGCGGTCGGTATCGCGTTCATCAACGACAAGCGCAAGGGCCGCGGCAAGGAGGTCTACGCTGACCTGGACGACGACGAGCTGTCGCCGCTCGAGGACGATCGGGAGCCGGTCGCGGCCGGTGACCGGATCGAGCCGGCCTCCGCGGTCGCCCCGCCGGAGCCGGTGCACAAGCCGCTACCGATCGAGAGCCGTTTCGACGACATGACCTGACGCTCGAACCGGTAGCGTCCGGACTGTGACGCATGACGATATCGCGGTGCTGGCCAACCCCCAGGCGGGGCGCGGCCGGCACCGCGGCCTGCTTCCGGCGGTCCTGCAGCGGCTCGGTGCCGCCGGGCGGCCGGTCCGGCTGCTGAGCGCGCAGACCGCTCCCGACGCCGAGAAGGCCTGCCGCCAGGCGGTCGCCGAGGGCGTGGGCGCGCTGGTGGCGATCGGCGGCGACGGCACGGTGCACCTCGGGTTGCAGGCGGTGGCCGGCACGGGCGTCGGGTTCGGCGTGATCCCGGCGGGCACCGGCAACGACTTCGCGGCCGGCACCGGCGTACCGATGAATCCGCTCACCGCGGCCACCGCCGTGGCCGAGGCCGTGCAGGCGGGCCGGACCCATGCCGTTGATCTGGCCCGGGTGACCGGCGCGGACGGCGAGGTCCGCTGGTTCGGCGCGGTGCTGGCCGCCGGGTTCGACGCGATCGTCAACGAGCGCGCCAACCGGATGCGCTGGCCCCGCGGGCCGCGCCGCTACGACCTGGCCATCATGCTGGAGCTGGCCCGGCTCCGGCCGCGCCACTACGCGCTCGAGATCGACGGCGCCGACCGCAGCTTCACCGGCGTGCTGGTGGCCGTCGGCAACTGTCCCAGCTACGGCGGCGGGCTGCGGATCTGCCCGGCCGCGGATCCCGCTGACGGGCAGCTGGATGTGGTGGTGGCGGCGTCGCTGGGCCGGGCGGCGCTGACCCGGCTGAAGCCCCGGCTGCGCCGTGGCACCCACATCACCGACGCCAGGGTGACCAGCTATCGCGCCAAAGAGGTCAAAATCGGGGCAAACGACATCATCGCGTACGCGGACGGCGAGCGGATCGGCCCGCTCCAGCTGACCATCGGCTGCGCGCCGGGTGCCGTTCGGTTGCTGCGCTGACCAGCGGGTCAGATTCCCCCGGCCGGGCCGAACAGATCCTCGGCGGCAACGATCAGGGGGGGTACGAGATGGCGATCGGCTCGATCAGCTCGAACACGATGTCCACCGGCCCGGCCGGCACCCGGCTGGCCGACTCGAACGCCGCGGCAACGCAGGCCGCGGCGGAGCAGTCGACGATCGCCGAGCACGTCGCGGCGGCCGACGAGCAGGAGCCCATCCGCAGCGCCTCGAGCACGCTGGGCACCCTAGTCGACACCTACCTTTGACATCCTCTCCGCCCTGGGGCGGAGTTTCCCTCCACGCTGCGGGTGGAACGCGCAACGTCCGGGTGGGTTACCGCTTCTCTGCGCGCCGCCGGGACGGGTCCCGGTCTTACGTGCGCTCCACGGTCGTTGAAGTCCGCCTGTCCGGCGGCCTTGATGTTCTTGGCGGCGTTGACGTCCCGGTCGTGGTGACTGCCGCACGGGCAGTCCCAGGCCCGGACGTTCAACGCCATCTTGTCGTTGATGCGTCCGCAGTGCGAGCACATTCGGGTGGACGGGAAGAACCGGTCCACCCGGGCGAACGTGCGCCCGTACCTCGCGGCCTTGTACTGCAACATGCCGGTGAACGACGCCCACCCGGCGTCGTGTACGGACTTCGCGAGTCTGCTCCGGCCGAGACCGACGACGCACAGGTCTTCGACGTACACCGCTTGGTTGTCGCGGATGATCGATGTCGAGAGTTTGTGCTGCCAGTCGCGCCGCGTGTCGGCCACCCGGGCGTGCGCCTTGGCGAGATTCACAACAGCCTTCTTGCGATTCGCGCTGCCGCGCTGCTTGCGGGAAAGCGCCTGCTGCAACCGCCTGAGCTTGCGGGTCGCCCGGCGCAAGAACTTCGGTGCGGTCACCTTCGTGCCGTCCGACATGACCGCGAAGTGGGTCAGACCCAGGTCGATACCGATCTCGGAGTCGACCGGCGACAACGTCTCGTCCTCGCCCGTCTGCACGACGAACGAGGCGAAGTACCGTCCGGCCGCGTCCTTGACGATCGTCACGGACGACGGGTCGGCCGGGAGTTGACGCGACCAGCGCAGGGGCAGGTCGCCGATCTTCGGCAGACGCAGGCGGCCGTTGTCGAGGACCTTGAACCCGGCATTCTTGGTGAACCGGATGGCTTGCCGGTTGTCCTTGCGGGACCGGAACCTCGGCGGTGCCAGCTTGCAGCCCTTGCGCTTGCCGGTGACTGAGGCGAAGAAGTTGCGGTATGCGGTGTTCAGGTCCGCGAGGGCCTGCTGCAACACCACGGCGGAGACCTCGCCCAGCCAGGCGCGATGCTCGGTGGTCTTGGCCTGGGTGATGACCAGCTTTGACAGATCGGCATCCGAGACGTATTTCTCGCCGTTCTCATGTGCCTGCTGACGCAGACGCAGTCCGTCGTTGAAAACCACGCGCGCGCACCCGAATGCCTGGGCCAGCGTTTGTTGCTGGGCGGCGTCCGGGTTGAACCGATACTTGTATCGGAGATGCATAGGAACATCGTATCATTGGTTCAGGACGGAACTCGATGGCATCCGTACTGGCAGACACTGTGTTTTCGCTCTCCACGCTCACTTGGTCTTCGTGACGAAGTTCCGCACAGAGTGTTCGCCGAGGGGGTACCTCGTCGGATGCAAGAGATCATGTGGGCGGTGTACGTCGACTTCGAAACCGAGCTGATCGAGTTCGATGGCGAGAACAACCTCGCGCGCCGCTACTACGGGCCGGCAACTCTGGTCAACCTCGTACATCGCAGGCTCCGCCGGCGGCGCACCGCTGAGTGCCGTACGCCAGTACATCGAGCACCAGAACCGCCCGGTTTAAGACACCGCGCGGGCCATGGCTACCCTCCGAGCGCGGGGCCTCCACCCCGCCATGAACTGAAGGGCGGAGCACTGGCCCGCAACCCGGTAGCGAGCTCAGGGCTACAGCGAGCTCAGGGGCAGCCGGCCAGGGCCAGCGTCGCGTCCAGGCCGTTGGTGCGGCCCGGCTCCGCCGCCGGCAGCACCAGGGCCGCGCAGCCCGCCTTGACCGCGCCCGCGTCCGCCGGGGTGTCGCCCACCATCAGCGTGCGCTCCGGGTCGGCGCCGAGCATTCCGCAGGCGCGCAGGAAGATCGCCGGGTCGGGCTTGCAGCGGCCCAGCTCGTAGGAGAGCGCGAACGCGTCGATCAGGGTGTCCAGGCCCCAGGCGGCGAAGATCGGGCGGATGTCGAAGCCGATGTTGCTGACCACCGCCACCTTGATGCCCGCTTCGTGCAGGGTGCGCAGGGTCGGCTCGCTGTCCGCGTACGGCAGCCAGCCCGCCGGCAGCAGGGTCCGCTCGTAGAGGGCGTCGGCCAGGCCCTCGACGTCCGTGCTCACGGTCTCGGCCAGGCCCGTGTACGCCGCTCGGTGGCTGTGCTCGTACAGATCCCGGTCGGCCCAATGCTCGGCCAGATGCGGCGGCACCCGGTAGGGCAGCGGCCCGCCGGCGCGGCCCGCCGTCACTAGCCGGTCGGCCAATCCGGTCGCTTTGCCCCGATCCAGCGTGACGCCGCAGGTGAGCGCGGCCGCCGTCACCCAGGCGACCGGCTCCTCCACTTGCGCCAGCGTGCCGTGGAAGTCGAAGAGCACCGCGTCCACCTGACGGCGCGAGCGTTCCGGCGAGGTACGGGTCGAATCGTCGGCATCCGGCACGCCGTGCACGATACCCAGCGTCCCCGGCGGCCCGTTCGCCAACCGCCGGTGCACGAAACTGTCACACGGACGATCTAATCTTGTCCCCATGACGAGCCCCGCCGAACGGTATGCGGAATCGAAGCGGCGGGCCGCCAAGGTGGCCGAGTTTCCCGCGCTCGACGACTTCATGCTCGATGTCGGCTTTGACCTGGACGATTTCCAGCGGCAGGCCTGCGAGGCGCTGGAGCGCGGCAGCGGCGTGCTGGTCTGCGCCCCGACCGGTGCGGGCAAGACCGTGGTCGGCGAGTTCGCCGTGCATCTGGCCCTGCGCGACGGCGGCCGCAAGTGCTTCTACACGACACCGATCAAGGCGCTGTCCAACCAGAAGTTCCATGACCTGGTCGAGCGCTACGGGCCCGACAAGGTCGGCCTGCTGACCGGCGACAACGTGATCAACGGCGACGCGCCCGTGGTGGTGATGACCACCGAGGTGCTGCGCAACATGCTCTACGCGGGCTCGGCCACCCTGCACGGCCTGGCCTATGTGGTGATGGACGAGGTGCACTACCTGGCCGACCGGTTCCGCGGCGCGGTGTGGGAGGAGGTCATCATCCACCTGCCCGCGACGGTCAACCTGGTCTCGCTGTCGGCCACGGTCAGCAACTACGAGGAGTTCGCCGACTGGCTGGTCACCGTGCGCGGCCACACCGAGGTCGTGGTCAGCGAGCACCGGCCCGTCCCGCTCTGGCAGCACATGCTGGTCGGCAAGCGGATGTTCGACCTGTTCCACGACGCCGACGCGGCCCGCAAGCACGACGTGCACCCCGAGCTGCTGCGCTACACCCGGGAGATGCTGCGCCGGCTCGACATGGGCGACCGGGTCGCCGGCCCGGGCTGGAACGCGCGCGGCGGGCGCAACAAGCGCTGGCAGCCGCCGCCGCGGGCCGAGGTGGTCGACCGGCTCGACCGGGCCGGGCTGCTGCCCGCGATCCTGTTCATCTTCAGCCGGGCCGGCTGCGACGCCGCCGTGCAGCAGTGCCTGCAGGCCGGGCTGCGGCTGACCAACGCCGACGAGCGGGCCGAGATCCGCCGCATCG
>Ga0307512_10008171_pt1 | contig 10233 bp, 12 predicted proteins | sample 14_EM_MG_FD_200267 | JGI IMG/M metagenome (GOLD analysis project Ga0307512, IMG submission 200267) | Populus trichocarpa ectomycorrhiza microbial communities from riparian zone in the Pacific Northwest, United States - 14_EM | ecosystem: Host-associated > Plants > Roots > Unclassified | place... | reverse complement strand
TTATTTTTAAAATTAGATTGATATAGTAAGTCAATCAAATATATAAATTTATTTTTATTAAAAAAAATATTTAACTGATTTATGATGAAATTTCCTCTTGAAATAATTGTTGAGTTAAAAATTCAAGTCAATCCAATAATTAAGGTATGATCTAGTCATCAATCTATTATTATTATTTTTTTAAAAAATTCAACTAATATTATTTTAATTTTAATTATTTCTTTCATATAAATCTAGATTAACTTTTCTATCTTAGATTAACTTTATTACTTGTAACTCGGAACTACCTCCGTTCAGATTTAAAACTATGATATTTTGTAAACAACTTCAATAATATCATGTACATGGTGAAAGTGCAAAGCATCCAAAACCCTAAAGAAAGCGCAGAATCAAAATCGGACAGCAAATTTTATTTCCCATAAAGAACCTTCCATAATCAGAAACAAACAAAAGAAACACGTTTTTCACCCGCCAATGAAGGCTAATACCGTCATTAAATTTTACCAAACCGCGCTCCTCCCATTTTTTATACTTTAAACAAAATACCAGGGCGCGAAAACATGACCAATCTCCCGCTCCTTCTCTGACCAACCCCCTCTCTCTCACTATCCAACCCCGCGCCTCTCTTACCTTTATTTCTCCGCCTCTCACTACCTCCTTCCCCCCCCTTCCCCTCCTTCTCCCTTACACAATGCACTTCGAAAACCAACCTCATATCCCCCCCGCCACTCCTGGCGGATCCACCGCCTCCTTCACCTCCTTGGATATCCCCCACCGTGTCAAAAAGAACAGAGGAAATTACAACTGTGGACGTTGCGGTCTCCCCAAAAAAGGCCACGTCTGTCATCTTCCTCCTACATCCACCACTACCACTACACCAACGCAAACTCCAACTGACTCTTCTGTTTCAGTCTCCACTTCCACTTCTCGTCCTCCGCCACGCCAGCAGTACTCAAATCTCCGCAGAGCGTTGTCATTTGATGATAGTGACTTACGGTGTGACTCGCCAGAGGTTGAAATCGATGAATCGGAGATGGATCTGTTTGGTTCGGGCTGCGGGAAGTTGCCGGTGAGCTGTATGTGGGAGATTTTGAGGAGGTTGCCGCCGGCGGGGTTATTGGCGGCAGGTAGTGTGTGTAAGGGATGGAGAGAGACAGCGAGGAGGTTGTGGAGGGCGGCGGAGGAGCTTAGACTTAGGGTTCCACCTAGGTCTCAGCCTGGGTTTGTTGGATCTGTGTTGCAGAAGTGTCCTGGACTTAGTAGACTTAACCTTAGATTGGAAAGGTTAGGGTCTGTTCCCGAGAGGAATATCTTTTTTCAGATCTAGGGTTCCATGAAGTGGATCGGTTGGGGATTATCGGCATTTTGGTTTTTATAACGAAAATTGATAATATTAACATGATCTAAACAAAACGCAATTAAGCTTTTCGAGGATTAAAAACAGTTAATTAAAATGTGGTTTGATTTATGAAGAGAAATGCTAAAATAACACAGATGTTTAATCTATAAAAAGCAATGAATTTTGATATCATGGTACTGTTTGATCTATATGCATCAATGCAGGAATAATCGCGGTCTGGCTGTTTAAGATTTTTAAGAGCCAAGCTTAAATGAGTGATTTTTGATTTCATCAGGCCAATTTTTTAACAAATTGAAGCTGCTTTGAGTAGTTAAATTGATCTTGTATGTTTGATTTTTTAATTGATTTTGTTTCCTTGGCTGTTGCAGTGATTTGGATTCGACTATGTTTGCTTGCATTGCGTTTTCTTGCCCTAATTTGGAGGCGGTGGAGATTTCTACATCTGAAACTGCAGTCAATAGGATAACTGGGTATGGTTTGTTCCTAGTCTAACTCGTTATTTTTCGATCTGTTGTATATGGTTCATTTTCTCTCTATCTGCAGAGTTTTTTTTTTGTATTGCTATTTAGTGATGGATATTGATAGTGAGCCAACTGGCAACTGGCAGAAAACCATCCTATGCCAACTATTTTGTTGTTATAATGCTTTGTGGCAGTGGTGGCAACAATGTAAAAGTGAAGCATTGAGTTATGGATTCAGGACTGATTTGTGATATTGATCCCAATTTTACTTGAAACGGGACAAGAGGTCCAATTTTGCATATGCTTTACATGGTCTTCCTGGTCATGGAATGTGACTACGCCTACTGTGTTTAAGAGTAGTGCATCAATTAAAATGATGTCTAGACAATCATAGGCTTATTAGGTTTTATTTTTAATAATCAGGCCTTCCTTCAACTTGTGAGGCAACATGCTCCCGGTAGACTTTTATTATTTGGGAGTATAATCAATATTTTTTTTTCTGTTTCAGTTCTTCAAATAAGATATTTTCTGCCTAGGGTCTGTGTTCATTTCTTGTTCCTCCTATTAAATGTTATGTGATTAAAGAGTGAGTGTATGCTATTTGAGAAATGGCTGATAATTGGGTCAAATTTCTGATTTTTCTATGCAGTGATGAATTGGGTCGTTTTGTTGCTGATAAACGTTGCCTTACAAGTCTTAAGATGGAAGGATGTTCTAATCTAGGGGGTTTTGTTCTCTGTTCATCGAGTCTCTCTACACTCTGGCTTTCAGATCTGTATTGCCTATCTAAGATGGTAATTATTTATTTCACTTGCTTCATCTCATTTGGTGTGACCAGTCTTCTAGTTTGAAGCTCTTTGTTGTTTATATGAGAGGAGGACATTCAAGGTTGGCCTTCTGTTGGTTCATGCTTCTATGTTGTTTGGAAGATATTTGCTGGCGTTTAACACAAGTCAATTTTTATTTATCTGCGGCTGTACTCTGTAGGTCTTTAACTGTCCCAATTTGAAGGAGATTTCCCTTGATTTTTCTCGCCAAGAAAATGACAGCACTGATATTATTGCCATGGTTGATGGTCTGGGAAGGAGTTGCCCTCGGCTGCAAAATGTACATGTTGCATCAGTTCGGCTTTCTCATGCTGCAGTGCTTGCTCTCACAGCTGCAAACTTAAGGTTTGTCAAACAATTCCATTGTCAGCTTATATCCTTCAACTACAAAGTACCTTACCGCTATGTAATGCTCATTTGCTGAAATAGTTGTTTTAACACTATGAACTTCATAGGGGTTCTACTGGCATATTCTTTACATTTCTCTTATCTTATTGGACGACCTGCATATATCTAATATAAAATTTTGGGATGAAGCATATGTCTAATGTTTGGTTGCTCCATGATTTTAGGGGGCTGCGGATGCTTTCACTTGTTCTTGGAACTGAAATTACCGACGCATCTGTTGTTGCCATTTCGCAAAGCTATTCAAAATTAGAATTACTTGATCTGAGTGGGTATGTTTTGGAACAAGTGCCTATTACATTTGAAAAACTTGAAGTCTAAAATGGTGAATTAAATCAATCCTTTTTTTAGAACGAATTTTTTGATACTACAAGTTGATTTCAGGTCTAGCATCAGTGACAGTGGCATTGGAATGATATGCAATGTGTTTCCTGGAACACTTTCAAGGCTTCTTCTTGCGCTTTGTCCCAACATCACTTCAAGTAATCTACATTCAAACCTCACCTTCCAGAAGCAATCTAGAATCTATATTGCAACATGCTTTGGCCCTGCATAAAACTTTTGTTAATTGTCTTGCTTTTTAACTCCTCTCAGGTGGAATTCAATTTGCTACAGCTCAATTGCCTCTACTTGAACTCATGGACTGTGGAATGACAATTTGTGATCTGAGTTCTCAGTATCCAACTTCTGATGAAAGTGGTGATTTTGAGTTGCAGACGACATTTAAAAATAAATTACACCTTATATACCAAAAGGTCATCATTAAACATAGCCGGTTGAAAAAGCTCAGCCTATGGGGCTGTTCTGGCTTAGATGTAAGATTCTGTCAACTGACATGTAGTGCATGGTTGCATTGATTTTCCATCTCCTGCTGTTCTCAGAATGTGATTTAAATGCAGGCTCTATACTTAAACTGCCCGGAACTTATTGATCTGAATCTGAATTCCTGTAAAAACTTGCATCCAGGTATATTATTTTGCTCTCTTCAGGTGATAATTTGTTTGAGTTGTGCTAATTCTGCATTTTCTTGGCTAAAAATAGTTAATTGGTTATTGTACTTATTTCCCCAGAAAGAGTGCTCCTGCAGTGCCCCAGTTTAGAAAGTGTGCACGCATCAGGATGTCACAATTTACTGATTGAGGGTATTCAGAGCCAGGTGAATAGCCAACTCCATTCAAGTCTCTTTTTTTCCTTATCTTGCTGTACAAGGCTTGGTGGTTTTTTAATCTTTGAATAGGTGATTATGTACCAGCTGTTTATGTTATTTGATAGCATTGAATCTGGCTAACCAAGCTAGAAAACTCATGCAATGAACATGCTGGTTGCACCCGTAAATTGATTGTAGTCTTTAGTTAACTGTACAATCTCTTCCATGCAAAAACTCTGATCTCCCCACCACAGGACTGGATTTCTTTTTTTCTTTTTATTGTTCATTTTAAATCTGGGAATATTTTGTTGATAGTCGCTCATTACTTGTACCAGAAAGCAGTTAACGTGCAACACAATAAACAAAACTTTAGAGATTCCTATTCTATATCATTGGCAGTCCCTTTTCCACTTCATCAAAAATAGTTTCAATTTCCTTTAAATAATTGCAAAAATCTGTTTGGGAATTGGGTCTGTAGTTCTTTCAGTACCATCATGGTCATGGCAAGACTGTCTAAAAGACATGCACGTGTACAATGGCATTTGTCTAATATTTGACGTAATGTTTTTCATCAGGGCTGAGTTTACTGCATTGATCATATTTAAAACTCATCCATATTAACTGCTTCCCATGTTTTGTTTTAATAAGCTTCTTATGTGTCAGTGTGCAATTGGAGTCAGTTGATTGTATGCCATTGAGACAGTTTGGTGTCTGTTTGGAACTTGAATTGAATCAGTTAAGATTCAATCATTGTGTTCTTACTCTTTCATACTTGTTGAACTTACCTGCAGGTCAGCAACAATTTTGCTGCTATGGAAAACCAATTCCCAAATAAACGTTTGGCTGATGGCTCAAAGAGGGTAAGGGTCCCGCAATTCCTGAGCCAGCAGGTAGGTTGACTACACCATGTTCTGTCAAGCTATATCATTCATTTGCCAAAGCAAACTAAAAATCATGCTATGTAGTATATCCCACGCTACCATAGTGTAATACAACCACTTAAAGCAGTATGCTTTTCATAGAATATTAAAAGTTGTATAAATTGTAACCTTCTTTTGGTTTTCGAGAATATAATGTTTGGGCTAAACACTTACGCTGATGTTGCTTCTACCTTACAGCCATATGACGAGGATAAGAAGCGGAGAAGAATTGCGAGTCGTCCTTGTAATGTGCTTGTGGACTGAACAACATGCCCATCATACATGTTTCATACTGTACACATTGTGTAATCTATACGCATGTTGTAATCTCTCATTGTTATCTATTCCTTAGGCCAAATGCCTCGTGCAAGCAAATGTTTGCAGTGGTCCGGAATCATGGTTAGGGTTATCTGCCTTGTGCAATTGCCATTCCTTTGATATCAGTCAATTGTTTCAAACTAAACTAAATACCGGTGGTCTCTGATGACTTTACAGTTCTTTCAGCTATTAACCTTTGAATAAAGCTACTTGTTTCCATCGTACTTGTGCGAAAGTTGTTCTACTTTCTATTGTTCAAGTTAGCACCAACTGTTCGATGTTACTTGCTACTCGTCACAGAACTAACTTGTGTTTGTGTGAACAGAACAGTAAATTTAAACAGCTCGTTCACCTTCAGCGACGCTGCCCGTGTCAGCTCTATAGGTGAAAAAAACTTCACCTTGAAACTGGCAATTTATATCTAGCGGAGGTTTACAAGTCCAGTTGAGATTGCGTTTGCCGTTGACAATCTAAATCATTTGAGTGGTGGTCTATTTGACCGATGTAGAACTAGAAACTGTTCGGAGATTTTCAGTTGCAATCTCCATGGGCTCAGGTATGGCCCGGATCCTTTTAAGCCCGTGTGATCTAGGCTCTGTTCTTGATGTTCTGAGCTTTGGGCCAACTGTTTATTATTTGCCCCCTTTTTTTGAACCTCGACTACCAACTGTTTATCAGCTCCTTCTTTTGTCAGTGCGCGGAATGCTTTTATGGGCCGACCCCTATACCATTTTTTGTAGGTCATAGTGGGAGTGGTGTAGTCAGGTCAATTTTACTCTTTGAAAATAAATTACTTTTCTGTAGTTCTGTTAGGTCTTAAAAAAAAATGTGTTTTCTATATAATTTAATTTAGTTTTGCAATATAAGCTTATATGTGACCTCATTTTGCTATTGAAAGCATTTTGATTAAAATTAAATCTCCACCAACCACCTAAATATATTTAAAAGATGAATGAAAACTTCGAACGGTAAATCTCTTGAACAGTATAAAAGTAATGTAGGTGAAATCAGTGAGAAAATACTCTAATGAAATGCACATTTCAAATTAGTTTTCTAAATAATTTCAATACTCTGATCGAGTGATTGTATAAAAATAATAATTTAAATGGATATTTAGGGATAATATTACACTTATCCCTATAGCGAAACACACTCGTTTCCCCCTTCATTTCTGCATTTGACGAGCAACTTGCGTTAAAAACTCGGATATTTCGCGATATGTTCATGTTAGCTTTCTCTGCATTGTGCGAAGCTATTGGGTAGCTCCAAGAATGATTTCTAAGAATTATTAAGAAATTAAAAATTGCCATTATTGATGGAACGGCGTGGATTCAGCAATATTGTCAGATCCGAGAGAGAGAGAGAGAGAGAGAGATCATGGAGCTGACTTCCAAGTCCAAATCATAGATGGAATCGACACAGGGAGGGACCAGAGTCATGAGTCCCATGACTGGCTAAAATGTACCGGCAAATTTTTATGTACAAGGGATACCCTTGCTTCCATCAATGCACGGTGGTCAAATCTGTTACTTGCTAGCTAGCTAGCTTTGAACAGGCAATCTCTTTCATATATTTACGCCTAAAACAATTAATAAATCAAGAAACTTATACAAATGGACATGAATGAATAAATGCTCCGTCGACAAGCACATGATCCTGTTCCCTTCCTACAACAACGTCCATATGGAACATTTCCATTACCCAGTCCTATTCCCATTCCTAACCCGTAAGAATTATATATATATAGCAATAAATATTACTGTATTAATAATGAATACTATAATAAATGAAGGAATTTGAACACTAGATGACTACCCAGAAAACAAACAAGTACATGGTCGTAACATTAATAAGCAAATAATTAAAACAGAACAAGCAAGACACATGACCGAGTCTCTCGGAACACAACTAGAGTTATTATCGTTCCTGTCCATAATAATATAAATTACTGATAGAGTATCTCACAAAACACAATTAATAATATTACAGAAACAGCTCCACGAGAACAACGGCCTGCTCAATCCATCTACGCGTTTTATCATCTTTTTGGTTCCTGCGACCCGCCACGAGATCAAAGGAGCAGGCTGTGGCTCTCACTACTTGTAGCTTCTGTTCTTGCACTTCTCCATGGCTCTTGGTGCTGAAAATGAGTTCAGGAAAAACAAAATTGGCATTGGGATGGATATTAACGAGAAGAAATCAGTATTAAATCGCTTTTTAAGAAAGATTTCTTGGCATGCATGGTTAACCGAAATGATGATTTACATTATATGACAAGTATTAATTAATAGTTGTTTTTCAATGAATACTATAAGCTAGCTACCAATATTTATAGTAAGAAATGTAAACTAACCAAGTCCAGTAGCCTCCGTTCCCTTCATTATTCGCAGCCTCTTGCATGATTCAACAAACATGCTGTGTTTAAGATAAAGTTAGCTCTTATATATATAGTTAATGGGAAGGCGATAGGGTTTACTATATATAGTATTGTAATTAATAGTAAACTCTCTAAAAAAGAGTTCACAGTTTCTTTTCGTGAAGGTTGTATTGACTATATATAGAGAAGTCAATTAAGAACTTACTCCCATGGGACGTCACCGACGAGCATCCAATCACCGTCCTTGTCTTCATAAGTTGGAACATAATCAGTGCCATTGAGAAGATCTATGAGCTTGCTCTCATTGAGGAAATCTTTCAATCCATGGGATCCACAATTGCCTTCAATGCAAAATGGGATAAACCATATTGTTAAACCATAATCACGGGCTATTACATATGTAAAATATCAATACAGCCTCTATATATGTGAGAGGTGATGTAAATTTCATCGTACCTATAGTAAAGGAACTGAACATTTTCCCTAAGGCATCAGAAAGCTCCTGGTAGGTCTTGTACATCTTCAGGTCCACTTTACGGAGGTAAGGTGCCCCATCCATGCTAACCTTCACAAAGGTAGCATTGCCGCCAGGAACCTTCTCACACTCTTGATCAGTGCTGCTCTTTTGGACTGCTAACATGTTCTTTCGGAAAGATCGTACTGGAGGCCATCCCACAACCTGTGCCCTAAAATTTTATATTGGATGTACATACCATGAGTTTCAGTTATGTATACCTTAATTTATAATATCCAACTTCCAGTTAAAGGGTTTCGATAGAAAGATTTAAAGGGTTATCTCGGCTATGGAAAATGAAAAATGATGCACAAACAAGTCACTAAACCAAAAGATATTCGAGCAATCTCTGTGGTAATCAACTGGAGAAAAAAACGATAGAGTACTGCGGCTACTTTATCTTCCTCATCATGCAAGTGGGCCCATGAAATTCTATAGGCATTGACAATGGCTTTCATATTTTAGTGTACCGTTGTTTTCCAATCAAGATCTAATTACTAGCTCTCTCTCGTTTTTGGATTAAAATTAAAGTAGTATAAAATTCAAAATGAAAGCACCTGATTTTAGCAATGTTAAAAATGGCAAATTGCTTGAACTACTCCTATTAAAAATATGACTGTCCTTTTCTTTTTCGAAAATGAAAATGAGAGAATCCATATTCATAGTTTGGAAAGGTTAGCAATCTCATAATATTAATATTTCAGTGGGCACTTCTCCTTTAGCAAAAGTCAATTCAAGAACTCAGTGTATAATATATTTCAGTGAGCACTTCTCCTTTAGCCGTGCTCCATATATATAATACACAGGAAATAATTAATGCTAGTAATAATTAACCTCTTCCACTTGCAACAAATCTAAAGTTCTATATGTTAATTTGTGGGTATTTCAGAATCATCTAGCTCCTTTTTTTTTTTATTTTTATTTTTTAAGAAAAACATCAAGCTCTTTGATTATAGTTTTTCTCTATTTTCACTGCATCCATGATACTCTTTTTTAGAAAATATTTACATGGTAATTTGTGGCTATGTCCACAATGAAACCTTGAAGGCAATTATTACTCTCGCTCTCTCGTATGTGAAATATGCTATCAAATCTAATCATGTACTACCTACAATCATGCACGAACATGAACGCGAAAAGGTTAAGAAAATGAAATAAATTAGATTACAAAAACTAAAAAAAAAAAACATGCAACCTACTTAGCTGGAGGCTTTGCTGGATCAGTGGCCAGAAGATTCTTCTCCCTTTGCAAACTGCTGGTCTTCTCATGATTTGGATCAGCACCGCTCTCCTTGGAAGAAAGTTTGAGCTTCAAGTCCACAGTCTCAGAGAATCCTCTCTTCCTCACCATCTCTCCTTCAGCCCCTCCACCATTCCCTGGCAACCCTAGCCTTAGCTCTGTCTCCTCAAACCCCATCTTTGTTCCCTTCTCCACTTCCATGATGAGAGTACTTTTTTGCCCGCTCTCTCTTAGTTTCCTCTCAGAAACTGATCACTCCCTTTCTCTCTCTCTAAAACCCACTCTCTCTGTTCTCTCTCTAAGCTTATAATTGGCACGCAGTTGTGTGTTAGCTTGGATTTGATTTTCTTGGATTAAGTGGTGGTACTGAAATGTATGAGAAAGTGAAAGGGTAAACTTTTTTGCAAGATGGTTGTAATGATATGGGGCTTGGGGGAAGACTTGTGGTGTTTGGGCTTGAGAGGTATTAATGTACGGCTTGGGGCATTTGTTTAATTGTCTTTGAGTCAGGGTTAATGGGAGATTGACACGTGGATATATGTCAGAACTGGCTTTTTAAACGTTTGCTGGCAGGTGACGACATGGTGATGTTCTAGCCTATGATTGTCTGTAGCCTGTTGGCTGATATTTGCCATTTTGACTGGGGAGTGGACCACCTAAATAA
>Ga0307512_10008170_pt1 | contig 10235 bp, 10 predicted proteins | sample 14_EM_MG_FD_200267 | JGI IMG/M metagenome (GOLD analysis project Ga0307512, IMG submission 200267) | Populus trichocarpa ectomycorrhiza microbial communities from riparian zone in the Pacific Northwest, United States - 14_EM | ecosystem: Host-associated > Plants > Roots > Unclassified | place... | reverse complement strand
AAGCTGCGGGTCGGGTTTTTGGCCGGGTCTGGAACCGAACCGACCCGTTTTTACGGTCCAAACCCGGACCGGTGGCGGGTTACCCGGACCCGTTGCTAACACTAGGGATGGTCAATTGACTCCCACACGAAATTCTCTAAGTCTCAGTTTCTCATGATGATTTCCCCCATCTCCTCTGATCTATCTCTTTCTTGTGCTCAACTCTACGATCACCTAAGAACACCAAGTTAAGTCATCCCTCTCTATCTCTCCATGCCATAATCATGAGTTAACACCGAGTACAGCATACACCAAGTACAGCATCAGCCCAAGATCGACAGTCTCCCGCTCCCAGCCAGTTTCTCATCTCTCGGCAGATGTTGTACTCAACTCTCTACATTCCCACAATTACGAGTTAACCAATGAATAGAGTCTCAGCTGCCGTCGCGCCTCCCTCCAAATCGACCGCCTCCAAGTACTCCTCCAATCTCGCTCGATCATAGCCTGCAAGTGCATCTCGAAACTGGCTCGGTCACAGCCTCAGAGTGCATCGCCAAACTCGCTCGATCACGGCCTCCAAGTGCATCTTCTGAGTTCACCCGATCTCGGCCTCCAAGTGTATCTTCAGACTCGCTTGATTACGGCCTGCAAGTTCGCACGATCATGGCCTCCAAGTGCATCTCCAAACTCACTCGATCTCAGTCTCCAAGTGCCTCTCAAACACGCTCGATCAAGTACATCTTCAAGGAGCGACTGCGGTTGTACAGAGATACAGGGGTAACGGAGGTGGACAGAGTGACGGGGAGTATATATTCGGCATACCCCGGAGTAGATAGACATCGTCTCATTTCCATCTCCTCTTATCATAGAATGAAAATTCACACTCTATCTTTCCCAACGTTTGGTCTCACTCGCTCTGTCCGAGATTTCGTGGATCCGCGCATTTGCGTGGATCCTCACGGCCGGGTAGTATCATATCTTCTCACCTGCCCATGCTCCTCGAGCGTAATGTAGAAGGAACGCGAGGAGAGATTTTCGCAGCGTCACCCATTGCAATCCCGATGCAAACGTTGACCCAATGAACCCATTCCGACGTATGGTCACAGTTGGCCACAACGCCAGAGTGTTTGTTTAAAATAGAAGACCGACATAGCAAGATGAAATGGCGAAACGGCGATCGGAGGGGGATACGCAACGCGACGCGTGGTATTGACGCCGGGCGCGGAGTAATCTGTCACCAGGGTGTCTCTGACGGCTCTGACGGAGCCATTCCGCCCGGACGGAAATGTTTTTTGCTGATGTTGTTAAGGGTGTGGATTGGCTAATATATAGTCAGGCATACTGACATGGAGGAAGGACATCGATAACATACTGTGGGCATATAGCCTCTGTGTACATATAGAAGTGAATGTTATTGATGATTGAACTGACATCTCGCTAGAACTAACTACTAAGCGAGCCTTCCGCAGAGCCGCACTAATGCAACAGAGCCGCACCTAATGCAACAGAGCCACACCTTATCATTACCAGAGCTGTCCACCTACATCACATCCATCTCCAATTATCTTAGAGAAAGCGCTCGACGAAACAAAACACCCTGATCCAAAAACAAATATGACTCTGCGATGTCGTTCAACCATCTAAAAGAAACCTGCTTCTCACGCCTTCCTCCATGTCGTGTTTCTCTTCTGTTTTGGCCGCCCACCTATTTCCTTCCAATACTGCTTCACCATTTCTTTTGGTTTTGCCATATTGTCCTCTGGCTCCCAAGTGGTATCCTTCTCATCCCAACCTTCCCATTTCACTTCGTATTCCCAACATGTTCCCTCAGAGCTTGGGCGGTGGTTGGCGATTGACTGGACGACACAACTTGTGGCCGCTTGGCTTGTCAGTACTGGCGGAGGTGGTGGCCGCCAGGCGATTCTAGAATCGTCTGTTCGATCCACGTTGAGCCTGCTGACTATAACTTTGTCGTGTATGGTCATGTCGTTTCGGAGGTCTAGTTCGACGGCGTTTCCGCATATTCAGAGAATTTCGTATGGACCAATGAAACGTTGTACCAGTTTGCGTCGCGTAGGATTGACATTGGCGTATGGATTGGCAGATCGTTTGTATCTAGAAATACCCGTGCGCCGGCGGTGATGGCGGGTTCAATTTGACGTCGTCACCTATTAGTCTCAGCCGTCTGTTTATCCTGAGCATCGCGCAGCTCGTCCCTGGCAACTCCCACTATGCACTGCAATCGTTCGATGAATTCGCGGTATTGAAATGTTTTCGCTGATTCATTGGCTTGTGGCCACTGGAGATCTGCAATCAAGTCCAGCAGCAAAAGCGGCTCATAGCCAAGATCGAGTTCAAAAGGCGTCAGCTTCGTCGAACGGTGTACTGAGGAATTGTAAGCACACTCCACTAGTGGGAGGTAGTCATGCCAATTGGCTTGATGGCGAGTGGTGAAGCCACGCAAATAGCGTTCAACCATCTTGTTCGAGTTCTCAGAGAGACCATCCGTCTCTGGATGGAACGCCGTAGACATGAGCCGTTTCATCGGCAGAATCCTAGCAACCTCTCTTCAATAGTCTGCTTCGAAGCGTACATCACGGTCCGATACAACCTCTTCAGGCACTTCATGTAAAGGGACGATGTCGTCAATGAATATGCGCGCAAAGGCCAGGGCGTCAATTGTTCTTTCTGCAGGCTCGCCAATGTGCTCTCTTTGTGATATGGTCAACAAACGTTACAATGCAGTCGTGGCCACTTCCCGAGACCGGCAGGTCGGTTATAAAGTCAATGCTGATTCTTTGCCAGCGGCCTTCGGGTACAGGAAGTGGTTGTAGGAGGCGCATGGGATTCCTGCTCCGGTGATTGCTTTGATGGCAAAAGTCGCAGTGCGCTACGTAACACTGGGTATCGCGCCACATTAGCTTCCAGAGACACCGGTCTTTCATGCGTTAGTATGTTCGGACCGCACCAAAATGTCCCCCTGGTGGAGTGTCGTGGGCCTCATGGAGGATTTGATGCCGCATCGTCTTTGGAATACACAACCGTCCTCTCTTCTCTGCCTTTCCCTCTTCCTCCTTCTCTGCCTTTTCTTATTCCTCCTTCTCTGCCTTTCTGTCTTCCTCCTTCTCTGTTGCTCTTGCCGTGATCTCCACTTCCTCTTCGTCCTTCTCGTTTTTCCTTGCCTTTTTCCCCACCTGCTTCCTTTCCAAATATCCACACAACGACAGTAGGCCATTCTCTTCCAAATAGAATCGTTGTGCTGACACTCATAATTTGCGTTCTGTTGCAGAAGCAGTGGATGGCGGGGGGCCGGGACTTGGGTTGGCCAAGGAATGTGCAATTGGCCCGAACCATTCATCGTCAACTATGCCCGCCTCGATGTCCTCAATCCATTCCCCGGCAGCAGTAACTTCCATTGCCATTATATTGCATTGCTTCTGTCGGAAATCCGGACGGCGAGATAACGCATCCGCAACCTGATTCTTGACATCCGGGATGTGCTTAACCTCCCAGTCAAAATTTTGAAGGACCGTCAGAATGTCCATTTGACGTACGGTGAGGTGTGGTTGTGTGAGGATCCAACGCAAGGTCGCATGATTCGTGTGTACCAGAAACTGTTGCTCGGCTCCGTGTAGGTTCAATTTCCAGTATAATATTGCGTCTCTGATGCCCAATAGTTCTCTGTTATATGCAGGGTATCTCGTCTCCCCATCATGTAATTTGTGGCTGAAATAACCCAGTACTTTCTCTGCCTTATCTTGCATCTGGGAGAGCACTGCACCCAATGTGTACCGGCTAGCATCGACGTGCAGGCAATATTTGGCTTTGGGATCCGGTAGAGCCAGGACTGGAGCATTGCAGAGTGCTGTTTGGAAGGTGTCAAAAGCATGCTGGCATTCTCTATCCCAGGCGAATGGAGTGCGCTTAACCTTCCTCGGCTCTCCACGTCACCGCCCAATGTCCCCTTTTCCTTTGGGAGGTGTGCCAATGGTGTACAACGGCATTGCAATGTGAGCGTAGTGTTCAATGAATATTCTGTAGTAGCTGGTGAGACCCAGGAAGCCTCTGACGTCCTGACTATTTTCAGATTGAGGCCAATCCATTACCGCACATGTCTGTTGTTTCTGGGCATGGATGCCGTCCTTGTCAATGTCAAAGCTGCAAAAATCGACTTTCTGACAAGCCCAGGCACATTGTGCACGTTTGGCTTGGAGGCCATGTTCCGTTAGTAAGGTAAGCACTTCATGGACATGCGCAACATGCTCTGCCAGGGTATGGCTGTGAATCATAATATCGTCAAGGTATACGACGAAGAATTTTCGTTTCATTGGCTCCAGGATGCCGTTCCTCACGCGCATGAACGGGCTGGGTGCGTTCACCAGGCCAAACGGCAGGACTCGCCTCTGATTCAAGCCAAATTTAGTGGTAAAGGCTGTCTATTGCCTGTCGGCAGTTGAGATACGAATTTGGTGGTAACCAGCCGCCAAGTCCAGTTTTGTGAACTAGCAGGAGCCGTGCATGGAGTTGAGTGAGTCCTTGATGCGTGGGAGAGAATAACGATCTTTGACGGTAATGGCATTTACTGCGTGATAGTCTATGCACATACGCAGCGTACCGTCAGGCTTTGGCACGAATAGTACAGGTGAGCCGAAGTTGCTTTGACAGGGCCGAATTCAACCGCAGCGAATCGCGTTGTCTAGCTGCCTCCGAAGCTCTTCTTCTTCACGTGGAGAAATGCGGTATGGTGAGCGGAACAATATATTGCCATTCAGATCGGTTTTAATTTGGAAATCAGTCTGCCTTCCTTTTTGCGAATTTGTATAAGCTAGCTCGCCGAAAAGACCCTGGAATTCTGTCAACATGGCTTGAAACTCCCCCGGTGGTTCTGTCAGAAGTGTGTTGCCATCGCTGCTGTGGTGCACTTTGATCAAAAAGGCCCGTTTCAACAGGTAGGTAGATATGTTTTTGAGCTCTGCCTTCCGTATGATGTGGATGCCCATGAATTTGGCCTTCTCCACTATTTCTTTGTCGACGTCCAAGCGGCGTAGGCCAGGCAAGTAATGTACTCGGCCCACCTCTCTTTTCTCCCAGAGGTTATCGGCAATCCACATTTCATTGCTGTCATGGTCGATTTGATATTGTCGGTTTATATCATTCATCCATCTTTTGCATAGCACAATATCAAAGCCCTTGACGTCGTAGATCGTAAATTTGACCTCATAGACATAACACGCACCAAGTTGTAGTTTCAATTTGACTCTTTGGCGTTTCTCGATGCCATCCTCTGCCTTGATATTGGCTGTCTTGACAATCATCCATCCCGCCTCCTTTGCCTGTAGGGTGGCCCCTTGCCTTTTGAGTTCATCAATGAACTTCCGCCCCACATAGTTTTCTGACAAACCATCGTCCTTCACTACCCTTGCCTTTTCGCTGCTCCACCATCCTCCTTTAGTTTGGTAGCTTATCTTCTCATTAAACCTTAGTAGGTCGACCACTGAGTCATCTAGATTACTAACTTTCAAGTGGTGGTAACGGGTGAAAAACGTGAATTGACCATCTGGCACCAATTTGCCACCCTTTTTGTTTGACGATACAGTACATGATGGTGTTTTTATGGGAGGTACAGCCGCAGCTACTGACCTCCTTTGCCTTTTTCCGCTTCAGAGTCTGAGTCTGAGAGACTCCCCAACTCACTCTCCGCCTCACTGTGTGTCTCCTGCTTAGCCGCCTTTTTCTCGGCAAGCCGCCCACTCTCCTTTCCACCGGTTGGTGCACCTCCCCGTTTCTTGTTTTTGGGTGGGCGTCCAGACTTGGCTTTTGGGGCATCTTTGGCGACCTAAGCCTGTTTGAGTAACATCTTCATCAAGTCGTGGTTTGGACAATTGCGGGAGATATGACTTACATCGCCACAGTTATAGCAGGTCAAACTGTCATCTTTGGCCGGGCTGGTCAGCGTGCCAGTTGTACCACCTTTTTTGGAGTGCATTTTCCTAGCTGAAACTTTCGTAGTTGTGTTAGTGTTCGTGTTGAAGCTACATCCAGGTTGAGATTTGTTGAGAGACGTGTCCAACGTGGCGAGGTGCTCCATGCGCTGTTCGAGGGTTGGAGTCTTATCGCGCATGCCTATATAACGGACCAAGTCTCTATAAACTCCCTGGTTGCCCTTTTTGATCCTACACCCATAAGCATCCACTAACAACTCGGCAAGCATTGGTTGGTGCGGGTGTAGCTTCGAACGTAGGCGGTGGAAACGTTCGTTACACTCTGTCATACGTTCTCCCTTCTTCAAGCTCAGTTCTTCCCATTCGCGTTTGACCAGGTGCAAAGCATTGGACGGAATATACTTAGCTTTCAACTCCATGCAAAAAATGGACCATTCGATGGGCGCACTCATTGGGAAGCGGTGCATGGCCCAGACTGCTGCGTCGCCTTTCAGTTTCAGCACTGCTAACTCTCCCCAGCCCATTGTGCCGACCCATCGAATGTCCTGGGCTGTATTGTTGAAGTGTCGTTCCAAAGCAACAAGGAAGGGGGTGATATTGTCTAAGGTTCGTTTGCCCTCATATGGCGGAAGGTTAGATGACTTGACAGAAAAGCCATGACTTCCAGATGGGCCAGTGGTCAGTTCGGCGGAACCATGGGTTCCGAAAAAACCTCAGGTCGGTTTAGAGGAGCCACGGATCCTGAATGGGCCTGGAGGCGGCTCGGGAGTGGCCTGCACTTGGTTAGTTGTCAGTCGTTGAATGACACGTTCGAACCCTCTCAACTCGGATTCCAGGCCTCCCATTTCCGACGAGGGATTTTTGACTTGATGCAGCAGCATGTCTTTCTCCAGCTGGAGCTGTGCGATGTCTATCTGCTCCGTTGTCTCCGGCTCTGACATTCATTTGTCGAGCCGTCTCTCCAACTTGGCGGAGCGACCCTTCTCGATCTGGAGCTCTTCTTCCAATTGCTTAAGTTCTTGCTGAGCGTCCGCTAATTCCCTGGTCGGGCCCTCTTGGACGGGCCCAGTAGCCTCCAAGTCCTTGACATTAGCAGCCAAGATCTCGTTGAGGTCGCAAAGCTTGGCAAATTTCTCGGCTTGCTCAAGGCTCTCGGAGAGGTTTGCATCAATGATCTCCAGTTGGACGTCCTCCGTAGCCCTGATCCAGTCGATTGCTTGGTCAGACAAGAGCCTGGGGCCGTTGTCGATGACCTTCATTCTGTTTGTGACGAATTCTGTCGTGCAAAGTTCTATAGGTTGGAAGCCCGCGGTTGCTGAGGTCTTAAACCTGCTGCTGAACCTCATTGACTCGGCTTTGTCGATTGTGTCTGTAAAGCTGACATGTTGCACATCGTGTGCGTCGTGCGTGTTGTGCGTGTTGGATGTAGCAGGATGGGCTGAGAAGTCAGAAGACTCGTGTGATGTCTCCAAGTGGCCGGCAGTCCACTGGTTCGAAGACAAACCAAGTAAATCTGCCATCGTGTGTATTTCAATCGCTTCTGATGCTTGTGACGCCGTCAGAAGTTGAGTGTTGCTACCAATGTGGGCAGATAGCATATTCATACATATAGAAGTGAATGTTATTGATGATCGAACTGACATCTTGCTAGAACTCACTACTATGCGAGCCTCCTGCAGAGCCGCGCTAATGCAACAGAGCCGCACCTATTGCAACAGAGCCGCACCTTATCATGACCAGAGCCGTCCACCTACACATACAATCTACAATAATATCTATCTACGGATACCTATTGAACTTTTCAACCTCGAGGTTAAGCCTTAACTTGATTCCTGTGTAGTATCTATTAGTTCTCCATCAAAGTCAACAAGGATACTTCTTTCTTGAAGTCCAGGGTTGTACATTCATCCTCAGTTCTATATCACGGATATTTCTATGATCTCTTTATAGTTGGTTGTTCTTAGTACCTTCATCAAAGCAAGTTCCTCATCGGGAAGTAAGCAAGACGATACTTTGGAGTATGAAGGAAGTGCGAGGATCATCCCGATAGCACGGTGATGCAGAGGATACCTCAGTCACAATACTCTCGAGTCGGCACTACTCCTTCTGCTGAGGCGACACTACTTTGCTGTTTCTTATATACAAGTTGATACTTGTAGTCGTTGCATTCTTGGAAAGTCAGTCTTTGAGTGTAAATGCCAGTTGGTGGGACAATACTTTGGCATCCGATAGAAGTCCAAGAGTCATCACGATTGTGTCGTGGTTCAGAGGCTAATTCTCTCAGGCTCTCCTTGAGTTGTGTACATATACAATTGATATCTTAAGATGATACTCTTTAGTCGATACTATGTATTGGGATCAGAGATTGGCATAGTCACCTCGTGTTTTTCGGGTGATAATCCTTATACGCATCCTGAGTAAAGCCTTATTCATCATCTTCTTTATCAGTCCGGAGTTCATTAGTGGCATTTATTGATTAGGACCTAGGGTGAATCTCCCAGTATTACAGAGCTTCAGTAGTTTGTGAAGACACATCAGGTATAATGACAGGTCGGTGCTGTACCACTGTAGGGGGTGGTGGTGGTTGGGAGGAGGTGCACTTTGAACCTGAGTGATTGCCCATGATGCAACACTTGGTAGTTTGTTTTTTAACATTTTTTGGTGAGGATGGTGGAGATGAGAGTATAAGTGGTGGGGGTAGGTAGTTGACATTAAGATTCCGAGGGCTTCTCTGCTCATGGTTGTTGTGGTGTGGTAGATGGGAAGTGGGAAGGTGGCTGCCACTGGGCTGGAGGATGGTACTCTCACAATCTCCAAAGTACTGCTATTTATATGCAACTCAGCACCACAGAACTTGTCACCCTGCCACAAGAATTCATGAATAGTAGCTTCTACTAGTTATCTTTCAATTCATAATATTCTAGGGGGGGGTTTAAGTGGGTGGCTGTGTTGTTATAAGTGACAAGGTGCAGCGCAAGTGAAAGTGGGCCTTTTCGTGGGCCTGCCACTGGCAAAGGGATAGGCTTTAAAGACTCATGATGTTCCTCGTACCGCTAATTGTGCGCTTTAAGGAAACTATGGGTAAAATACTACAGATTTCGGGCCCTCGCAGGCACCGGGAAAAATGACCTTACGCGATGCGTAACTCATAGAGAAGCTGTTTTTGGGCCGGTAATCCATAGCATAATTGACGCGGGGCACTATGAGGTCCTATGGACCTGCGAGTTGACTAGATTACTATGATACACATGTGATTATGTGTGCTTGATACTATACATCATGCTGCATTCAATAAAACTGCCAAATGCACTTCATTGCACGCTCCCAAATATGCTCTGAAGTACACTCCTGACTGCAATCGATTACACACTCCCTGCCTGCTTGACTTACGCTCCCAATTAAGCTCTCAAGACGCTCCCAAGTACACTACCGGGCATGCTCTCAAGGACGCTCCCAATTGCACTCAATGGCACCCTCCTAGCCTGCTTGACTATACACTCCCAAGTAAGCTCACAAAACGCTCTCAAGCACACTCCCGAGCACGCTTTCAAGTACACTCCCAATTGCACTCGATGACACACTCCTAGCCTGCTTGACTGTACGTTCCCAAGTAGGCTTTCAGGACACTCCCAATCGCACTCGATGGTATACTCCCAGCCTGCTTGACTGTACGTTCCCAAGTACGCACTCAAGACGCTCCCAATCACACCCGATGGCACACTCCCAGCCTGCTTGACTGTATGCTCCCAAGTAAGCTCTCAAGACGCTCTCAAGCACACTCCCGAGCACGCTTTCAAGTACACTCCCAATTGCACTCGATGACACTCCCAGCCTTCTTGGCTCTATGCTCCCAAATACACTCTCAAGAGCCAAGACACTCCCAATCTCACTTGACTATATGCTCCCATGTATACTCCTGTGTGCTCGATCCAGAGACTTGCTGAGTTGCAGGCGCCAGGCACCGGGAGGCGTGAGGCTGGTGGGGGGTGGCCGGTGGCCAGTGGTGGGTGACAGGCTGTGTATGGTGGCCGAAATCATGATGTCGGTCGATATCATAGTCTGAACATTATCTTTAGCATGGCCACTGCCACCAGATCTCACGATGCCTCACGGTCATGGTGTTGACAATTGCAGCCTTAGATTCTGCAGGAAAGGTGGACATTTCGATCTTGCGGTGAGCAGATCTCCGACTCAGATTTTCCAGCGGGATCTTGTACCTACATCCCATCAATTTTGGGTGTATGTGTGCGCATTCGGTCTGGGGCTGATGGAGATGATGGCGATGGCGATGGCGATGGCGATGGCGATGGCGAT
>Ga0307512_10008169_pt1 | contig 10235 bp, 9 predicted proteins | sample 14_EM_MG_FD_200267 | JGI IMG/M metagenome (GOLD analysis project Ga0307512, IMG submission 200267) | Populus trichocarpa ectomycorrhiza microbial communities from riparian zone in the Pacific Northwest, United States - 14_EM | ecosystem: Host-associated > Plants > Roots > Unclassified | place... | reverse complement strand
CTGGCGCTTGCTGAGATTTAAAGATATCGAAAATCGGAGACGGCCAAAAGATGCGCCGTGCAAAGCTACATATTTCACATACCAAACACTAAACTCTCTAATTAATATTTGTGGCCTTAAAGTGATGTTTCGCTTAAAAAATCGTCGATTTTTGATGGGGTAAGGCCGTTGCCACGCAGACCTATATTACCCGCCGGTTCCAAAACTGGAACCGTTGCTAACACTACCAAGTGCTCCTCTGATTGTCCTCGAGTACCATCTGCAGGCAGATTGACCGTATGTATATATATATAGAGTCACTGAGATAGGTAACACGCGCCATATTATGATGTAGCGAATCTTATAACCGTAACAAAGATGAATATGATAGATGACATGCCTTGTGGTTATGGACTCCTAAGAACCACTGCTGTGATAATATGGCACCAAGTCTCCCACAGAGCTTGTACAGAGATCTCAGCCCCTCTCGAATTCTCTTGCAGACCTGTGCTGAGGTTTCATCTGCCATCGAAGTCTCAGCAGCTCCAACATTTGACTATCCTAATAGTTATTCTTGTAGCATCCTGAATGTACCTCCATAACTGCAGATACTTTCAGGAGCATCTGAGAATGCTCTTGCAGAGTCTGAGAGCACATTGCAAAGCTCCAGGGGGGGCTGGGAGTATCTGGAAGTACTTGGAAGCACTGGTGAGGGCTGCTGGAGTGTCTCGAAGGTTTGCCAGTGGCTTCCGGACCAATTTACATTCTGCTGATGCACGATCAGTATTTCAGTCGTCTCAATAAATACCAAGTACATTTGGTATAACCCAGTATCAATTCTGCTAATGTCTGTTCAATGCGACAAATAGGCAGTACATATGGTTTCTTGCACTGGGTCCACAAGGTGCAGCATACTTCAGCCACCAAGAAATAATACAGCACTTCTCTGGATGGTGATGAGTCTGGATAGCCACTTTATGTTGACCGCTGAATCCATTCCCATACGTTTGAAGTGTCTGTTCGTTGTCAAGGATGCTGAATGAAGGGTTAAAGGGCTTCTTGCTTTGGTTCAGATGTTTATACCAGGGCCAATATGTCAGACTACTCAAATGGTGATTGTCGAGGAGAAATATCAACCTCTGACCAAACCCATGTTCTATGGAAGCTACCATCATAAGCCTCTTTTTGAGGTGGGAACCCCTTATATCTTCCCTATAAGTGCGATTCAAGGGGTTGTACACCTTCTTCCACTGACACCACAGCCAGATAGCATATAGTGGTACTTGACGAATACGATTGACTTGACTGCTTTTGATCTGCTGAACATATGGATTATTCAATTCAATGCTTGAAGTAAATATTGCAGTAGTAATATATGGAAATCTGATAAGTATTTACTTTGTGTATCTTAATTTTGTTATGGGAGTTGCGCAAGCTTGTGTATAATCGATGTCACAAGAGATCAAATCGTTAAGAATATTCTTGAAATCAATGAAACAGTTCAAAAATCTATCGAAATGATTAAAATCTACAAGACCAACTTGAAAGAAGTGTAGTAAATCAACTTAAATGACAAAAAGGTTGTTGAAGAGTTTTGACAATGTGATTACGTCATTGAACTCTTCTAAGCATGATGGAAGAATGTAGACATGTCGCTCGGATTATTTGTGGAAAATATAGAGAAGGATTAGTGCAGGGGGTCTATTTTCATATACCAATTTCGCTTTTTGCTGACATAGTTGGGAGTATACAGTCAAGCAGGCTGGGAGTATGCCATCAAATGCAATCAGAAGTGTATTTGAGAGTATACTCGGGCATGTGCTCGAGAGTATTTTGTGAGATTGCTTGGAAGTGTATAGTTAAGCTGGCAGGCAGTATATGATCGAGTGCAATTGGCAGTGCACTTCAGAAAGTACTGGGAAGTCTGCTTGTGAGCATCTTGGGAAGTTGGGAGCATGCAATGAAGTGTATTTGGCAGTGTTGTTGAATGCAGTATGATGAATAGTATCGAGCACACATAATCGTATTCGTGTCATAGTATTTTGCTCGACAATCAGGTCTATAGGACCTGATAGTACGTCGTGTCAAATAGTATGCTATGGATTACAGTCCCAGAAACAGCTTCTGTATGAGTTACGTGTCGTGTAAGGTCATTTTTCTTTGTGTAATACTGGTTTATTGCTGTCACATCACTGTGACATGACTGTGGAATGCCTGCCACATCTATGCAAATGCTTAATGCTGCTCAATTGACCAATATTACCCCATTCAACTAAATACTCAACCATTTACAATGTCATATTTGCTGGTATTTTGAGCTATTCCCCAGTAATTGGAATCTTAAATTTAGTAATATGCGACAATCACTGGACTCTGGAAGTCATGCTGCACTCAGGTAAATGTGGCACTGCAGTCACATCAATAAACGGGGGTTTTTTGGCATAGTAATTAAGCACCTAATATCCATTTGTTAATGTCGCTTAATTGTATTACAGTCATCCTACCGCTTAGAGTTCCAAACCGTCTGTCCAGCCTACAGTCTTTCAGGGCCTCACATCGTCGTCCCGTCTAGGTATGAAGATGGAGGACTAGTCCGTCTCGGGCAGAAAACTCCAAGACCCGGGCAGAAAACTTCCAGACCCGGGCAGAAAACTCCAAGACCGGGGCACGGTACAGATGACCGTAGTCTTAACCAGGATCGGATATAGTACATCGGGCTTGAAAATGAGAGTTCCAGGACACCACATCCCGGAACAAATCTTTAGCCGAGATGAACTTGTATTAAATCGGGGGGTTTTAAGCATCATTAAGTAGCATCCCAATTTCTTTGAGGGCCAATGAATGGACTGCAGGGCCCGCAGTTCCGTAGTCTTGTCATGGAGTGCCCAGTCTTAAAATCTTTAGCCCCGACAATTGTCGTCTGGTCTCGGACATGGCCTTGGACGGATGGGGCGAACTATTGGGATGCCTGCTACCACTCCCAAAATCAAAGAATTTTGGCTGTGCATCACTGAGCTCGGCTGGCAGTTGGCCGCAGATTCGCAGTATGCAGTCCATTGGTGATAAAGATCATAAGAGAGGCGTCTGCAGAATATCACCAATGGAGTTACTTCATCCTGTGGCATTGCCTCCGACTGTGACAGGTAGGCACTTTTCCACTATAAGCTACAAACACATCTTAAAACATACGGGCTAATGGGGCCTATACGAGCCTATGTATTCAGCCGGTTACGGATTTTGGTCGATAGTGCTAATTTATATGATATTAGTATGTTCAATGGCCTCCAACAGTCTTTGAGTTTAGCAAGATCAGACTATGACTATATTAATTCCTCACGACCGCAGTTACCATCCAATCAGCCATGTTGAATTATCTCAAGGAAAGTTTCCTGCTCCTCCACTACAACGCTATAAAATCTACACAAGGGTCTATTCAACACCAGGCGTACTTCTCATTCGGGTTCCATTCGATGGACCTCTCTTCCTCCCCACGCCATCTCAAACTGGGGATACTATCATCCATCCTATCATAAACCTCGACCCGGTCTTTCGCGAGAGCATGAGCAGCGTCGATAATACCTTTTGAAGGGTTCCAAGCAACGATCTGGTCAAACCCCCATTCTCTAGCCTCCTTCTCCGCCGCCTCTAAGAGTGCAACTGTGTCGCTCATGGTCCTATCAGACGCGGGCTTCAAGAAAGCGAACCGCAATATGACAAGTTTGCGTGCATTGAAGTCGTGAGACCAGTAGAGCGCAATATCATCAACCTTGGCTCCCTTGATCTTCGGCGACTTCCCACGCACAATCTGGGCAACGTATTCCTCAGTTCCAAAGTGCCAACACGCCTGCGCAAATGTGGGGAGGAATGTTGCACGAGCGTACGTTCCTTCCTCTAGCCCTTGAGATTCATAATCGGTTCGGAGGTTTTCAACATCGGCCGCGCATAGGGCTTCAACCCCACTTCTATCCAAGTATTTTACAGTACTGAATTTCTCATCTAAATTCGGCGTGCGTGTATCGCCACTCTCTCCCGCCGGCAAAATGGTAATTACTATTTGCATTGAGCTGTATGGATTCCAGCCGCCTCTGGTTGCATAAAATTCCTGCCTTGTTGATTAGCCAAATCCTTAGAACTTCCACAATTGGATATCCCACCTTTCCAACATCCGAGAAAAGTACACTAAAGCTGCAGCCGCCCTCGCAGTCCAACCATTCTGCCAATCTCTTCAACAGTACAGTGGCAGCGCCTTGTCTCCGACGGTGAGGATCCGTAAACACGCTCGCAATAGAATAACTATGCTCCTCAGTGACTCCACCATCTCTGGTCTTGACCAGGACTGGCCGCTTTAGCGTCTCGCATGCCGCGATTATAGTCTCCTCCACAACGTTGTTGTCGGCTGGAGGTGAGGGAAGAGAGGACAGTACCCAGTAGGTGATCTGGCCATCGCGGGTGACTAGTTGTGAGCCATTGACTATTTCGCGGCCCAGGTAGTCGTTGATATCGAGAACACCACCCCAAGAGGAGAAGTTGCGTTTCCAACAGATGAGCTTTTCCGCGGGACTAGCGGGGCGAAAATGGAGAGATTCCAAGATGATGTGTGTGGGTGGAGACATTGCCTATCGAAATGATAAATGTTATAATTTGGGACCTGTCTGTATAGCCCGCTCTTATATTCACCCAACGAGACAAAAACGCCTCATGGGGCATACCTGATGCAGCACACGGAGAATTAGGGAAGCGCTTTCAGAATTCAAGACCTGGGGGACCCACATACTCCAAAAGAAGCAAAGAGGCATGCCGGCAAGTGCTCTTTTGCTGGATTTTCTACCAAACGATACTTGCATGGGTAAACATTACGGCGTCTGCATCGCAATCTGTTTCCTTGTAAGGTGAGGCTCCCGCTAACCGTTCTAATTGCACCACCCCACAGAGTATTCTTCAAGTATCTTTAAAATGCATAATTCTATAGTCTCGGATTTCCCATTCTTGTTCATATATATTTCTCTTGTGGTCTTGCAATTGTTATGATGATATTTAAGATTTGGGTTCCAGCCCAACTATCTGGTGGAGTTTGCATAATTTGAAAAGAGCACTAACGGAAGTTTCCATCTTATTCGTACACATATGACAAAAGGAAGATCAACACCGAGTCCAATAAACTCAAGCACAAAATATCTCATTCCAAAAGAAGCACAGCCGCTTCTTTTCCTCTCACAGTATACCTTTCTAGCGGATTGGCTGAGGGAGATACCTGCAAACTGCAGAATTAGAGTAAAAGTTTACAATGCGAGTCGATCGCGCATGTTTACAAGCCAGCGCCGCTATCTAATCCCACCACAGCACCTAAAAGTATTGTTAGCGGCCAAAAGTATGCGCACTCTGCATCCATCTCACTTCCGAACTCTTGTTCAATTCAGCAACTACACCCCGCACCTAAACCCTTCAAAATGAGTTGCACATTACAAGTTCGACCTATACACAAGTTTACCCACAAGGTGCTGCAACAGAAAACAAAAGAATTAACACTCTTATTGTAGATGTGCCACTCCATTTATTCATGTAATGGCTTAAGTTATGCTTAAACTTTGAATACTCCAAAGACAAACATTTCCGTACTTCTAGATAAGCTATAGGAGTGGAAGTGGAGCTTCACGGAACTTTTGTGTTTTATGGAGGGTTTTTGCTGCTTGGATGTTGTGGAAGATGAAATTCGGGACGGTTGAAAAGCATCCAGAGCACGCATACATTTGGTCGCCAACAATAGTACTGAATGGAGCTCTGCGACAGCCATCTGTAAAAAGTAGTCTGTGCTAAAATTTTACACGACAGATAAACACCCCACCGCACTTTTAAGCCCAAAGGTAGCAAAAGTTGCACCAACAGTAGGAGCATTCTTGGTTCAAATAACAACGAGATGATATAAAGAGCAAGGAGAGTTGGCGATTGTTTACTTTCTCTACTCCACTACCCTACTATTTTGTTTACTGAGGCCTGCGCTTTGGTCTTCTCTCTTACACTTTCCGACGTTTGAGCGTGTTACTGTTTATGGTGGTGAAAATAGCATTGTAAACTTGCGCGCACAATTAGCTAGCATAGTAAGGTAAACCTTTACTCATAGAATTACCCCGCTTTAGACGCACTATTTTCTGTTTCTACAAAAGCTTCTATTATTAAGCTATGTATTATCATTGGGACATCCAGGATCAGTGTTATGTTGTTGGTGTAACAGGCAGTACTCTAGGTGATTGCTCATTTTTCAGAAACTCTCCTTCTCTCTTAGGCTTAGAGGCTAGACTCTTTAGACTCCGAGTTTCAACTCAAGTTACATTAGCGCCCCGTTGGTTCAGCCGCAATAACGGGATATAAGTAACTGTATTAACAAGGACATGCGCAGATGACTGTATCAAGACACAAGGCATACATAAGGCAGCTTTGGTTCCTCTCTAGACTGGGGCTATGCATCTTGCTATGCTCTACTATGTACTACTGTGAAAAACCCGCAGTCGTCAGCCCAAACAACAGTGCCAACACCGCCGTGTTCCTACCAGATCGTTGCCCTGATCCCGACGCTGGGCTCTCACAGATAGTCGCACGTGCAGCGCGACTGCGGCATCCATCAATTGGGCATTATCTCATAAATCCGACGGCAGGTGCAGCGGGAGACAGTGACCAGTAGGTGATCCTTTCGAAAGCTTAAGGATAGATCCTCTAATTAGGCATGAATCATTCAGAATCGCGGAAAAGGCCCACCGCCTTACATTGGAGGAGTTCGGAGTACTCTTGTCCCCCGACGAGCGAACATACCTACTGAAATCCAGCGGCGTCGATGGCGTGATCAGGATTCTAGACATCGCCCGGATGAAGTTCGGGAGTAATTCTGAAAGACGAGATAAAGTGGAAAAGTTTGCATGCACGCTGGACCACTACTCCAAAAGTTTCGATGTAATATGTCAACAGCACGCGGAATGGACAGCACTAGTGTGGGGAAGTATGAGGCTCGTATTGCAGGTGTGTATCCCCCAGAAAACATATCAGAGAATAGGGAGGGCAATTGATCGTCTAGAATCAGATTTCTCTCAATTACTGTAGCTTTTTCAGCGGTATTGCCACTACGCTGGGCAGAATCGGAGACAACCTTGGCCGTTTGGACATGTATCTTCATATCTATCCTACGAACCGTATGAAGAATGTTTGTGCGCGGCTTTATGCTGCAATAGTCTCTTTTTTCAAAAATGCGATCGTATTCTACAAAAAGAGCAAGTGGCGTATGGAATGACCTTTATCTGTTGCGCCTCACAAAGATAGCTGATGCAAGCGAAATAGGAAAATTACTTGCAGCTATCAAGTCACCTTTTGAGGTGAAGTTTAAAGAAGTTATCGATGAAGTTGAGTGGTTGATTAATATGGTAGAGAAAGAAGCGCTGGCAATGGGATTGGCAAGTATGGAGAGGCAATTCTCGGGTATGAACCTGTCACCCCAGGATCTCTTGGAAACGAAAACTAACACTTTTTCAGCACTCGCGGAATGGGGTCTTGCGGTTGATTGTGAGCATGTACAACACCAGTGTTTTGTGCCATTGAGCTAATCATATTCAGACAAGATGGAGATGCTGGCAGGTAATACATATACAACCGTCAACGGGTGCTAAGCTAACATGACTGTAGATATTACATCTGTCGGTGTGGCAACTATGCTCTTCGAGCTTCGTACACGTCTGTTCCAAGGTCACGAGATGGATGCAACGTACCATGAAGAAGTGATGGCCAGGTACCAGTTGACTTCGAATCCCGACTGGCAGACATGGTTTGCTGAAGAGCGCAAACATGTTTCGTGGGGTCACAACACAAAATCCACTCTAATATACATGCAAACCGACCTAGTCGAACCTCAACTGTTTCTTAAGTGGGTCGCATTGGGACAGGCGCTTGCCGGCAGAGTGCCCTTCACGGTGCTTATATGGTCGCCATCCATGACCGCTCGTTCCGCACTCGCCTCATTGTTCCACCAAGTCCTTGCACAACGGCCAGACGTCTTACGTAGCCGGTCTGCAGCCCATTACTTTGAAAACATCACTAATGCAACCACCTTCGAAGATCTCTGGGATGCGTTTCGGCAAGTACTTGCCGGCCTGCCCGGATTCCTTTGCTATATTACAATCCCATCTATTGGCCCTCAAGAGGAAGCGTTCGCCATGCGTATTGTCGACCTATTTAATAACTGGTCTGGTTGCCCAATAAACTTGCAACTCGTGACACCGGTACATGCTTCATTCCCAAAACCGGGCGGGTTTATCGATATCGATGCTATGTATGATGTATCACCGGATCTTGACACCCCAGATGCCCTCCACCAAATTGTTCTCGCGGACCTTGGTTTCCCAGAACGCCCTAGCGAGCAATTGCACGCAAGTCTGTGGCAGAGTCTCTGGAGGACCGTGTGCTATTCCGTCAACGCACTCGCCGTAGATGCCCTGCGCACCGTCATTACCGGATGTCTACCCGCCTCACCGTGCTCACTAAAATCCTGGCTCCAGTCTCCAGCCTGCGAATACCACCTCCAAAATACACATCTGCGGCTATGCCTCGACAAAATTCCCTTCACGCTCCCAGAAGATTCGAAGCGACGATTCGCGGCCTCCCTTAGAGATGCGCTGTGGTCCTGTCTTGGCGAAGGGGAGTGGATATTACCTGCAGACTTTGACACTCGCAAAGATCGTCCTGGGCGACTGAGGACTCGGCAAGAGTTGTGGGGATCGATGAGGAGCGTGCTGGCGCGCCATGACAATGCAGAATTTCTGCCTTTTGCACAAGAAGTAGCCGCAATGATCAAGGAGATAGAGAAAAACGAAACGGACGGAGATGTCAGGGATGAATTTCAGCGCGTGATAAATGAAGTTTGCGCCGGCGCTACATGGAAGGTGGCTTGTTGCAGTGTGGGTTATGCGTACCGGGCAGCGGTGGAGGATGCTATTAATATGGGCCTGCAGAGAACGGTCGATTGCATGCTTGGAGATATTGTTGAACATCCAGTATCCAGTGAGTGTTAACAGTGGTATCCGCATATCTGAAGATATATCTGAAGATTCCAGTATACATAGTTATCGAGTCTTTCTCCTCTCTTTTCTGTCTGATTATCTAATAGTTATACACTTGGTTTGTCTGCTCGAAGCATTCTCATTGGTTGATGGTGGTACGTACCATCTTACTGTGGCAAATTACAGAATGCTCATTGTTTGGCAGATAGTCTTTTTCGGTCATGATTAGTGAACCGTGGCGCTTTGCTTGAGTGTGGCTCTCACAACTGCTATTGGTCAGCAATCCGAGCTGGCTAGACGCAATCTGGGTAGGCTGGCTCTCAACTTGCTGGAAACGATCTAGACGCGTTGGCTGGATGCGATCTAGACGGGCTAGCCCTCGGGTAGTTGGACGCGATCTGGACAGGCTGGCTCTCGAATTTCTGGAGCCGATCCAGACGGGCTTGCTCTCTACTGGCTGGATACAATTTGGACGGGTTCGGCTGGCTGGACGTGATCTGGATGAGCTGGCTCTCGAATTTCTGGAGACGTTCGAGACGGGTGGATGTGCTCTGGATAGGCTGGCTATCTGCAGACTAGAGACAATTGAGATGGGCTGACTTTCGGCTCGCTGGATACGATTTGGACGGGCTAGCTCTCTGCTGGCTGGACATGGTCAAGATAGGCTGGCTCTTGGCCAGCTTGAGATGATCTGGATGAGCGACTCTTGGTCAACTGAATATGATTTGGGACGGCCTGACTTTTGGCCGGCTGGAGACGATCTAGACAACCCTGACATACTCACTCTGAGATGGTTTGTTTGTTTGTTTGTTTTATTCATACTGTATTCACTCTAATTAGAGTATGACAGAGCCTAGACACCCCCTCCGCCTCCGGGCAAGCTGGCTAGATGGCGGAGCTCCCACTCACTCTGAGATGGTTCTTGGCTGGCTGGACACAATCTTGATGGGCTGGCTCTCGGCTGGCTGGACGTAATGTGAACCAGCTGAGAGCTGGCTGGATATCATGGGTTTTGGGGTTTAGGATTCTTTTTTAACGGAGGGGGCGGCGAAGCCGCCACCATACCTAGTAGTACATATATACGGTTCTTTCTATATTATTCATATAAGCACACGACATGTGTCTTTTTCGATTCTGATTGGTCGTAATTCTGTGGCTGAGTGGCTGATTGTGGCAAGTACCTACCACTTAAACTCAGATCCCAAATGACCTGCCCTTTTA
>Ga0307512_10008168_pt1 | contig 10236 bp, 8 predicted proteins | sample 14_EM_MG_FD_200267 | JGI IMG/M metagenome (GOLD analysis project Ga0307512, IMG submission 200267) | Populus trichocarpa ectomycorrhiza microbial communities from riparian zone in the Pacific Northwest, United States - 14_EM | ecosystem: Host-associated > Plants > Roots > Unclassified | place... | reverse complement strand
GGCGGCCAGCGCACGGGGCGCCTTTTCTTGCGCGCCCCAGTAGGCCCGCTGGATGGCGCTCGCCTTCGCCACGGGCATCGTTTTCCCCGCGTACGCGTTGGCCATCGCCTCCCGATAGGCCTTGGCCTCGGGCGCCGCGTCCGAGCCTCGGGAGATGAACGGCAGCGTCGACGCCTGCCACTGGGCGCACAGCTCGGCGGTGTTGTCGGCTGGCCGCACGACCGGGGACGGGCTGCCACAGCCAGACAGCAGCAGAACGGCCGTCAAGATCGCCGCAGCGCGAGGTCGGTGCACCAGCGGACCCTACTCGGGCTGGTTGCCGGCCGGCCCGCCGACCCGGTACGGCGTGCTCAGCCCGGTGTAGACGAGATGGGCGAGCAGGCCGTCCACGGCGTGCTGCAGATTGTGGCAATGGTCCACCCAGATGCCCGGGTTGTCGGCCCGGAACGCGATCTTGTAGGTGGCGCCGTCCTCGACGTCCAGCGAGTCGAACCACCATGGGCTGCCGGTCGCCGCGACACCGTTGCGGCTGAGCACGACAGCGTGGTGGCCGTGCAGGTGCATGGGGTGCACCTCGCCGCTACTGTTCGCGATGGTCATCGTGACGATGTCGCCGGTGCTGACCATGAACATCGGTACGTCGGGATAGGTGTGTCCGTTGATCGTCCACCACATGCCGGGCCGGCCGTCGAGGAACCCGATCCGCCGGCCGATCCGGTACTCGAAGTGCCGGTTCGCCTGGGCCGCCTCGAAGCCGAGCGGGGCCGGAGTGCCGTACGAAAGCAGGTCGAGGATCTGGGTGGGCTGTGGTGCCGCGGCCACTGCGGTCGAGGCGATGGCGGTGCCCGCGCCCACGTCGACCCGGGCCGGGCCGGTGAACTCGAGATCCATCCGGCCGCCCGCGGTGATCAGCACGGCCTTGCCGCTGACCGGGGTGGGCCCGTGCACCTCCCGCCCGTCCACCGCGACCACCTGATAGGGCGCCCCGCTCACCCAGACGCGAATCGGGCCGGCGTCCGTGTTCACGATCCGGGCGCGGGTCGTCTGGCCGGGCGCGGCGGCCAGTTCGGTCACCCCGGAGCGCCCGTTGATCGTCCGCCGCCCGTTGTAGGTGTGCACGGCGATGACCTGGTCGGTCGCGGTCTGCGCCGCGGCGGGCGCGACCACCATCGTGCCGAACAGTCCGAGCCGCACCTGCTCGTGGCCGACCTGATGGGAGTGATACCAGTAGGTGCCGGCGTCGCGGGCGACGAACCGGTAGACGTGGGTGCCGCCCTTCGGCACCGCGTCCTGGGTGACGCCGGCGACTCCGTCCTCCGCGTTCGGCACGTCGACGCCGTGCCAGTGCAGGGTGACGCCCTCCGGCACGGACTCGTTGACCAGCCGCACCTCGATGAGCTGCCCCTGCCGGGCGCGCAACTCCGGCCCCGGCGACGCGTGGTTGAGGGTGTAGCCGGCCAGCTTCGTACCATCGGGGAGGTTGATCGTCTCTTGGCGCGCGGTCAGGGTGACCGAAACGTCGGCCGGGCCGGACGGGCCGTGCAGGTCGGCCACGCTGAGGCCGCCCGTGTGCCCGTGGGTGGCCGGGCCGCCGCCGTCGTCCGGATAGCCCATCGCCATCATGTCGTAGCTGGACGGCACGAGGCTGCGTTGCCAGAAGTAGCCGAGCGGGCCGAGCACGGCCAGGGTTGCCGCCACCGCGATGACGGCTCGTAACGACCTGCGCATTGCTTCGGGGTCAGACGGTGGCGTCGACCGGGGCCGTGCTGACCAGCCGGGCCTTGCGCATGGCGATGGAGGCGACGCCGGCGAGCGCGAAGGCGTTGATGCCGTGCAGCGCCCCGACGACGGGGGCCGCGAAGCCCGCGTACGCGAGCAGGATTTGCAGCACGGTGACGCCGAGCGTGATGGCCGCCCACTTGACGCCGCCGGGGATATTCGCGAAGAACGAGATGATCAGCAGTAGCAGGGCGACGGTCGGGATGATCATCATGCCGACCGTGCTGTGCAGCATTTGCGCCCAGTTGTCGGCGGAATTCTTGTCGTAGACCGAGCCGTCGTCGAGGCTGTGCAACACGTCGAACCACGCCACGGCGATCAGGGCGGCCTGCACGACCACGCCGAACGCGATCAACATGGCGAGGACTCGGTAGGTGGTGCGCATAACGGGCTCCCTCCGGCGGCGAACGCGTTCAGAATCCTCCCACGGGCCACCCCCGGCCAGCACAGCCGGGCTCACAAAGGCTACTGAAAGCCGTCCGGCGTACGCCGGTAGGTCTGCGACAGCACGGGCTCGAAGCCGTCGCCGCTCCACCGCCGGACCTCGAGCGTGAGCCGGTCGTCGTCGGAAAGCTCGAGCAGGTTATAGGACTGCGACTCGTCCCGCCGTACCCGATAGGAAGTGGCCGTCCCGGCCATCACGCCGAGCAGGTGACGCCCGAGGTAGGGCCGGGACAGCGACAGGTCGACGTGCTCCCGGACGTGGGTGTGTCCACAGAGGACGATATCGACCCCGGCCGCCGCGGCCGCCTGCAGCGCCCGCGCCGAACCGCGCGCCGGCTTCTCGCGCGAGCGCGGCGCGGCCGAAAAAACCGGATGATGCAAAACCAACACCCGCAGGCGTACGGGCGCAGCCTCGACAAATGCCCGCCCGATCAGGGCGACCTGCCGGCGGTTGATCCGCCCGCCTTTCCAGAAGTACCGCTGCGCCGAGGAGATCCCCTGCACCAGCACACCGTCGTGCAGGCGGCGCGGCTCGGGCTCCGGGTCGATGTGCCGCCGGTAACCGGCGAGCGGGCGCAACAGTCGCGTGCCGATCCGGTCGAGCGGCAGGTCGTGGTTTCCGGGAACGCTGAGCCACCGCGCGCCGAGGGAGTCGAGCAGTTGCCGGGCGGCCTCGAACTGCCGCCGCCGCGCCCGCATCGTCAGATCCCCGCTGACCAGGATGAGGTCGGGCGCTTGCGCGGCCAGATCGGCCCGCAGCCCCGCCACGACGGCCGGCTCGACGGCGCCGAGATGCAGGTCGGAGAGGTGGGCCAGGCGCACCTATCCGAGACTAGATCACCCGTTCAACGAAATGGCTGCGCGCGCGACGCCGAGTCGTGCCAGGCTCGGCGCCGCGCGCGGGGTTGCCTACTTCACAGTTGCTACTTCACGTAGGTGAAACTTGCCGCCGCGCTGGTGCCGGCTGGTGTGGTGACCGCGAGCTCAACCTTGCCGGCGGCCCGTGGCGGGAGAACCACCTGGATCTTCGTCTCGTTCAGCTGAACGAACGGCACGGAAACGCCACTCGCGGTCACCTTCGTCGCCCCGGCGAACGCGGTCCCGCTGAGCAGCACCGTGGTGCTCTTGGTGCTCAGCCCGGTCGACGGCGCGACCGTCGTGACCGCCGGGGCCGGCGCGAGATAGGTGTACCGCGCGGCGGAATCCAGCTCCGACACCCCGCCCGACCCGGTCACCTGCAGTGCCACGGCGCCAGCCACGTGCACCGGCAGGGTGACACTGAGCTGGGTGGCCGACACCTTGACGAACGGCACGGATACCCCGCCCGCGGTGACCTTGGTCGCCCCGGCGAGCTCGGTGCCGGTAAGCACCACTGGCGTGGCCTTGTTCGTCGGCCCGCTGCTGGGGGTCACGGACTTGACCGTCGGGGCCGGGGGCTTGACGTATGTGAGCTGAACGGTCTGGGTGCTTGTGCCATTGGTGTTGGTCACGGTGACGGCGACGGTGCCGGCGTCGTGAGCCGGGGCCACGAAGCTGAGTGTGGCTGTGGTGACCTCGGTGGCCGGCACGGGCGTGGCGCCGAGCTTGACGCTGGTCACTCCGGTCAGCTCGGTGCCGCTGAGGGTGACGACCGCGCCGCCGAGGGTGCTCACGCTGGCGGGGCTCAGGGCGCTGACGGCGGGCGGCGGCGGGACGTAGGTGAACTTGCTGCCCGCGCTGACGGCGCTCGTGCCGCTCGCGTTCGTGACGGTGACGTCGACGACGCCGCGGGCATGCGCCGGGGCCGTGGCGACCAGCTTGGTGACGCCGCTGGTTGTCTGCGGGGTGAAGGTCGCCGTCGTGTCGCCGAACTTGACCCCGGTGGCTCCGGCCATGCCGGTACCGGTGATGGTGACCGAGGCGCCGGCGCTGCCGGTAACGCTCGACAGCGCGGTGACGGTGGGCGCAACAGCTACGGGCGCGGACGTTTTGATGCCGCTGATCGTGTACGCGCCGGAGGCCGCGGTCTTGATGAAGGCCCAGGACAGCTTCGCGTCGCCGCCGTTGCCCCAACTCGTGCCCCACGAGTTACGAATCCAGACACCCTGCGCGTCGTAGCCGTACGCGGTCAGCATGTGCCCGCCGAGGCTGGTCCCGCTGACAGTGCTGTAAAGCGAGTGCTTACCCAGATACATGAAGTCGTTGTAGACCGGGATGCCGAGGGCCACCGGGCTGCCGGAGGCGAGCGCCTGCATGACCACCGTCTGCGCGGCGGCGCCCTGGTTGGCCCCGTTGAACAATCGGGTCCAGCCGGCCACCCGATAGTTCAGGGCGTTCGCGATCTCGGCCGCGGTCGGCGCGGACTGGTAGTTGGTGGTCCCCTGCCAATAGTCGGCCTGGGTGTCGACACCGGCGGTGACCGCGTTGGCCAGCACGTAGTCCGGAACGAGGCCGGCGCTGGGTGCCTTCCCCGGCGCGACATTGCGCATGTAAAGGAACAGCGGAGCGTAGGGAGCACCCGAGCCACCGGTCCGCTTGGCGTAGTACCCCATGACGCTGTACGCGATAGTCCAGGCCACACAAGCACCGATCTGGCCCTGATCACCCGGCGTCGGAGCAAACTCGCGCAGGTCGACACTTGCCGGCGGGACGTCAGTGGCATGCAGCGCCCGGGCCGCAGTCCGGACCTTCCCGGGCGCGTAACCACCGACCGGGTGTGGCAGCTTGGCCGGCGCCGCAACGGCAGCCGGCGCGCCAAACGGAATCGCGACCAGAACGGCCGCGGCCGTCAAGATCCAGCGTCGCCGCAGCGCGTGAGGGGAGAGGCGCATCCGTGCTCCTTCAATCGAGAGACCCACCCCATCGGCAGCCAACCCACCGGGGTAAGAAGTTCTCGATCAAGCTGTGGCGTAGAAGTGGATCTAGCGCCCGAAGCGCCCGGCGACCAGATCACCAAGCACGGCAAGGTACCCGCCCAACTATCAGCTACTGCAATCTTCTACATGGTGCTGCAATCTTCCTCGTGATAGGCAAGATTGCAGCACTCGACGGCCGTCGCACTCACGCTCAGCCCTGGCGGGGCAATCTAGGTGCCCTCATGGCGGGACGGCGTCGCCCCAAGTGAGGGTCTGCGGGCTCCACCTGCCCGTGGTCAGGGTGCCGTCGAGGATCGGATTGAGACATGCGCCGACATACCTCAGCGCGGCGTCAAGCCGATGTAGTTCCCTGTCCAGCGATGTGCGACCAGCCTCCGCCGGATAGCCGTCGGCCCATCCCGTACCTGGTGATCGCAGCGAAGCGGGCAGGACAACCGGATTGCGTGCGTTCGTCTCGCGCGAGTGCAGCGCGGCGATGAGCAGGGCGGCATCCATTGCCTCAGCACCGATGAGTAGTGCGAGGTCGACAAGATCGCGGTACCGGTTGGACGGTTCGCCGCGGCTATGGGTCTCGTACATCGCCGTGATCTTGTCTGCGATCTGGTCGACCAGCGGATACAACAGGAAGGCAGGCAGCGGCGGTACTCCAGCGACCTCGAGGATCGGTCTCGGTTGGACCGGCTCAAGCGCCGCCACGAAGTGGCGTTCGCACGAGACATCGATGTCAAAGCTCTCCCACTTTGTGGCGCCGGTGTACGCCTCCGCCTTCAACCGCAGGGCGTCCGGCACGGACAGTGTCACGGAACGGACGATCTCAAAGCGCAGGTGATCACCAAGATCACGGCGACCGATTGCCCGCACCTCGACCTCGGCGTCCGCCGGTGTGGCGGTTAGATGCATAAGATCGATGTCGCGACTGTGTCGTGCGCCGGGCAGCCGGGTGAGCAGGCCGATTCCACCCTTGAGCACCCACAGGGACTCCTCGTGGAAGACCCGGGCGAGAAACCGCTGGTAGAGGAATTCGCGCCGCAGCTCAGCGAAGGGGCGCCCGTCCCGGCGAGCCTGCGCCTTAAGCTTGGCGTCCACCGCCGACCGGAAGGCCGCCGGTGTGCGGTACTCGCTATCAGCGGTCATCGTCCGCGCCCTCTGGAGTGTCGACTGACGACGCTTTGGTGGGTGCCTGCGCCTGGTTGATGTGCTGCTGCAGTGCGCTCTCCGACCCCAGGCTGGTCAGCCATTTCTCGATGGCCGCCCGAGTGTCGGCGGTGAGGTCGAGGGAGACGGCAAGGTCGGTGAGCCGATGACCGATCGTGGCTCGCACCGCATCGTGGACAGCACGCTCGAACTCCGGGCCGGCAAGCGTTAGCGTGCGGGCAGAGGGACTGGCGCGCAGTGCGACATCCAGTGTCGATTGCGGTATACCAGCTTCGCTGAGTAGTAGGTCGACGAGGCGGTTCCCGTCGCCAGCGGTGACGCCATACGCCCGCGCATGGGATGCAAGCACTGCCGCGACTCGCCGCACGGAGACGCCATGTTGCAGGAGAGCGTCGCGCACCACGCCAGCCAGGTGTCCGCGGTCGATGCGGGCGGCAGCGAGATCTTGGATGGTGCGTAGCGCAGTGGTGGTCGGTAACCCGTCCGCCAAGGTCCAGTCCTCGCTCCCGACCTCTCCCCGATGGATGCGGATGTCTGCCTGGCGGGGCTGGCGACGCACGGACGTGGTGAATTCCAACAGGTCGCCGTCCAGATCTCCGAGCGCGTGGAGGACTGCTGCGGATCGGTGCGAGACGATCTCGGTCGGGCCTGCGGCGATGCGTTCGGCGGTGGTCCGGCGTGGGTCAAGCCCGATCCAGGCCGCTCGAAGGTCGTCATGCGGCCCGGGCGGACTGCCCGCGAGGCGATAGATGCCATGAGCGAGTCGCTCCAACTCGCCGATAGCAGCCAGCCGAGCGAGCGTCCGCGCGTCAACGCCCACGGCGGCAGCCTGGGCGGCGCTAACCATCCCCCACTGGTCGGCGCCAATGGCGGCTATCTGCGGGAGCTTTGTCCCTTTCATCAGCCTCGCCTACTGCAATAATCCATCCGATGCTGCAATACTACCTCTGAGTGGCAAGATTGCAGTATTCGGAACGCCGGGCGAAGGCAGCCATCGCGGTCGACTATCCGACCAGTAGGCGGCCGACCTCGGCGGCTTGGTCGCCGAGGACCACCTTCAAGGCCGCTGCCGTGTCGGCCGCCGACCCGGTGCGGATTGCGGAGAGTACGGCTGCGGCGTTCTCGTCGGCGGTTGGCACGTCGATGTCGAGGGCCTTCTGCAGTTGGGGCAGGGCGGCGATGATCTTCGCGATGTCCGTGTGGTCGGACTTGGCCCAGGCGAGCATGGTGCCGAGCGCGGTGCCCGGTGCGATGGTTTCGCCGCTACCGTTCCAGATGTCCTGCACTCCGGGCCAGCTCACCTGCGGCTCGCCGTCCGGTCCGGGGACGATCTTGCCGTTCGCGTCCTTTTTCGGGCCGGGATCGAAGCCCATCGCGTAGTAGCCGATGTTGCCGCGGAGCCACTGCTTCACGCCTTCGTTCTGGGCGGCGATCCACTTCTTGTCGGCGTCGCTGAGTGCCACAAGGTCCTCCAGGTGATAGTCGGCGTCGGCGTACTCGTCCGCGCTCTGGTTGTAGGCACCCGACAGGTGCAGATGCTCGGTGTGCGGCGACGGTCCCGTGTATGTCCGGGCCGCCCAGCCGGAACTGGCCGCCCAAATCCGCCGGTTGAAGATCATGTACCGGATGAACGACAGCTTCCCGGCGCGCGCAAGCCGCACCAGGTGCTGGACGATGTCTTCCATCGACACGTCCGGGTCGCCGGTGTCCGAGTCGATGTCGATCGCCCGGACCTCGTCCTTGGCGTCGCCGTCCCGGTATTCGGCATTCGCGGTGCGGTCCGGATTGTGGCCGCTCTTTTCGGCCCGATGCGCCGCGTCCCCGATGATTCCGTCAGACTTCTTGTCCCGGTTGGGAAATGTCGCATCCATCTGATCCCGGAACGCCTGCAGTTGCTTCGTCAGCACCCATGCCATCGCCGTTCTCCCATCGCCGGTCGGGTTGGTTCGGGGCCCCACAGGCGGGGTCGCGCCACGCGAACCAGTGACCCCGGATACGGTTGCCGTCGAGCCGGTGCCGGGGTGCCGACACAGGCCTGCGATATTCGCCGCAACGAAACAAGTGGCCGAGCGGCAACGCTCCCCAACGGGTGAACCGGATGCGGCAGCACCTGTCGAGTCACGCCGAGGCGCGGGTCGGGCGCACTCAGAAAGCGGATTCTGCACCGCCAAACTGCTCAAAAAGAAGATCAATATCTGCCCACTTTCTGCCGCTATCGATCGCTTACTGTGGGTGCCCAAACACTTTCTGGTACGCCGAGCAGCGCGCCAGCCGCCGACGCGCGAATGGGCGACGGAATCTGCCGGAATCCGCTACCGGAGACGGCTTACTCCGTGACGGAGTCCAAACAGTCAGCAACGGTGGCGGCGTGGCGCTCAAGGTCGGCGTTGTGCGCGTTTTCCGAAGCCCTACCGTGCCGACCCGAGCCGTCGTCCACCCCGTCCCGCCTGAGGGCTCCAATGTCGATGAACGTGCCAGACGAGTCGACATGCCACCGAAATCGTCGTCGTGGCAGCCGCACCCGGAAAGAGCGCGCGCAGATTCCGACCGGCCCACGAACGTCGCGACAGGCCGCCGATGAAACAGTTCCGTGGCGGCCGAAACAGCGTTCATCAAATGGGTACGCCGCAATTCAGGAAAGCCTATTCGACGGCAATTCGGCCGTGCAGCCGGGCCCGGGCCGTCCGTTCGGGTGTATCTGGCGAACCGCTGGCCGGGTTCGTGCTCTGCTGCCGGGTTCCGGCAGGTTCGCGGGCTAGCCTCGTCTCGGTCAGCAATGCGCCACCGCGCGCCAACCCCAGGAGGTCCCACCGCATGGCCGACGGAACTTCACGCGGCCGGCGGCCTTTCTGGCTGGCGATTGGCGCGGTACTGCTTGCGCTGCTCGGGCTCGGCGGCTGGCGCGCGGTCGACACCTTCACCGCAAAACCGGCCACGTCGTCGTCCTCGTCCGCGTCGACACCCTCCACGCCGTCGGCGGCGGTCGCCGACGCGGCCCAGTCGGCCAGCAAGCTGATCGCACGCCCCCGCACGGCCGGCGAGTGGCCCGGCGCGAACGGCCTGTCCGGCGTCAACGGCGACCCGACCTTGGACGCGGCACACGTGAAGTCGTTCTGCACGGCGCGCGGACGGCCCTGCAAGGTCGCGCAGACCTACACCGACCGCGCCTCGTACGAGACGATGACCAGCGGGACTAGCTGGACCTTCACGTTCTTCGCCAACTTCGACGGTGCGCTGGTCATCTCGCAGGGCCTGGCGCCCACCGGCGGCGAGGAAGACCTGGCCGGTTGCGCCGCGGGAGAATACAACACGCACTGGCGTAACTTCGGCAATTTGATGGTCAAGTACGGCCGCGGTGACTCGGTGGTCCGGCTGGGCTGGGAATTCAACGAGCGCACCATGGCCTGGCGAGCGACGGACACAAAGACGTGGATCGCCTGCTACCGCAACGCGGCCGACAACATCCGGGCGGCCAACCCGGCGGTGCTGTTCGACTGGACGATCAACGGCCACGGCACCCCGGCCGCCCTCTGCGGCGGCTTGAGCACCAACTGCTATCCCGGCGACGATTACGTCGACATCATCGGCATCGACAACTACGACCATTACCCGTGGGCCTCGTCGCGCGCGGTCTTCGACCGGACCGCGGCCAAGCCGGAGGGCATCACCTGGCTGTACGACTTCGCCCGCAAGCACGGCAAGCCGTTCTCGGTGGGCGAGTGGGGCGTGGTGCCGACGGGGGACGCGGGCAAGGAGAACCCGAACTTCGTGCAATGGATGCACGACTGGTTTGCAACGCACGCGGCGAATCTGGCCTACGAGGCGTATTTCTCCGACTGTGGCACCGGCGGCGTGCAGTCAAGCCTGTTCCGAACGGACGCGAGTTGCGTTCGCAACCCGAAGTCGGCGGCAGTCTATCGAACCCTGTTCGGAAGCTGAGCCTTCTTCGCTACTCCACTCAATTTCGTCACTATGGGCGGCCGGGCGCCAAAGCCCTGGTATG
>Ga0307512_10008166_pt1 | contig 10236 bp, 7 predicted proteins | sample 14_EM_MG_FD_200267 | JGI IMG/M metagenome (GOLD analysis project Ga0307512, IMG submission 200267) | Populus trichocarpa ectomycorrhiza microbial communities from riparian zone in the Pacific Northwest, United States - 14_EM | ecosystem: Host-associated > Plants > Roots > Unclassified | place... | reverse complement strand
CGTCCTGATGCAACTACAATTACACTGTGCTCCATCGGTGGAGCTGATCTTGTGTTTCGTTCGACATTGAAAGTACCTGATGGCGCAGTAGAAGGTCCATTATTTATGCACTGCGACCCACCATCTCGGCTGTTGAGATCAATCGAGTACGAATAGAGATATTGAATTGACTATCGTACAAAAGTGATTGTCTAAAGAGCAAAGAGAGAGAGAAAGACAGGCAAATATATATGGGAAAGAAGAGGGCATACTCGGCGAAGCCGAGTATCACATCCGAAGACCGATGCCGAGCATCACTGCTGGGGCTAGACCTACTCTTCAGCATGGGGGCTGGTGGCGGCCGATGAGGGCCGCAAGCCACCGGCCTCATGCCCGCAGCCTTAGGCCGTTGGGGGCTGTAAGCCCCCGAACGCCACACAAGCCATCGGGCCAAATCCCGTACCAACATCGGCCATGGCAATGAAGTGTGCACTCGGCTTTTTCTTTGAAACACTTGAAACGAACAGTCGTGCAGTTGCCTTTACACCTCCAACGTACTTGGATGAGCTCAGCAGGGGACTGAAGGCGAGCAGCTTCTCGAAGAGTAAGTTCTCGATGGCTACCCTTTTTGAATGGCGGAATTTGATGTGGGATGGTAGATGTAAGGCGGTCCATATTGTTAGTACGATAGAATCCGTGGAACGTACTCAGTTGCGCTTTGAAGAATGTACTCAATTGCGCTGTGCTGAACGTACGCAGTTGCACTGATTGAATTCAACTGCATAGAACCAGCTGAGTGTACGTACATGCCAGTGCATGCACACACATGCGTGCTGAGCAGAGTATTTGTAATTTTTGACAGACTCCGTGAACGAACTAGTCAGTTCACGGAAGTGGGGTACGGACTCCGTGAATGGACGGTTCGTTCACGGAAGGTGGGCCTCCGTGAACTGACTAGGTACTCCGCGAAGCAACCGCCTCCGTGAATGGACTAGAACATAGAACAACTTACTTCGACACCTGCCAAGACCGTGTGCTACGCCAAAACGCCGGCGAGGTCCCCAGGGCGCCCCTTCTTCCTGGTACCTAAATCCATGTCACCACTTCAGTTGACGATTAACACGCCGCTTGTTGGGCAGAAGCGATATGAGAGCGGCATATTAGAAAACCCTTGAATCTAGATGTGGATGGCGCGAGTGTAGCTATGTTACTGAACGATAATAATAGCGATTATTTTCCTCGAAGCACTGGGATGTAGCGTCGCTCAATGAAGTTTTCAACCCTGTTTTTCATGTTTCAAACATGCAGGGCTTTGAGATCCGATGCCCCGCCTAGCCCTCACAAAGCCCGACAAAAAGCCCTCGGGCTGGCTGGGCCTATTTCAAACACTGTCGGGACGCTGCTAGAAAGGTCTGCAGATTGCTGGAAGGCCGTCGAAGCTACTGGAGAGGACTGGATAGTGGTTGCTAATGCCATAGAAGTTACTAGAAAAGACTGGAGAGTGATTTCTAATGCTGAGTCATTTGTATGGACTCATTCACGAGTTTTCACTCACTAGCAGCTCCGCCACTCCACCACCTCGGGTATATAAGGGCATACTTCTTCGTTTAAATAGCTTTTGCTGTTAGAGAGTAATTACTGTTGTACGATAGACTTTTTAACCCCTTGTGGAAAGTTATTGTTCTCATCTGATTTTCGTTTGTGTTTGAGACCGGGGGAAGGTAGCAAATGTAACATAAAACATTGATTATCAGGCATTCGATCACGATATCAACTGAGCGGTACCTGCAGGCAATACACCTGGAGCTGCAATGGATACTAACGTCAATTGCGCAATGTCACGCTCTTTGAATCCGTGCTCTTCTTTCACCGTGTTCCAGAAGTGAAAGTAAATTTTGAAAACTAGAGCCTGCTGCTGAGAGCTCGAGGGGATATGAGGAAGGAATGCTAGTGATTGTAAGGGATGGTGTGTATAGACTGCGCAGATTCTCGGAGTCTCGTTGTCGTTCTGTCGTTCAGTCAGCGCGCCGTAGGATATGGAGTTGGCGGCAACTGTAAGAATGAATGTTGGTGGTAATCGGACTGAAAAGAGGTGAGCCGGATCAGCAACACCGTTACGTCATCCCATTTAGTCAGGTCTAGCATTAATCCTAGTTGGTAATCGATATACCGGTTGTAAAATGGATTCGATGTGAGGGGCTGAAAGTGATAACATAGAGTACTTCGCAGACATGAGTTGGGTATGCGACATGAGTTGGGTATGCGACATGAGTTGGGTATGCGACATGAGTTGGGTATGCCAACAGCATCTTCTCTCTTCCAGTGTCTAGCCACGTGCTCGTAAGTTCGCATTTGTTTCGGCACCACTCGGCAACTGTTTCCGGTGCAGCCTAGATCTGCCGTTTTGAGCTGAGTTCTGTCACTGATCTCCTCCAGTTTTGGCATTGCCACAGGGAACTAGATACCTCTGCCATGTGGTATCATGAGTCGCATCGTACCCCCCGCTGCTCGATTATGGGTCACGCCGGTAATTATGTCTAGTTTTAGTCCCAACTGATGATGAACAACCGAATCGCAAAGAACACCCCAGACTCGCCCATGAATACACGGCCGGAGACACGGAGACGGAAGTTGAGGCAAAAATCTGCGTCCCCAAGAATATTGCCCTTTCATACGAATTGATCCAGTGAAATAACATAGCATATCCACCCCTCTTTCGTCCGCAGCACTATTTTATTAGCAGCGTAGATAAAAATCGGGATACTGATAGAGACGCGGGCTCGGATGGTCTAGTGGTATGATTCCTGCTTTGGGTTATCTCAAAAGTCTGCAGGAGGCTTCTATTTCAATCCCGGATTTGGACCATAGACTGTGTTTGTCAAGGCAGAACATATTTTTGGGGAGACAGTGCTGGATGGTTGTTTATAGAGACGCTTTGCATTGCAAATTTTTCGTAATGACACAACAAGATTCAGTTTGGGGTCGAATGGTTTATACTTCAGAAATTCCGCAACTGTCCCAATGTATGTATGTCTATAATGAGATGTGAGGAGAATACCGACATATATACTTTCTGGGAACTCGAAGAGTGGTGCTTTTAGTTGCCTACAGGTCTGGTTGTATAATAACATTAAGCTTCCGCCAAACTTATTAGATATCTCTATTCCAATTCTTTCAAAAGCTTTCAATATTTGACCTCAAACTGCATCTACGTCTACTAGGGTTGTTTAAGCGGCTCATTCAGTGCCGTTTAATATGTTAAACTGGGCACTGGGGTTCCCGGCACACCACAGATTTAGATTTCTAGGTACGATGTTCGGGTTCCCTGTTGTTCCGTACTTCTTCGCAGGGATAACAGCACGCTAGGGAGAATCACAGGAATGAAGAAACAGTAAATGAAAAGTGCAAGTCATATATAGCTGGTATTCTTGGAACTAACCTCCTGCACTGGCGCCCAGAATACAGATAACTGGATATCTTCTTAATTGTGCAAAGATTCCCGCTCTATGGTACAGGGTAGGCATCCATAGTTCCCTTATGTCCGTCCCATCCTGGCACCACCATCCTGTACCGTGGCAACAATTTTTCGAGCAGCAACATTCTGACCGCAATTCCCTCAGGCCAAGATTAGTCAGACTATTGACCTCATGGATCTACAGCCCTTAGCATAAAGAATATATAATTACAATGAGAAGCGAATGCAGACAATTATGGGCCGTGAAACGACTATGCGCAAAGTACAAGCTAGAAATCAAACAAAACGGAAATACAAGAAAAATGAGGTTGAGGGAGATGAAAGAGAATTATGAATAGTAATAGAGAGAAAGACAGTGGTAAATAGGCAGCGGAACAGAATGAAAAAGCGAAATTTGTAGCAAGCGAAGGAGAGAAACTTCAAAACTCGAGACCGAGAAGAAAAGGTATAAGACTGGTAACGAGAGAGAAACCGACACTGAATTGTTCTCTGTGGGAGTACAGCCTGGTTTATTCTAGCAAGCAACCGCCATGCATTTTGCGCAATTTTCACCACTGCATTCAGGCCTACCTTGCACTCCCAAAAATAACCAAGACGCAATCTCTAATCCGACTTATCCAGCCATTGAATATTCGGTACCCATTGCCGGTAGACCATTCCTGTTCAGGCAGGAGCGGCCTCAAGATGTACTCGGAGGGTGCCAAAAGTCGGGCGCACCCCATAAAATGCGGAAATCCTACACTTCCACCACAACAATAGAGAGAAATTTCGAAAGAGAAGGGAGTGATAATTGGTTATCAGAAATGCTTCTATGAAGTTTTATCAGAAAAATATTTGTCATGTAGGGAATGATGAGGATCTTGGCATTTCTTGTTGTATGAGGGGCAAAAGTCGAGCGCTCTTTTGCCCTGTGTCACCGCGTCCGAAATACCCGAGTACCCGAGTACATTGCTAGTTTACTAGACCAGGTTATCGGAGAGCGGAATCTTCCGTTTCCGGGAATAGTCGGCAGCTAAACTCGCAAATTTATCAACCGGCACCTGCAGGTCCGTGGTAGGCCCTAGGTTATGTATTCATCTACCAGGGCGCCTTAGCGAAATTTGGAGCCAGCTCGACCCTGAACACCGACTTCAGGCCTTGGAATACGCCAGGTCGCCCGGACTTTGGAAACCATCCAGGCATCTCTATAACCCAACCCGTCAGAGCAACACTCAGTCCCAGACGTAACTGTGTATTCCTAGGCAAAGAATTCTTGACCATTTAAGAATAGGGTGAATATTCCTCGGATATATACCTACAGGGTCCTACAGCCTTGAGACATACAAACCAGAGAGGAGATAAGTGGCCAGGAAGCACGATATTTTGAATTATTATTTGTACCTTGGCTTACTACTGGCATTAGCTACCTGGTAGTTTTAAGGCTCACATCCACTGATTTCAGACTCCGTTCCAATATCACAGCACCTATCGCTGCTGGTTGTATGGTCCAACACTGGGAATTCCGCCGGCACATGTACTGGATAGCTACTCCTTATAATTGCCCGTTCGGGAGAGGTACCTGGGCGGAGACCAAGGGCGGAAGAATTGAGCCCGGATGGACTAGACACTGGAAATGATACCCGGGACAGGACAGCTATGTTGGGCTTTGAAAGACTGTAGCAGCCCATAAACTTCCAACTATATTGATAGATCAGGTGGAGTCTTTTTCCACTTCGAATACCATCAATGAACCAAAATGTTTCTAAAGATCCCCGCCGTAAAATTGATAATTCCAATTAGAAAACACTTACTGGTGTACTAACCTATGGTATGAATAGCGTCCATAAGTTTGGCTATCTATGTTTGCTTCAGTCAGGAATTTTGCATTGGTATATTCATAGGTATTGCAACAATGTAGCGGAAAATGGAATTTATATTGGATACGTTTCTTTCGGATGTAGCATCTCATGACCTTAGTTCGGTTAGGACGCGTCTTTAAAGACTCGGAAAACTCATCAATCTTTCAAGAACTATATCTAGCGAAGTTAAAGCCTTCATAATCCACAAGTAACAGCACTGCATATCCACCAAGAATATGGTCACCAACGCTACTCTGTGTGACAGCTCAGAATAACTAGAGTCCAGGGATCTTTTAATACGTTCCAGATTTGAATGGTAATCACTTTCCCCTCCGCAGTGAGCCGACAATATATACTAACAAAGAACTCGCTTAGATCTACTGTTTGTGTTTTAGTCTGACAAGCTGAGTCAGTGTGCATCAGTGTTCCTAAGCGGCCAGGCCGCCCTTAGCGGCGGCTTTCAAATGAGGGCCGGGCCTGCAGGCTTTTTCTTGGCAGCCGGGTGGCCAGCCTGCAGGCTTTATTTGCCAACGTATAAGTTCACTCGAACAAGCATAAACATATTTTGTTTAAATGACACCCATTGCTGCTGCCTAAAGTCTTAAACTCAGAAAGCCACCAAAGTAAACTCAGCCATCGTCCATCATAAGTTCACAACCTTGCCATCCGTTGCGGTGAAATGGCGGGAGCTAGAAGGCAGAGAGCCCATCATCAACACTTCGCCGCTCCTCTGCAGGTCCAGGCCCAGGCCGGCCTGCAGGCTTTATCTTGGCGGCCGGGCGGCCGATCCAGTGTCCTCAGGCGGCCAGTCCGGCCCGGCTTCACATTGACCTGACCGGCCTGCAGGTCTCACAATCTTCACCTGGACGGACTGTCAAAATACAGGTGACTGTATTATGGACTGCCGGCCCCTGCAGGGCCCTGCAAAAAAAGCTGACTGCTGCCAGAGCTATTTCTCATGACTAGCTACCGCAACTTGCAAAGTACAGACAACAAAGAAAGATGGGGAAACAGTTCTCTCAACCCTCCCGTTCCAAAGCAGTCAACATTAGCTGCAGGTTCTCAATTTCCGGGGCTTCCACAAGGCCGTCCTTGCTCCAGGACTTCAGACACTCCACGGCTGCTATCACATCATCACATAAGTGGTTTCTTCGGTCAGAGAGCAATATGTTGGAGGAGCTGAATACTTGCTCACCCTCTGCAGACATAGCTGGGATGGAATGGATGGAATGGGCCATGCGGGAGAGCTGGGACCAGCGAGAGGTGTGCAACTTCGTCTGCCAAAACTCCATCAGGTCCGAGATCTGTTCTTCTGGTGCTGAATGTTGGAAATCTCGAAGTTGGTCAGACTGGTGGACAGCTCCAGTATGTTGCCCGTGTTTTTGCTTCCAGCGTGATACCTCTTGGCTCAACCCACTGATAGAGCTGCTGGCTAGTGGCCGGGGTGTGAGGACTTCGAAATCACTGGTGGCTGTCGAGGGAGGGGATGCACTCCGGAATGTCTCATGCCAAAGGGTCACAATCTTGTGATGGGCTGCCATGATCCAGGCGGGTTGCTCATTCCACTCATCCTTGAAGTATTGATACTTCATCTCCAGATGCAGGGCAACGGCAGCCCCCATTACTGGGGCTAAATGAGCAATGGAGTAGTACATTTCAGGCACTTGCCATGCGTTGCTAATAGAGATGACAATATTCTGACTGGTATAGCTCCCATGCTGATACCGAACCCGGCAGTCTTCCAGGTGATGTAGCCGTTCGTCCATGGCCGGCAGTACATCAGCAATGTACCTGTTTGGTCGATGTGAAGCTGTGCTGCTGCCTGCAAGCTGCAGCATCCAGTATGTGAAGGGACCGAGAATTTCGTAGATGATTTTCAGGTCATCCATGTCATCAAGGGAAAGCTGATCAAGCTGGATGTGTTCCGGATCTGACTTGTCATTTCCGTGACTGGCTTGTACTGGTGGATTTCGTGGACCGCGAGGCTGCCGTTCAGCAGCTATTGCAAGACAGTCAAATTCTCGATTTGGCTCCCGCAGTACAAAGGCCCGTTCTAGCGCCTCAACATCTCCCTGCCAGCGCATTACATTACCAACCAGTGGTGCTGTGACTTTGGACCCTGGGAGAAGCTGTAGCACTTTGTCTTCAAAGGGGTCCCTGCGTTGCGGTGAGCGGAGGATCCAGACCCAGATGTTGTGTAATCGGCCCAAAGCACCGCATTTTCGCCAGTCTTCCAGATGGCCTTCTGCCAGTGCTAAGTCATTTTCGCTGCCATCGTTGCCTTCCATTGATATCTCGAACAGCTCCGCATCATTGCCCCGCAAGAAGGCCTTCACAAGCAGGGTGATAATGTGTCCGACGTATTGAAAATATGGAAGTATCAACATTTCTCTTACTAATATTTGTACTTTCTTAAGTATTCTCCTTACGATAAGATGGTACTTTATGGATAAGAATAATCTGGTGTGTTAATAACTTTATATACTTTTGTTATCATTTATGTTTAGGTTGTTGTAAGGGCACGTACGCCTGCGTTCGGCCTCATAGGTATCCGTATGGTAATTATAGGAATACGGTTGCAAACGTGGATGCGAGTGATAGTAGATGTAGATGTATAGGTAAGATTATCGCTAGAGATCTAAGGCTCGTGGCCAGCCGACTGTATAGAATGGCCGTTATCCGGCCCTGGTCACGTGCCGCCGTTACATTATCCCTCTCTTTGGGCGCAGACCTCCTGGGCTGCATAAACCGTACAAGAGAAAAGAAAAGGAAAGCATTAAACAAATCATGCTGCGTACGTACTCGTACAAACTCAAAAGTCCCGCTACTGATTGGCACCGTACGGTAGCCTTTCGGTGGATTCGGCGCATGTGGAAACTCCACCTCCCATTGACTGATATCCGGAGGTGGTAAAACCCGTGCCGACGCCATTTATACTGGGCCGAGATCCAATGAAGTAATAAAGTATGATGAGAAGAGAAGAGAAGAAACAGAAGAAAGAAACGCCCAATTGATAACTTTCCTCCGTTCCCGAGATTCGGACCTCAATCCTTCCTTATCTCACTCCCGAATTCCTACAGCATCCGACCTGCCATCCAGTGCCGCACTCGTAGCCCGTGTATCTCGGCGTAAGTCATTGTCGGAATTCGTCAGGGTGGTAGAGCTTCCGCTCATGACTTGGCATCGATGGGAGCTTCCGCTGGCAGCATCGGTCGTAGCCGTCGTTAATCATTAATTGTATCCGTCAATCATATAGTCTCGTCTCATTCGTTGTCACCTAACACGTAAGTTTCTCTAAGATGGTTATACTTACCAAGTTCAACCGCGCTAGCGCTCTCTGAGCTCTGTGCAGTGCTTCCGCATGTTCTGTAGAGTATGTCTTGCAACCGGTAGTCATTGGTACTCGGTGTGGTGGGAAAACGGCTCCCACCACTACAAATCCACGCAATTGAGTGGGTACGTGACTGGGTTAGGGTTATCGCGGCTCTGCATCACGCCATCGACATCATCTCTTTCCTTCTTCTCTGTTCCTCAAAACGAAACATCCATTGTGGTAGCTTCCTACGGAAGCTACCGTGAGCGATCTCCTGATCCGGGATATCCGCCGCAGCGGCCTTGACTCGTGGTCACATCTTGATTCTGTAATAGTCGTTCCAACTCCGCTTCGGTGACCATCCGGTCGACTTCATGGTTGCGCTCTCGACAGGTGGCTTCAGTAACATCCTGGTCGACTTCTTGGTAGGCTTGTCGGTACGTGTCTCGGTAAACTGCCTCCGGTGGGCTTTTGGCCTGTCGGTAGGACTGGAAGGTGGGTTGTCGGTAGGACTTGACTGATTAGACACGGCTATCTCCCTCTTTTGAAAATTCGTTGTCCTGTCGACGACTTCTCCATCATATCCATTGTTGATTGCCATCGTGGCTCGGTAGCAGTGTAACTTGGATCTCCGAATTGATATTGGGATTCAGTGGTGATTCGATACGTAATTTGGTTCGGCTTTCGCTTCATCTGCAGACTATCTTCCTTCGGCTTCGGTTGTCCTTCTGCGTCGCCCTCTGTCCAGTGACTATCCTGACTTGCTCTGCCGGTTGACTTACTGTGGTATGAGGCGTCCCAATGCGCTCAATCTCGACGTCATTTGCAACGGCGCCTTGTCTGGACTTTGGGCAAAGATGTGAGCTTTCGCTCCTGACATCGTCATAGCCATCGGTTCTCATGTGACTCGCTGGTGCCCATTTGAGGGTGGCAGAATGCGCCAATTGCATCAGGCGTGGGCGGTATGTCATTCATCCATATCTAACATGTAAGCTTCCCAGTAGGTGGTCATACTCCCCGCGATAGGAGCGCGCTTCTGCTCTCGGAAAGCTCCTTTGCATATGCGGATTCCGGCATCTCTTGGTTCGGCATCTGGTAGGGTCTCGTTGGACTGCTTCTTGGTAGAAGTCATTCCGATGATAGCTTCGGTGCGTTCTTGGTCGACTTCCCTGTGGCCATCTCGGTAGGCAGCTTCGGTAGAATATCCATTTCTTTCTCGGTAGTCATTTGGTAGGCCTCGGTACGCTTGGTGGTCATTTTCGATCTCCTTCGGGACCAATTCGGTAGCCATATTGTAGTCGTTCGGCATGGATCAGGCTCGTTCGACTTGTCATCTCTCTGGTGCATTTGTAGGTCTACTGGAGGTCCATCGTATGCTAGGTGAACTTATCGTCTTAGATCGCAGGGTGCGCTCGCTGGCTCTCCTCGGGGGTGCATGTCGATTCATCTGTAGGTGTGTTCACCATCAGTTGACTCCCTGCACTTATCGTCGTTCTCTAAGTCCACCAGTCGATTCATGTCCAGTGTAACGGCGACACGTGACCCGAGGCCGGGTAAGCGCCATTGTATATAGATCGCCCGGTACGACACTTAGATCAGTATCGAATATCTTACCACTATCCTCTCCATCT
>Ga0307512_10008164_pt1 | contig 10241 bp, 4 predicted proteins | sample 14_EM_MG_FD_200267 | JGI IMG/M metagenome (GOLD analysis project Ga0307512, IMG submission 200267) | Populus trichocarpa ectomycorrhiza microbial communities from riparian zone in the Pacific Northwest, United States - 14_EM | ecosystem: Host-associated > Plants > Roots > Unclassified | place... | reverse complement strand
TTTTAATGAAAACCGCAGCGAAAACATGCTCAATAAACTAATAGAAGCTAGTCAAAATGAGGAAAAATCAACTTAATTTGGATTTTATTTATTTATTATGATTTGGATAAATAGAAATTTGCAACACGCGGCGCACGTGATTCATTGGGAAGGCACGGCACGGCACGGCACAAACAGCAACATGAACCTCACAATTTAGGAAAAGAGCCCAGCAATCTGCTAACGATATTACTAGACTTTGGCTCCTCCTTCAAATTACTTGCCCTAAAAAAAAAAAAAAATGAAGTGCAGTTGCAGCAATTTTAAAAGCGTTTCATCATCTTCATCTTCTACTTCTTCTCTGCTCCTTCCACCTTCACCCTCCTCTTCTGGTCTTCCTCACTCGCTCTTTTCCCACTCTAAGCTCAAACTTCCGGTTTCTCCTCTTAACTCTTCCTCTTGTTTCTTTTTGAGTTTACAATATATATTATAACTAACTCGTCCCCTTGTTGTCTTCTCTTTATTATCTGCAGAAATTAAAGGCAAATCATCGTTTGGTGATCAAGAATGCTTGTGGGTTCGATAATAATGACGGGCTTCCCGTTTCTCCTAAAAAGCTCTTCATGCAAGAGGTACTTCTATTTTTTCTTTTTCTTTTTTTTTTAAATTTTAAAAAGGGTAAATTTTCCTTTCATCTTTTGCTTTGTGTAATAGGCAATTGGAGCAGAATATGGAGAAGGGTTTGAGACATTTAGACAGGATGGGCTTTTAAAGGTTGATGTGGTAAGCTATATTTTTCTTACAATAATTCACTTTAATTTATCTCTTAATCTTTGTTAGAATTTATATTATAGTTTCTGAAGCAAAAAGATCATAGGTTATTGCTTAATGGTATTTACTTGTTTATGGTATTGGGAATAGGATTTTTTGAATGATAAACTGCAAGAAGGTTTCCTTCATCGGGTACGCTATGCCATGAAACCAGATGAAGCCTATGGTCTTGTTTTTTCTTGGGACAATGTTGTGGTAATTTCCTTTAACCATTTCCCTATGTGCTAATAGCAAAGCTAAATGTTATCTTTGGTTATGCTTAGGTTTTTTATTTGGTCACATTGGGGGATGAATCTCCTGAAAAATGTACTGAGCTCTAACGACTAATATCACACTTAAGCATTTGAGGACCGTGTTTTTTCTTCTTCCCCTCTACCTTGCACAAAAAGTGAGTTGTGATAACAGTTTGTTAACTGTTATTTAAAAAATTACTACAGCAATTTGTTAGTTCATTGTGCTGTGCTCATCAGCACTATCTCATTTTTTTATTTGCTTAATTAGCTGCTCTAAGGTTGTGCAGCAAAGAGTTTATAAGATTGGTATCACAAATATAGGAAGATATTTCTAAAATGCCAAGAGTAGTCTGTATGTGATTAAATAAGAGACATGTGTGGCCTTAGTCTTCTGAGGAGAATTCAGCACCTGCATGAATAAGATCTCAGTGCTCTCAGGGATCAAAGGAAACCGATAGTAATTGGTATTTTGAAATAAAAGAACGTGGGCTTCATGCTGATTCAAATGCTGGTACTTTGGAAAGAGAGAAAGGGGAAGAGAGGGGTGGGGGAGTGAAGGGGCTGAAGGATGAGATTCATTTCCCATTATAATTGTGTGTTTGTGTGTTTCAGGCTGATACTCGATCAATAAAGTTGAATGTGTGGAAGCAGCTTGCAATTGAAGAAGGTATGAAGTAATATTTTCCCATTTTAGTTAAACATTTATTTCCCTCAACTTCCTGATTGTAAATACTTCTAAAGCTCACTCTGTGGTTAAGGTGCTGATTTTGTGGTCAACATTTAGGCTAAAATATAAGCGGAGGAAATGAAAGAATCAGCGTGCTAGTATCCATCATTTCTAAAATCAGACAATTACTCATTTGCAGTACTGGAAGCTGTTTTTTAATGGTCTTGATCCCCAAGTTAATTTCAAACTTTGATTCAGCTGCATGTTGTTTTATCCTCATTATAAACAAATTGGTTCAAGTGGAACATCTCTTTAGGTTGTGTCTAGATCTCAAATTGATTTTTATATGGATGCAATATTGGTTTTACCTAATTGAAAATGGATACTAAGCCAGAAATTTATCTGACATTTTTTGTAATGTATGTGCTATCATTATGATTCTTGTGCAGGAAAGGAAATTCCTGAAGATGAGCTTGCTCAAAGACTGATGCTATATGCAGATGCGGATCACATACTGCACAAGGTTTTAAAACTTTTCACTTTAGGATTTGGTTGCTATTATGAATATATAATGTCTAAAAGATTAGTTTTTTTATTAGATTAGAGATATTTCTCCATTATCAGATGGTTTGATGCAATGAATTCCTTTATGCCCTTTCTGATTGCCTTGAAAAGGCTTTGGAAATACAGGCTTTCAGCAAGGTGGCATTACAAAAGCACTTATTATTATTATTTTAGCTGTGAAAATTCTGCATTCTGAGAATGAAGAATAGAGGAGAAAGAAAAAACAGTTCTACTGACAGGATAAGGTTTTGGTCTTTCATCTAATTACATCAGTTTGCCAAACTTTCAGAGCAAGTTCGTTCCCAGATTTGAAAAAAAAAGTAGTGGGGTTTTTTATTGACCATAAGTCTTCAACCATTTAATTAATTTTTGTGGTTATATGAAGCAGTTCTCACTCAAGTTCCTTTTAGAGAAGTGGGCCTAAGCATTCAGATGGTTAGAGAGGGAAATTTTAAACTTCACCCATTAAGAGAGTAGTGGTGCTTTTTGCAAATGTTTTATTTAATATGAAAGATGTGTGCCTGAATTGGCCTCAGAATAAGGTGCATCAAAGGGTCACATTTGTGTAGACGCACAGGGTTTTGGGGGTTCCTAAATTTTACAATTTCAGCTCTCCCTGTTTACAATGTTAGAAATGCATATATTTTGAGTTTCAAATTAATTGAATTGAAGAAAAGAAGTAATGGTTTGGAGTTGACCTAGGCAATATGGTGACTTATAACTGATGTATGATCATGGAGTTTTTATTCTGTTTTTATAAAATGATCCCTGAAGCATAGCTTCCTTAAATCTATGGCATGATGCTCCAATACATTTAATCTTCTTGGGCTGTTTCTCTTGTTCCACTGATACACTTCTTTTATTTTCATATTAACCATCATTCATATACCTTGTATTAATTGCTTGATATGTCCTATAACTTTCAGGGATTGCTCTGGGAGACAGCAGAAAGTGAAGTGGTTAGATTGAAGTTACGACTATCCCAGTTGTATCATGCTAATCTACTTGGGGTGAGTGTCCTAGTCTTTACATGGTTGCACAGCCTGTCTCTTGAACTCCAAAATTCACCTGGCTATCAATGTTTTCACCCAGCTTAGAGAACCCATTGAGGGGCTGGAAGAATGGCTGGATGCAGTAAGTAGAGTTCATATACCCTGTGCTGTTGTTTCATGTCTTGATCGAATAAACATGGTAGGTGCCCTGGAGCGTATGGGTCTCAAAAAGTATTTCCAGGTATGTAATTTACTTTGAGTTTGCGCAACATTTTGAACAGATAACCTGCTAGATATCACACAGACAAGCTGTATTATTGAGGACATTGCAGCTCCTAAGCACCAAGGGCCCTTGGAATTTGGAGCTCAAGTGCTTAGTGATAGACAAAATTGTTACTGGAGCCATGCTCACTTTTCAAAATAACGAATTATGGTGGACTTCTCACATTTCAAATAGTATACGGGATAATTTTTATAATTTCTTTAGTAATTTGCACTATCAACTAATGATACAAGCTAATGAAGATTACATGTTACATCAGTCACCTGATACGATGGCCTTATAGTATTATTAAATAAAACTGGATGATAAGTAATTTTCTATGTTTATGTTTTCAATATCAACCAACTTCCCGTGGGTAATTATCTTTTTTGGTTGTTCAGGCTATTGTGTCTGAGGAAGATGGCATGGAGTCAATAGCGCATAGATTCCTTTCTGCAGCTATGAAGGTATGGTCGAGAACTCACTCTAAAGTTGCTTGATAATATTTCCTCAGAGTAAGAGTTCTTGCCTTTTGATCTTCCAATGAACTCACTCTAAAGTTGCTCTGTAATATTTCCTTAGAATTAGATAGCTAAAGGCATGCCATCTGATCTGCATCATGCATTAAGCAATGGTCTGCTTATACATGTCTAATTTTAAATTCCGATAAGCTTGAAATTATGGTTTTGAAAATATTTGGGTACAACAAACGTTCTACAAAGAGAAAGCATTCAAGGATAGCATGTGAAATTACAAGTGCAGTAATGACTCCCTATTTATTTTTTTAGTTTGGAGACTGAAGGGTTGCTTGATTCTGGTTGATTGGAAAAGATTTCAAAATGAAATCTGTGGTTAATCTCAGTATAGGAAAGAACTTTCTTATAGAATATAGACCTACATGTGGCCTGTTCTTACTGCACAGAAAAGGCAGAATAAACATCATAAATGAAGGATTGAAATTCAGGTAGATGTGAATTATACTTGTGGAAATTGTATACTACAGCCTCATGTAAATCTTATAGATGCATATAATTTTCATGGAACCAGCTTTAAATAGATATGCAAGGATTGTGAAATAGGACTTAAAGAGTAGCCCAACACGTATAAAATTCTGAGACAATGGAATGAATGTCCATTCCTTTTACCAGCATGCTGACCTTGTTGCTTGTAGATAGGGAAAAAAAAATTCATGACCTTGTTTCTTTTTTCTTCCTTTTCTTCTTTATTTTATTTTTATGGAAAGGTTCATGACCCTGCTTCATACTCCAAAAAGCAGCATATTTAGCAGCCTACAAACCCTTGTTATCATCTCACCTAAACTTATGTTTTCTGGTCAATCAATTATGCAATCAATCACATCTAATTTATACCCATGTCTTTGTGGACATAAGTATATGTGCTTTACTTTATGCTCTCATTTTTCTTGGAATGTTCATTTCATTTGTAGTGCAACAAAGATATAAATGACACTCTTCTTGGTTGGTCATCTTCTTTTCTTTTCTTTATTATTTTCTTTTAGGAGAATTTCATTGGCTATCTTATTTGGGTTTATGGTCGTTGAATGCTAATCTACAAACAAATTACAAATAAAAATATTTCAACTAATTCATAAAAAAATTGTCTATTTGTGCTGTCATTTTTATGTGACTAGTGGCAATTTTAGGTAAATATACGTAATTGATGTATTTCACTTCATAAATTTAAATAATAATTAAAATAAATATAATTTAAATTGAAAAGGATAGCAATAATTTGTCAATATTAATCTTTATTGTCTGTTGTAGACTGTACTATGAGAGCCATAATATTTGGTCACTAATCTGTAAGTTCGCCCCTGCAACATTAGTTGTCAGGCTCTGCCATCTTGGAAAACAAAATCTCGCAGATGAGCAGTTGGACTTTAGAACAAAAGAATCAAGTTGGGCAGAAGATTAATGCATGCCTTGTATAAAAATGCATCTCATTCCCATGTTCACTCATTTTCTTTTTAATTGCAGCTTGAGTTTCATTTTTCTCTCTTGACCTTCTTGCATAAATTCCTTGCAGCTGGACCGCAAACCATCCAAGTGTGTGGTGTTTGAAGATGACCCCAGGGGCATAGCTGCTGCTCATAACTGTACTATGATGGCTGTAGGATTAATTGGTGCACATCCTGCGTGCGTACTTAAACATTTACCTATGGAATTTTTAGATGACCTAAACTGAGTAATTAGATTGGTAGTTTTTTTTTTTTTATCAACTAAGCAATTGATTGATTTCTAATGGTTTCAATCTTTCATCCGTACTCAAAGAATGATTTGTCTTGAAGATTCTACTTTCACTAACTCAAACTTTGTTGTTTCTGTTGATCCAAACTGCATCTCCAAAAGTGCTGCTACCGACAGTCATTTCAATTCCTTATATGATCTGTTTTATTGACCAAAAACACGTGATTTATTTTCTGAAGTGGACTTGGAATTATTACAGAAATTAATGCATTTTGATGTTCTTGACATGCATTTGTAATTTGAATACAGGTTGATTTGATTTATATTTGTGGTTGAAAAGCATTTATAATAACTCTACCCCCTTTACTCAGATTCTTGTTATTGTCGAAACATGCAGGTATGATCTGGTGCAGGCTGATCTTGCTGTTGCAAGCTTCAACGAACTTTCAGTGATCAATCTCCGGAGACTATTTGCTAACAAGGGCTCTACTTTTATGGACCGGCAAAAGGAGATTGTAGAGAAATCTCCTCCGAAGAGAAAGCTATCAGTCGACACCATATACTAAATTCATTTCCATCTTGCCCCTCCTTTTCCCAATCCCCCTTTGTGATTTAGCATCATAGCATTTATAATCTTAATTTATACTAGTTTTTCCCTTCTCCAGTTAGAAAATATGCTGTTTGACATTTTTTTACATGGTTGTACAGTGAGTAGATATGCAATTCTTATCTCATATGATCAAAATCTTATTAGAATTTTAGGGGCTAAAATATGTTCAGCCGTGCATTCTATTAAATTTCTTGTAAAAAGTAAAAAGACACTATCTTTTCAGCAGGACATGTTCTTCACTTCGCACAAAAAATTGTTAAAATTTTTCAAAACCAAACGAAGTGATTCTTTAAAATTCTTGGTGATTTTTGAAAAATGTTAGTAGTCGTTGGTTATGTTGTTTTCAACAAAAAATTGATTACGATTTTAAATATATGTATACGAAAATTTGAAAAGATTAATATTAGTCATCAAGTAATTGTAAATATTATTATAGAAGAACTCTAATTTATTTAAAACGAATGAAATAATTAAATGATTTTTTAAATATCAGTGTAATTATTTGTTTAAAGAGAATTTTATTTTAAAATATAAAAAAAACTAAGGTTGAAGCAAATGAAATCCATGTGGACGAGGGGAGTTGAGGCCCGAGCTTGCAACCCTATTATTTTAGAAAACAGTGAATAACATGTTTGCTAAAGTTTACAAACGTATTGTTTATATAGGTTTTATATAGGTTGATGATATGTTGTTTATTGAAAAATTAAGGTTGAAGTTTTTGTTCTTTCAAGATCTAAAATTTAACTTGTATTCATCTAAAAATATCTAAAAATTATATTAGAAACTTCAATTATCTTATTTTAAACTTAAATCATCATTTAAAAAGACTAAACCAAATAAAATAATATTTATAAATCACGATTTGTTTTTTCTTTTTTAGCACTGTTAAAGGGTAAAAACACTTTTTTTGAACTCTCCTCTCTAAGACTCACTCATGGACACTAAAATGGGTTTTTTTTTTTTTTTTTATGGCTAAAACATGAGAAAAATAAAGTTTTAGTGCTGAAATGTAAACATCTAAAACCAAAGATGCAAAAATTATAAATTTTGGGGATCAAATTAAATGTTTTTAACATCTAGGGGATGGGGATGTGAGGAAAATAAAATTTTAGGAACAAAACAAAAACAAACTACATGACCTAAAAATGTAAAAGTTGAAAACTTTAGGGATCAAATTAAAGAATAAATTGAACTTTTGCAAAAACTTCAAAGACAAATTGAACTTTTTTTTAACATACAAAGGTTTAAATGCGAGAAAAATAAAATTTTAGAACTGAAACATAAACACCTAAAATTACATGGATGAAAATTATAAAATTCAAAAAATTTAGAGACCAAACTGATTTTTTTAAAATTTTAGATCAAACATAACTTTTTGAAGATTGTACTATAAGAGAACATAGCAACCACAAAATGGCTTTGTGTTTTGGTGTATAATAGCAAAGCTAAAATAAACACCTCGATCTTTTAGGTCATAATACTAGCCAATTGACTCACGATTTATTATGGGTCAAATCATATTTTTCTTTAATGCAAGAAAAAATGTGCAAGCGTTCCTAACATGTTTTACAACATAAAAAATTCTTAATTGTGAAATGAAAATTTCATAAAATAAATAAAGAATCATATACGCAAAAAAAAAAAAACTTTGACAACGAATCCCGGAAAGCCAAAATATATCTAATAGAAGTGTGACATAATGAAAACATATCCCAAGACACCATCACTATTGGAATAAGAACCTCCACCCTATGAATACCAATTCATGAACGAGAAGTATACAGAAGATATCATGAAGCTAGTTAGTCTTAAATAAGTCAATTTAGTTCGTTACAGAACTAAAGAATCTCTCTCACACAAGTTGAATAAATTCAGCATAAATAATATTATCAATTTTGAATATTTTGTCATTACAAAGAGTATTTATACTCTTGAAAATAAAAACCCTAATGGATCTATCTTTGTGGGCTAAATTGACCCACTTACAAACTGACCCAAAATCTATAATAATAAACTCAAAAGTATCGACCCAAACAAACATTGACCCATAGTTGAAATTTAATTATTAATTAAGCTCATATAAGCCTTGGACCTTAGCAAATTAATCAAACTCAAAGGCGTAAATTAAGAATGAAAAACTAAATGTTAAAGATTCTCTCTAATATGCCATAACTTAAAAAGATCTAAAATAAATAAAAGACAACTAAAAATAAAGTATTTATAGAGTCCCTAGCTGCCATACATATCATAGGAAAAAGAGGACTCCAATTCTTCAATAAATCCAAGCCACATTAGGAATCCTTGTAGCCCAATTCCATGCATAATTTTAGGGCCTAAATAAGCCTCATTTAATCTTTCTTTAGTGTAAAAAACTAACCCATTGCAGGTCTAGATTGATTGGGCCAAAAATAGCTAAGAAAGAATACTTTATCGATGAATCTACCAAAACAGTAACAATAAGTTCTACTAATTTAAATAATATGTTACCGAACTCTGATTGACTTGTAAGCTTACCATAATATATTTACATGTTTCTAGTATCTCTCTATAAAATTTCAGCTTGATCCAATATATATTTTGAGAGATATGTCTAATCTCACAAAACTGGTTAATATGCATTTTAAGACAAAATTCGGACCTAACTTGGTTTGTATCATCTCCTCCCTCTTTAAAAGGATTCATCATCGAATATGTAACATGAAGATCATCCTCTAGAGAAAACAAATCAATATCAGTCTAAAAAATAACATCATCATCATTAAAGCTTTTGTTAGCAAAGAAGGTCTCCTTGATATACAAGCTCTTCTTTTCAGCAATCTTTCATTTTTTCAATTTCAATTGCTCATTATATATTAGCTTAAGTGTCAAAGGTACAAGAGTTATAGGCTTTCCATCCATCACAAAGCTATACCTATTTGTCATGAACTCTTCTACCTATTTTTAAAGCTCCTTTGTTTTTGAAACACATCATCAAACTTCTGCAACAAAGAAACACAAATGCTAGGAATAAAAAGGTCAAGTTTGTTAGTATTAAAATAAACTTCCTTGTAAACAAGTAGGATTATCAATGTTTTGAATAACAAAAAGATTTAATCTCACCTTTTATAGCATAAAAACTAGGTGGTTTCTGTAGTTTTTCAACACAATTCACACTTCGCTCACTTACTTTTTTCACTCCTCAAGTCTTACCTCTACTCTCGGCCAGATTTGGATTTGTTTTAGAAGTGGCCAAATGGTTTAGGATTTTGGCTGAATGGTTTTGGGTACTAAGAGGAGTGTTTTGGGTTATGGTTGAATTTGATGGTCTTCTCTCACTTTGTTCCTCACTTTGATTTTCTTTACCTATGCCATCTGTTTTCTTTTTAGCTTTATTTTATCATCATACACCCGTGGGTATAAGAGATACATGAGTGATGTCTTTACTATATTTTATAATAGTATACCTATTTCTAATCACATCATGTATTGCTTTCATGTCAAACTGTCATGGTCTCTCTAACAATATGTGATTTGCATGAATTGTAACCACATCACACAAAACCTCATCAACACACTTCCTAAAGGGTTGTATTCATGGAAGTCAGCCGCATGAGTAGGGCTAGGATTGAGGTTCCTAGAAAGACATGTTTGATGCATATTTTACACATAGGATTCAGCTACAAGAGTAGAACTCTGAATGTTTACTACAAGTCGGCCATAAGGAATGGGGGCTTGATTTTAATTTTCTTGTACCAACCATAAGTATAAGGGTAGTTTTTGAATACTAGTCAGCCATATGAGCGGAGACCAGGAAGATATTAAGTAAACATCTTCGACATAGATATGGATTGACAAGGATTACTTGCTGATTATGTTATCATACATCTAAAAGGTGATAAAAAAAAAGGGTTTTGGAG
>Ga0307512_10008163_pt1 | contig 10242 bp, 14 predicted proteins | sample 14_EM_MG_FD_200267 | JGI IMG/M metagenome (GOLD analysis project Ga0307512, IMG submission 200267) | Populus trichocarpa ectomycorrhiza microbial communities from riparian zone in the Pacific Northwest, United States - 14_EM | ecosystem: Host-associated > Plants > Roots > Unclassified | place... | reverse complement strand
CGCATCGTATATTTCGTTTCCTCCCTCGCCATCAGAGCGCATTCACCTCCCGTCCACCGCGGACACTGGCCAGCTCCCAGTCCCGGCGGGCCTGGGAATTCTCCATGGGATCGTCGATGGGCTCGTCCCTGTACGTGTTCTCGCCGCCGACGTGCGCGCGCTGTCTGCGGGCGTCGCGGCCGGAGTATCCCTTCCTATGGAAGTGTCTTCTGCCGCCACCGATGGCGATGGGGCCGATCTGGCGGCGGTCGCGCATGCAGAAGTGGGTGCCACAGACGCTCAGCAGGATGAAGCCGATGACGAGCGGCAGGCCGACGGCGAGGCCAAGCAGCGACGGCGCCGGCCGGTTGCTGGGCGACGTGTCGATCGGCACCGCCTCCGGGCTCGACGTGATCACGATCACCGGCCCCGTGTGTGGCCCGCGCGCGCCCGGCGTGCTCGCGTGGTCGTTGCTGATCATGAAGTACACCTCCTGCTCGCTCACGTGCTCGCTGATCCCCTGCTCCTTGAGCGTCTGGTTCAGGAGCCAGTCCTTCTCCGGGTGCTGCGTGCATCGCTTCCGTCAGATACTGTTTTTTTTTTACCCCTTCGTAGGAGGAGAGGGGGGAGACATACAATGGTGAAGAAGCCCAGCGCGTTGGCGATGTGCCACTCGCCGGCCACGGGACCGTCCTTGCCGGGCGTCTGATAGTTCAGCGTCAGGAACACGGTCGAGTTCATGTCCCACTCGTCGTTGTCCCAGGTGACGTAGTAGGTCCCGCTGGTGCGCCAGACGTCGTGGGCCGCGGGCGCGCAGAACGGGAAGCGGACGATGTCGGCCTGGCGACAGCGGGTGGCCGGGTCGGCGTCGGGGTCGGGCACGATGGAGGAGGACGCCGACGCGGAGGCGGACGTCGCTGTCCCGGTGCCGGTGCCGGTGCTGGCGCTGGTGGGGGTGGTGGTAGCGGAGGTCGTGGTTGCGGTGCCGCTCTCATCGGCCGCGGACGAGACCGCCGACTCGTTCTGGCCGAAGGCCCCGGACGCGAACAGCAGTGCGGCGGCCGCGGGCAGGTACCGGAGGAAACGCATTGTGTTGAATGTAGGGGCGCAGAGGGGACGTGAAGGGGAGAGGAGAGGAAGGGGGGTTGGTGTGTGGAAAAAGGAGTGGCTGAGGAAAAAAATATCGAGTGCTACATTGCAGATTGGAGGCTCCCAAGGAACGGCGGACAGAGACTAACTACATCCCGGGAATCCGTTCCGGGGTTGATGTATACTCCAGAGTACAATGTATGTAAGTATGTATCGATGGCCTCCAGCCCCCCGGCTTTCGTGGTGTCGACGCTTACTCACTCATGGGACACCAGCGCCAACGGAACACATGATCCGCGCTTGCCGTCTTTGCCGGCTGACATCATCTCCGTCACTGACTGCCTGTCTAGTCTACTCTACATACATCCGAAAGGCATCGCAGCTATATTCCCTTCCTGATCCGACTCTCCCTTTCGTTCTTCGATCTACATCATGTTGCTGGGATAGATATCTCCTCCACACGTTGAAATTCGCGATACATCTACTCTAGCTCCATCGCCTAGATTACTGCCGGATATGAGTATGTATCTATCTAAATAAACCATCTACTTACATAGTTCCTGTGGCCGACTACCACTCCATGTCCAGCTTATACGTACTGCGAAGTGAGAGGTGACGCGGTTTCCACCCGTACTCCTCGCCAGCGGCCGGGATGTTATCTCTACGGTCGACGATCAGCCTGGCCACCGACTCATACCCTCATCGACGCCAGATGCAGCGACAACCACGCACACTTGGCAGTCGCCAGACTTGTCAACGGGGCAGCCAACCGGACTTCTGCAGCGGCTTGGACTGTTAGGCTTTTGGCGGGCTCTAATTTTGAAAGTCCGATATCAACACCTTCTGCTCAAAAGAACCGATAGCTGGATAGGGCCTGTTGGGCTGGGGAAACAATGCGAATTGTGAGGCTATGAGTATCACAGGTATGTTACCAAGAACGCGGCTCTCCTCTGATTACCACGGCTTAATACCCGTGTCTGCAACACTGGAAACGGATCTTTGCTGGGTACCGACCGGTTCAACCTGCTTGAGACAATGGAACAGGCGATTTTTCGAATCTATTTTGATTGCCCGCTCATACGCCTTCAGGTGACATACAGTAACTGGCACTCCTATTTAGGGGTCTGAAAATTCCGAGTAAATTCCAAGCGGAGTGGTCAACTACAATCCGGCTTTCCGATATCACAAAGATCTGCTAGAATTGCTGGATTTTTCGCCGCGGCAACTGGAGCATGTAATCAGCGCCGATCAGCCGGGACAGTGTCAGACACCCACGGGGTAGCATGGCTGAACTATTCAGACCGGACGGAAGTGCGCGCGATGCCACTCCCTAGGTACCTTGCGTATCTCAAGCGGGAGATTACGGAGATGAATTGGACAGAGGCCCAGCAATGGGCTGGAGGCCGGACCTCCAAAAGGAAATATACAATACCAAAGAGCCAGAGGCCAGACGGCACGGTTGCAGGCAGTTCCAAGAGGCTTGTCTCAAGGTTCTACCAGCTGAATACGGGTCACTGCCTCTCGGGGCAGTACCTGCAGTGGACGAAGAACCGCCCCACCGCTCAGTGCTGGTAGTGCCGGTGCCAGGTGCAGACGCGGGACCACCTCTTCAAGGTGTGCCCCGAGTGGAGAGCCCAACAGAAAATCTTGTGGGCAGTGCTCGCCATGGTCCGTCCGGTCCATCATTTAGGAAGGACTGGACTGGACTACGGCTGCCGGTCCAGTCTTTCTCATAGGATCAGGACTGGCAGTCTTTTGACAGCATTGGATGGGGACCACGGTCGACCACGGGTGACTGCCATATATGTTGTAAATTATGTAAATCAATACTCCTAATTACTACTTCAGTACCATCCAGCGCTATCCATTGAGATCCTCATGCTTCGGCTCCACCTCTGCCCTACACAAAGCATCAAGCGTCTTTTCTAATTGAATCTCCTTGTGATGGGCCTAAATGAGGCCATCGCGTTGTCAACTCTTAAGACACTCCAAAGCATTGATGGCTTCATCTCCCAGACTACATCTCCTATCAGATAGCGTTATCCTTGCACCGCTAGAGTCTCTCTCCGGTTCAGCTGACATGACCGATATACTAAGATATCCGAGGGCCATCTGTGCGAGATCCTTCCATCTGGGCTTCAAACGTCTTGCTGACCTAGCAAACTTGGATGTGGTAGTCTAATGATTTGAGCCTCAAAGACCGCGGTCGACCACGGTCTTTCGTGGTCTTTCAATTGGACGGACTGACTGAGACGGTCCAAGAAATTCCTTAGGCCAGACTAGACCACGGTGGGCCATCCAATCCTAACCGCCGTCCGAACCGGACCATGGCGAGCACTGCTTGTGGGCAGAGGTGCTGAAGGGAAGTGGGGGGAAGAAGCACCAGTTCACGATCCGGGACCTCTTTGCCGATAAGAGGTGCAGCCAGGCAGTACTAGACTTCCTCTCCGCTACAGATGTGGGAAGGCTGGTGCCGGCTGAGGCGGACGCGGGGGGGCGTGATTTCAATGTGGGAGCTCCGGGAACGCCGGGGGAGCGGGAAGAAGAGGGGAGGGCGGAGGCGGAGGAGCTGGGTGCCGCGGGGGAACTACCGCTGTCCCTACCCACGCCCTTCGGCATGGCGTTCGCAGAAGAGGACTAAGGGGAGGATTGTTGACACGTTCCTTTGTGATTTCTTTGGTGCGTATCATGTCTTGGGACAGGCCTGGGCGGAGGGCAAAGGGGAGCCTGCAACGTGCCGCCTCGCGCGGACAGCGGACGGAAAACCTGGATAAAAAGTGCGCCGCCATAGTCTAGATAGGCTGTACGCGAGTATGAATAAACCAAAAAATCAGCCGGGACGGTGCTTCACGCGCTTGATTCGCGCGAGGTGCAACGGTGTCCGCCCTTCGTTGTTGGCGGCCGAGACATCGGCACCGAAGGCGACAAGTAGTTGAAACATTTCCTCGTGCCCTCGATTCGAGGCTTGATGCAGCGGTGTCCACCCTTGGTTGTCAGCGGCCGAGACGTTGGCACCGAGGTCGACGAGCAGCCGAACCACATCCTCGTGCCCTCCTTCCGAGGCCTGATGCAGCGGTGTCCTCCCGTCCTTGCTGACGGCTGAGACGTTGGCACCGAGGTAGACGAGCAGCCGAACCACTGCCTCGTGCCTTGCATTTGACGCCTGGTGCAACGGTGTCCGCCCGCTCTTGCTGACGACCGAGACGTCGGCACCGAGGTTGACGAGCAGCCGAACCACTGCCTCATGCCTTGCCAAATGCAACGGTGTCCACCCGTCCTTGTCCGCCGCCGAGACGTCGGCACCGAGGTCGAAGAGCAGCCTGATCACTTCCTCGTGCCCTCTCTTCGAGGCGATATCCAACGGTGTCCACCCGTTGTTGTCAGCGGCCGAGACATTGGCTCCCCGGTCGACGAGCAGCCGAACCACTGCTTCTTTCCCTCTCGTCGAGGCCTGATGCAACGGTGTCCGCCCGCTGTTGCTGACGGCTGAGACGTTGGCACCGAGGTCGACAAGCAGCCGAACCACATCCTCGTGCCCTTTCTCCGAGGCCTGATGCAACGGTGTCCGCCCGCTCTTGCAGATGGCCGAGACGCTGGCACCGAGGCCGACAAGCAGCTGAACCACATCCTCGTGCCCTTCCTCCGAGGCCTGATGCAGCGGTGTCAACCCTTGGTTGTCGGCGGCCGAGATGTCGGCACCGAGGCCGACGAGTAACCGAACCACTGCCTCTTGCCCTCTCTCCGAGGCCAGGTGCAATGGTGTCCTCGCGTACTTGGTGATGGCCGAGACGTTGGCTCCACTGTTGATGAGCAGCCGAACCACTGCCTCATGCCCTTCCTTCGATGCAATATGCAACGGTGTCCACCCTTGGTTATCGATGGCCGTGACGCTGGCGTCGTGGTCGACGAGCAGCTGAGCCACTGCCACGTGCCCTTGCTTTGAGGCTAAATGCAGTGGCGTCTCTTGGTGATCATTGGTTGCTGAGACGCCCGCACCTCTGTTAAGCAGAAGTTCTGCAATGTCCAAGTCTCCAAAGCTGCACGCCTGGAGAAGCAACTTGTCTATGTGGGCCATCTCTGTAGTCTGGGACTCGAATACGTCCGTAAACTTAGAAACCAACCGAAACACGTAGACCGAAGAAAGAATGTCATTTCCTATATGCTTCATAGTCTTTGATCTAAGCGAGAATGTGTCTTCGGTGGATATGTCGGCCCAGAATCGCTCGTAATGGTAGTTGCACCATCGCTTGTGGTAATACTCCGATACGAATGTATCCCAGAGGGCAGTCAACACTTGACGGTCATTTCCGTCATCGCAATTAGCAAAGTGCCACGGCCAAAATATAGCCGAGTGCAACAATAGATGACGATCACTGTCCCCCGGCTTGGCCCAGTGCGTTGTATTATATTCACCCCAACTCGGGGTGCACAGCAGTGAAAGGCAGACTTTTGCGGCTTCGATGTGAGAATCAACTTTGTGCAACTTCGTCTGCACGTATTCATCCACCGAGAGGTGAGCAAACCGGAAAACTTTCAGTCGTTCGCCTGCACTGGGTCATGAGAAAATTCTCCTGAGCTGGATACTTCCGCTGTGACCGCATCAAGCAAAGTTGCGGAACATAATGGCTCGTATGACGATTGGATCCACCGGAAGGCATTGAGTGCAAGTCGAGGGGCGCTGCCTTTCTGCCTTAAGATGCGCTCGTATATCTCGTCGTAGGCATCTGTCAGGGTGTCCGGCAGGGCCTTGAGACTACGTCGTATATCGTTTTGGGTGGCCATATCGCAGAGTAAGGTAATGTGAAGCGCGGCCAGTTGGAACCTGGCGTTAATTAGCCATTAGTTGCTACGCTTATGAGGAGTTGAATTGTCCTTGGTGTTCTTACATTCCCTTGGATCGCGCGCAAAGGGTTTCGCATATTTCCACTTCGAGTTTGGACGGGACAACGCCATGAAGCAGTTGCTCCTCTTCGATCGCGCTTTGGACGCTGGTTTTTACAAATTGGTTGATGTCGCTAACATTGTCATCAGGCACCAGCTCAATCCTGGGAAACGTCTTGAATTGCAGGAGGATGTCGGGGTCCATTCGAGTGGTTGCAAAGATCTTGACCAGATTCTTCGCTCTATCCACCAGGTGCTTCAGTGACTTCAGCAATTTGAGCCGGTTGCTGCTTTCGACTTCGTCCAAGGCATCGATGCAAATTGTCGTCCGAGGATGTATGTCAGCCAGTTAGACGAGTAACTCTTAGCTTTCTATGAGGCTCAGCCGAGAAGCTTTTTGTCCTTTCTCCTCCCGAAAGGAATGAATCGATGATTCTCGATGCAATGTACGTTTTGCCAGCTCCAGCTATACCGAGGGTAGGTGGGTGCTCATGCCAACGAATCATGGGGCGACTTACGGATCCCCCGCAACAGCAACAGCATAGAACCACTGGATGATCTCCAATCGTGATATTCCTCCTTCCCCCAGATCCACTCACAAGTACCTTCCAAGCGCCCATCACTAATACGGCTGTGGTGGCGTGAATACGGGGTTGTGGATATCCATTCCAGGATCTCGGGTCCGCTCGGCCCTAGTTCCAATGTCAGTAGCGATTCTTGGGTGAGTTAGTATGGTCCAACAAAGCCGCTTACCTTTGGATCTGCCAGCGATATCCGGTTAGCCAATTCTAATATCCCATCAAAACGTATCGCTCGGGTGGGGCTTACACTCTAGAAACGATCGTCAGTTCGCCATGAACCTCTACTCCATTAAGCTCGACGTGCGTCGCATCTTGGTATATCCGGTCCGCGTTTGCGCTGCTGGTCATCCCGTGGCAGGCGGCGGCGTCACTTTGGCACCAGCGTGCTCGTGCTCGACCCTCGGGTTGTTGGTGCCACGGCCGCCGGTGAGGAAAGTATTGGTTCGCTTGAATATCGCTTAGAATCCGTCTCCGCAGTTGGGGTTTCGCTGCTGTTCGATAGTTGTAAGCGCATGTGGCAGATAGTCTAACTATATGTTTGTTAACGTAGCGCTCTCGAAGCTGCTGCAGCTTTGGATTTCTTTCGCCCTCCTGAGCCGGTTCATTACACACATCCACACAACTTTGTCTTCTTCGTACATACACTCGAGGCCGAGACTTGGCACCTTCAAAAAAGCCAAACCCCGGGGGTGGGCCTTCTATGACCTCGAGCTGGTTTCCGCGTTTTCTGTCGCCATATGTGTGTGCATACGTACAGCACATAGCGGGGGGAAACGGCGTCGGTATGTCGATCCTTTATGCGGGCGCATAGCTGGCAGTGAGGTATGCTCAAGAGAAGTGCCGCCCTGGTAAGATCACCAGTTATGGGTCGCTCGACAAGGCTGTAACTATTCCAACAAAGACCCCTCCGTGAGCGTCTCCGCAGCGAGAGACACTCTACACACGCAAATTCCGTGCCCTCCCTACGTACGTGGCTTACGCCTGCGAGGACGGGCTCGGAGTATCGAGCGGCATCAATGTATCGACGCTCGTGCGGGGTCTGCTTCTGCTGCGACCGCTATGAGTGCCCAGTCGCGCAGCAATCCCAACCAACACGTCCGTGACGAAATCCAATTCCTTCCGCCATTCGAGTTCCAGCTTCCACGCCCGCTCTCGACTGGTGCTGTGGTAGCACGCCGAACGTGCTAGATGAACCGCATCTTAGATCGGACAGAGAGTGAGAGAGCAAGCCTCCCTCCGTCCGTCCGGGCTGTGGCCACTGGTCGCTATCGGCGGGCGGGCGGCGGACGCGTGATTGGACACATATCCCGTCCGGATTTCTCGGCTATGATAGACAGCAGCGGAGTGCGGACTGGAAGACGAAGAAGAGCCCTCGATCAGTCCGTAGGCGGTTCGTTGTAGCCCCCTCTTGATCTCCGCCCTGGCCTGTCCCGAGAAACGTGAAGCGCACCTAGGAACTAGCAAAGGAAAAGCAAAGGAAACCACATCGTCCTCTTCCGCAAGGGCGATGGCAAGGAGTAGCGGCTCCTCATCCTCAGCGCTCAGCTCCTCGGCCTCCGGTCTCCGCTCCTCTTCCCTTTCGTTCGGCTCCCGCAGTTCCCACCCCGACGCCTCACTGGGCGGCTTCCCCAGCCGGCTTCGGGACCAGCTTTCCCACATCCGTGGTAGAGAGGAGGTCTAGGATAGCTTGGCTGCACCGCTCATTAACAAAAAACGAGGTCCTGGATCTTGGACTAATCCTTCCCTTGCCGGTCTCCCTTCGAACCTCGGCTCACAGAACCTTCTGCTTCTATTCATTGATCGCGTGCGACCTATCAATATCATGGCAATGCATCAAAACCAAATCCCGTCCATTACGATCATATCGACGTGGAAGCGCCAACAGGCTGACACGCCGTCACGATGTGACGCCCTCCCGCCGATGAAGGTGGTCACATAGACGTCCTTGCTCCGAGCTTTATCAGCCCCAGGATGGGACGCTCACCTCTTTCCCGTTTCCCGCCCCTCTCAGCTTCTCCCTCCCTTTCCTTTCGCGTTTCCTCTCAACCTTCTTCCATACGTCTTCCGTCCTACTCTCGCGCAATGCGGGCCACGTGGCGGTGACAGATGTTGACGGTTGTGATTGCGCGGGATCGGTCTACACGTCCGCATACTCCGAGTGCATGATAGCGATGTGGGGAGGTATCCCACTGCTGCTTCGCCGGCTGATGCGGAGTGTGAGGCCCTGTCCGTTTCTACTTTGGCCGCAGAGGCAACGATGGAGGAGACAGCAGCGGCTGTGTCGCTGGCACTGGCTTTTTCCCGGTTCTCCTCTGCGAATTTATCGATTTACTCACTCATCGTAGTCACTTGGGCCTTGAGGTCCCCCATCACGCGCGTTCCCTCTTTTACTGCTTTTAAAAGAAGTGTGACAGCTGCTGACTGCTTCCCGATATCGGCGCATACGACCGCAACCCAGGAGCGGTGGTGTGTTTGAAGCGTTGTAGTTGGCAGTTCGGGGTTTGTACGACGGTTTGGGAGGCGATAGCGCCGCTTCTAACGTCCGAACGATCCTCTCCCTCCGTAGGCTCTGAAGTTGGCGGAGGCGAGGCGGTGCACTGGCGAGCCAGACGACTTGGGCTACCGCAGGTGTCGCAGTCGCGATACGACCTTTCAAGAGTGGAGGAAATGGGGCCGAACTAAAATTCGTGAAGTTGGAATCAGCCAATAGGAACACGGTATGCGCTTAGTGCCCCGGCGGCACTGGGATGCGAGATTATTATTTTTTTTATTCATTACTCGCATGCGACCTATCAGATCATGGCGAGATTATGTACAGTCCGTTTCCTGTCCGCTGTACGCGCGGTGGCGGCACGTTGCAAGCTCCCCTTTGCCCTCCGCCCAGCCTGTCCCAAGAAGATGTGGTGCGCACCAAGAAAATAACAAAGGAAAGGAAAAAAGGGAAAGAAACACCTGACACCGCCCAACCCTCGCCCGCGGGCACCATGAAGTCAGGCGTGGGCAGGAACAGTGGTGATCCCTCCCCGGCGCCTAGCTCCTCGGCCTCCTGCTCCTCCTCCCACTCCCGCAGCTCCACCTCCGACGCCTCGCTCACTGCATCTCCCTCGGCCGGCACCCGCCTCTCCCAACATCCGTGGAAGTGAGGAAGTCAAGCACCGCCCGGCTACACCTCTCGTCCGCCAGGAGGTCCCGGATCTTCCACCGGCTTTTCCCCCTCCCGCACCTCTGCCCACAGAATCTTCTGCTGTGGCTTCCTCGGGGCACGCCTTAAAGAGGTGGTCCCGAGTCTGCGTCCGGTGCTGGCACCACCAGCACTGCGGGGTGGCCCGGTTCTTCGTCCAGTAGAGGTAATGCCGGACGGTGCCCCGTCTTGATCCGGTAGAACCGCGAGGCAAGCCTCTTGGTACTCCCAGCCACCGCGCCATCCGGCTTTTGGCTTTTCGGCATTCGGTATTTCACCTTGGAGGTCCGGCCCCCAGCCTGCTGGTGCGCTTCCGCCCACTTCTTCTCGGAGATCTCCCATTTGAGGTTGGCAAGAGATCGTGGGAAAGGCATCACGAGCCACCGCCCGGTCTGAGCAACCCAACGCTGGCGGCTGAGGCGTTGGCACCGAGGTCGACGAGTAGCCGAACCACTGCCTCATGCCCTGCGTTCGAGGCCCAATGCAACGGTGTCCCCCCGTAGTTGTCGGCGGCCGAGATGTCGGCACCGA
>Ga0307512_10008162_pt1 | contig 10243 bp, 14 predicted proteins | sample 14_EM_MG_FD_200267 | JGI IMG/M metagenome (GOLD analysis project Ga0307512, IMG submission 200267) | Populus trichocarpa ectomycorrhiza microbial communities from riparian zone in the Pacific Northwest, United States - 14_EM | ecosystem: Host-associated > Plants > Roots > Unclassified | place... | reverse complement strand
ATTGCTCAGTACGTGGTCGAGACGCTCCAAATTGCGATGGTATTCCTGGATATCACTCTCGGGAATTGTCGGATAACCAGCGACCCCGTCGAAGTCTAGGAGTAGAGGGAAACTGAGTTAAACGTGTGAAAAATTGCAGAGAACCAGACTGACCACGACTGAAGGCCACCTTTTTCTGCTCATCAACCCATCGCTTCGCATTCATAACATCGTCCTGGGTCGGCGTCCGCATCTGCATAGAGCCCGCCGGTTGGGGAAGAACAGAACCGGAGGCGATGCCGTTCACGCCAGCCGGGTTCATTGGTACGGACATGACTCCCCCTTGGTTCTGTGCCCCACCGCTAGAGGTAGCCATCTGGGCACCCATCGACATGTTGGATGCATTCGTCGACTGTGCTGTCGGTGGCCGCATGGGGGGGTTGAAAAACTGGCCTGGTTGCAGCGGATTGGACTTCCCTTGCCCTTGGACCTGAACTTGCCGTTGCATTTGAAGCTGCTGATGACCGGGAATGACCTGTGGAGGCCGAGCCATCGTTTGAAGGCCAGAGACCTCCTGAGCCCGATGGTCGAGTGGTGCATTCTTCGTGGATGTAATACCAGCACGAAATCCACTTTGATCTTGCGCTGCACGCTGCAATTGCTCCCTATTCTGCTCTACGAATCCAATGACGTGCTGAGGAACACGATGCGCCTCTAGATCAGCACCAGATGTATGCGAGAACCGGGGTAGGATGCTCATAGCCTCGGGAGTTATCGCAGGCGATTCCGATGAAATGCTAGCCAAAAGTGCCTGGTAATCCGCTTCCGTGGGCTGATGTGGCTGCGCCTGTGGTTGCGGAGCCTGCGAAGCTATTTGACTCGATGCTCTGATCCTGGCAACGATGCTGCTAATGTATGCTTGGTCGAATTGGCGTAAAACGGCATTGTATAACTGCTGCAGCCTGTGCGCTACCGCAGGCGCGCACCGTGCAGGCTGTCCACCATCCCCGCCTGGAAACACAGGGAATCCCAGAGCGACACCGATAACGGGCCACTCGTCGTTCGTGGAAACCTAATACAAATATTTGGTCAGAGCCAGGACGCATCAATCATGCCGACACGTACTGATTCAAAGCCATTTCGCATGAACACTGCTCTATGCAAAGCCCAAAGGTTTACTTGTCGGCCTTCGATGACGAGGTCACGATCAGTGAGTCTAAGCCCTGTGGCGGCAGTAAATTGCATAAATACACCCTTGAATCGGTCCTCTGGCAATGGAGGTATTTTATGAGGCTGGATAGGTTGCTGTGAATGGGGTTGTGCGATCTGCGCTGACTGCTGTGCTGGAACACCAGCCATCTGAGTAAGTGGGCCGCTAGGAGGCAGACCGTTGGTGGGCACGTGGGAGGTCATTTGCGTTAAATTTGACTGGGCTGTTGCGGAAGAGACGAAGTTCTGTTGCGGAGTAGGAATACTCCGTTGAGGTGACCCTTGGTTTACCGACGCCTGGTGTAAGGAGGGGCTATTGTGCTGCCCAGGTCTTTCAGGTGCGGGATAAAGCCCTGAAGGCCGTTGAGCTTGGCCTGACCACGAGGGTCCATTGACGAGTTGTGAGGGATCGCCACTGAAACACTTTTCAGAGGATATCCACGAGGAGAGATAGTATCACATACCTTGCCCTCGCCTTATTATTGATGAATTCCTGCAATGCATGTATGCGTTGTTTGTAGGTGTCGAGTTTGAGGCGGAGCTGCTGCCGCCGCTGAAGATCGCCTTCACCACCAGAAGTGTTGGAAGCTTGAAGATTTTTCTCTCCCTCCATCCACGTATGTATCATCTGAGCGTAAACAGCACGAAGTTGCGGTAGTGGCAGGTCGGTAAAATTAGTAGATGAAGTAGGGACCTGTTGACCTGGGGGAGGGGGAGCTTGTGATGTTGAAGGCGTCAAAGAGGACTGCACATTCGCGGGTGGGACAGAAGGGGAAGGTTGGACAAAACTTGGTTGAAGCGACGCTTGACCTTGAGGGAGACCCATTCCAGGGGTATTGAGGTTTTGACCCGCACGAGGGTTAAAGCCAGAGCCATTCTGTTGCTGATGTTGTTGCGGCTGCTGGCCCTGTGCGGTGTGCATGTTGAACTGGCGAGCAAGTGAAGGATCCTGTGACTGAATAACGCGCTGGAACAATTGGTTGGAAGCTAGAGGGCGCTGGGAGAGCGCAGCAAGTTGCTGCTGAGGGTTTCCAACCGGCGGTCCACCGGAAAAACCAGGTGGCAATTGCTGGGGGACACCCTGTTCCGGGAAAGCGTGGGGGTGGGCGGTCTGAATCGAAGCAAAGCGTTCCTGTGCTTGTTGGGGCGTCATGGCACCTTGTAAGACTTGTTTTCGCAGGGCCTGGAGAATCTGAGTAGAAAAATGGGTGTGAGTGAAAGGCTTTGGGATAGGTGCGGTGAGAAAATATTCAAGATTACAGGCCCGCTGCTGACTAAGCACATGATGTGTATGTCATAGCAAAAACGGTGTGAACCCACGAGCTCATGGAGGGAGAGGGTACAAGTGAACGTATCAAAGGAGAAATTGGCTCAAAGAGACACGGTAGAAACGAGATTATAATCCGATGTTACGACTACGTTTGACTGATACGAGGAAGGGGATGGCTGACTGAGGGCAAGACACACCTGTTGCGATTGCAAGGGCAAGCCTCCGTGCACCAGCTCTCCGCCAGAATGCTGCTGCTGCTGCTGCTGTTGTGGTTGTGGTTGTTGTTGCAGTGGTGGTTGTGGTTGTGGTTGCTGCTGCTGCTGCTGATGTTGTTGTTGTGCTTGTTGTTGTTGCCGGTATTGGATTTGCGACCACATCTCATGCGTTCTAATCCCAACCAGTCCGGGCTGAGAACCGACTAATTGTGGTTGTTGCGGGGGACGATGCTGAGCCTGTTGAGTAGGAAGGCCTTGGGAAAAGTTGTTTGGAAAGCCCGAGTATCCATTAGGGAGCCGATCGGACATCGTTCATAGGGCGGAGGATGAAACGGACGAGGAAGGATGGATTAGGTGCGAAGGAGGAAATACGAGGGGGATAGGGAGAAAAACAGCGAATGCAATAGGCCCGAAGCGAGCAGCAGGAAGGATGACGGAGGGAGCGACGGAGGTGATGGAGGGGATGGCGGTGGGAGGCAAGAGCTGTTGTCCTATTACTGTACGGGGGGGGACGACACGGCTCTCACTCGCAAGTCATAGCGGAGTTGTAAATCTAAAGCAGATATTATTATTATTGTTCTTCTTGTCCTCGTATTTATTTATTTAACTTTAATATTATTATCCACCACCCTTGTCTCTCGCCTCACCCCCCAATCCTTATTCGTCTGTCCGTCCCTCCCCAGACCCTACGTCGGTGTCGGGAACCCCTTACTCAATTCCACCTTGAATGTCCCCACAGAAAACCAAGCCCACCTTCAGCACCGCAACCCCTCCCACCTCATGGGTCGCGAGGTCGTGGCCCGCGGGGGGAGGCGTCGCCCCTTTTAAGTCAATTTCATTCATCGGCATGTCCCGCTTTCTGTCCTCCCTCGGGTTGGGTTTGGCCAAGCCTTAGCCTTCATTGCCGCCTCCCTCCCCTCCTTCCCCTCCCCCCAGCCCGTTGATCATAGCATGGCTCATTTCCGCGCGTCATGACCTCTAGTTGCAATATCTCCTGCCAACCCTCTTGTCTTTCTCTCTTTTTCCTCTCTTAATTTCGGAATCCGACGTGCATCCGTTGATCGAGGCTGCAGAGACCTCTCACACCATGCCCACAAACTGCATTGCTTTGGTCTGTAGGCCACAAATGATGCGGTGATTCCGGTGGAATTTCTTACCATACAACGATCGCCGTGTCCCTACTGGCGGACGGCACGCCTTTCCACTCAGCTGATTCGGCTCAAATAATCTTTCCTTTTCTGCCAGCGCTCTATTCCCGCGCTTGCGAACATGCTTCTCCCGCACCTGACCCCCACGCCCCCTACCGTCATCTTCCGATATGGCAATTCCCTCTTAAATTGTGAATTATTAAGCCCTGAATATCCAGAATATAGTGAACGATTCCGTCCGAATTCATGTCGTACGTCGATGGATTGATTTCTAATGTCGGCCACCGTGCCAAGACGCCGGATCTGGTCTGTGTTTGCACTCGATTTTTCAAAGAAGCCATCCGGGTACATGCACACGCTGAATCTCGAGTTTTGTGGTCTCGTAGAAATTGTCAAAATCGGTCCCCTGTAGAAAGGATGGCGTGTGCATTGGACCAGCGCTGTGCTCGAGCCAAATTGATGGGCCATATAACCAAACTAGTATCATACAGTATCATACACGGAACAGTATTGCCATGCATGGAAAGTGCGACGTCGTGTCGTGTCACGTGGTCAATGATCTAATCACATGGAAAAAGCAGATGCGACAGACCAGCCTCCGCGTGTATTTCTCCTGGCTCCTTGCTCTATTGCGTACAAAGGCAAAGCCATCGCCGGGCTTGTACATTTATTTTTTTCATGTTTAGGTCGGTATTATCTTCAGGTCGGTATATATGTTCTCGCTACCCTTAAAACGCACATTCATCCTTCTACACAGCCTCAACTTACATCCATCTTCCTATCGACCATGAGCCACACCTAGACGAACCTTCAACATCTGCGGTTTCTCATTCATACTCCAGATCACTCTCACGGAGTCATGAAGAGGAGTCGTCTACCGACCACTCTGACGACTCGCTCACCCGCCCATCAAGCCCAAGATCCTCTCGAAGCCGACATGGACGCCAGGAGATTTCGGACATACTGGAACAGAAGGACTTTTACAATATCCTTGGTTTGTCTCGCACTGCGGCGTCTGATAAAATGGAGCTCAGACGAGCGTACCTATCCCGGAGTCGGGCATGTCATCCAGAGTACGTCTCTACTGCTCGCTCTTTTCATATCGGCCTTGAACCCTTCCCTCCCCATTTTCTTCTACATTACAGCAAATTTCCTAACAATCCTGAAGCAACATACGCATTTCAAAAGGTTTCTGTCGCATATAACGTTCTTTCCAACCCCGCCTCAAAGCGGGCCTACGATCTGCACCCTGCCGCAAATGAGTTTTCTGGCAACACCTCCGGGTCCGCTATGGGCGCCGAGGAGACGCTGAGAACTGTCGTTATCGGTATCTTTAACGATTTTTTGGACGGCGATTTAGAGATGGTGCGCACATTACTCCGTAAGTCCCCCCCCTCCACGAGTGGTTGGCTTGCAGAGTAAATGAAATCTTCCACCTGTCCAGGCGGCATAAACGACCTGAGCCCGTCATTGCGACTTGGTGACGAGGGCATTGATTCTATCCTTCTCACCATCCAAGGACTGCGTGATCGCGTTCTCAGTATGTATAGCCTTACCCAACCGTATTGGCCATGCGTTGACGCGCTTGCCTACTAACCACCAGCTTGCCGCGCCCTCACCTACACGGTGATCTCGACCCTTTCACATCTCCTTGACGCGCATGCATCCCTTGCGAGACTTTCTTACTTTTCGCTCCGGCCTCGTGCACGCCTCTCACTTCGCCTGGCACGGATTACCCTTGCACTTCCGCTCGCGCTTGAAGAGGAATTGCGGCACCAGCGCACTGTGCGCGCGCGCAGCCGGGCACGGCGTCTGCGTGAGCACCGTGAACGATTCAACGTCAAAGGTGCAGAAAGCGAAGATGATCCCGAACAAGACGGCGACGGGCGCGGGCGAGTCTTCTTCCCACGGCGCGTGATGATTCTCATTGAGGGCATCGTGGTGAGCCTTGAGAAAATGGAGGGTGTGCTGAAGTAGATCATGTGGTACGGTTGCGAGCTCTCGACCGTTTTTGCATTTGTGTTTCCCATTGGTTGGTAACAATGGTAAGGCATTCCAATACCCCCCCTCGCCCCCATGCACACATATATGCAATGCAAAAGGCGAGCAATTCCACACAAGCGACCGTGGGGAACCCTCGTATTTTGTATTGATGTTCTTCTCACGCCACTATAGATTGACACCTCTGCGCCACACGCCCCACCTCTATATGCCTGGAGCCTTTACTGTATCTTCCTATTTTTTAGTTCCGTGCCACGATCCTCCAAGACATTGTGCATGTCAGGTCTTCTCATCATTCAATCTCTATTCTCTTCCCTAGTTCCTACTTCATGCGAAAACCCATATATTTGAAGGTGTTACGGGTGGGAACATGAGGTGATTCAAGGTATATTGTACTAAGGATTTCGGACTTCTGCATAGCCCACAGCATCCACTATTATTTCCCTCTTAACAACGTATGATACAGTATGATGTCCGTCCGTGCAAGAGAACACGATATGAATATGACGAGATGACCGATGATATCATTATCAAGTATGGATGCGTTCTAGACCCATGCCGCACTTGCATTCTCACACATGCTGTACTCACAACTGTGGCACATGCGCATACATGCACACACAATCGCACAGGAAAAAAAAAACGGAATCGTTATTCCGCAACACGAGTTTGACGCATTGTTTCAAGGCGTACAGTATCGCAAAATAATAACGCGTTTCCAACAGTTTTATTATAACGGCTTACAAAAAGGCTTGTGTTGTGCGAGATCTCAGAATTCCAGAGTACGTTTCGGGAAAGCGGCTTCCCCTCTCCCACACTCAACCCCCTTTTTTTTTAATAATTTTTTTTTCGGAGCTCGGTTGGAAGACAAGTGGTGTCGCGCACGCGCACCCCGAACAAAGGTAGGCCCGACGTTCGGAGAAGAACACCGCGGGCGCTACAATCCGCGTAAACACCGAAAAAGTCCACATCATATATACAACGCCGTCCATGAATAATGCACGAACCGCCCCGCGCGCAAAATGGTCAAATGCCCGCATCATCGAACCATCATTTGCATCAACAGATGACATAAAGAAGAAGAAAAAACAGAAAGAAACTCGTCCACACGAGCGACTGCGGGTTTCGGGTCTATGGGATGGAGGATGCCGTTTCCGTTTCGCTAAGTCGCGGGTCATCTGGGCCATCTGGGAAATTTCTTGAAAAAAAGCGATCAAAAAAGTTGCAGTGTATAATTTTGTGCAGTTGTAGTCCTATCTTATTTTATTTTATTTTCTCACTTTGTCTGCCGATGGAGGACTTCGGATGTCCAATGGCGACGAGCGACAAACGACGAGGGCTTCTAAACATGACCGAGTGACAGCTGGAGCCTCGAGGGCTAGTTGTGGCGACGAATTGCCACGCTGGTCGTCCGTATTGGCCCAGGGGGTCGTGATGGTGGGTAATGATGGCTGTGGCGGTGGTGGTGGAGGCGGGACAGTGGAGTGTTCGGTAGTTAATGGTATCTGGTGGCGTCTTTGACCTTTTTGAAAAGGTTTTTTTAACACGCAACTGACAAGTACTTGCCCGTCGGGGGTTGCTCTTATCGTTATCAAACTACCCGCCGCGGCGATTTCAAATAGTTCTTTTCTTCTTGAGAGGGGTTTTGCGCCCACTGTGGCTCACGGCGAGGATGGAAATTCCATAACCTGCTTTATTTGCACTACGATTTAGGGGAAAGGGGGAAATGGAAAACAGGAAACGCGAATCGAAAACACGCCGTGCCCATCCCTTGTTAGAGCCAGACCAAACGATAGACGGTTTAGGATTTTTTTTCTATTTGTTTCATGATAAACAATACGCGGGTTTGTTTGGTTTGGCACGTCTCTGCCTGGTCTCGAATTTTGAATCTCCGACGTACAAGATGACAGCACACGAGAACAAGATTTCTAGAACATCATCACGACGACTTTTTACCAAGCGCGTTTAAATTTGTTGGTCGTGGCGAACGTAACAAAGTTTGTGGGGATCCAATTGCCACACAAACTCTATAGCATAACCATCGTCCGGTCATGGCTTATTATAGGTCGTGCTCGGTTGTGGCATCCTGACGACAGACGCACTGGCATGCCTACAGTAGCCCAGAGCAAACACCCTTATTAAGAACTCGGCGTACCAGGGGGGGTTCCCATCTCTACTTTAGAGGTCACGGGGAAAAAATATCGATGTGACGTTGACAGAAACAGGCTTCGAGTTTGTTGAGGTGCCACAGAGAGCCATGGTAACTCATTTGTTGGATGTGCCAGTGCAGCGCTGGTGCAACCCTGAGACATCGTCGCATCGCGCCAGCTTGGTAACCGTGTGGCAACGTCGACGGCCACTAGAGACTTTACTCTCTTGACAACAAGTACTGTATCCTTTCTTGGTCATTTGTACGCTCTAAGTCCCAGTTGGAACCTGCTCTCATTCGGACTCTTCCGTCAAGATACTTATCGGATGACGGGTCGTGGTGTTCTGGTCCGAAAACTGACATCCGGCGGTCATATCCTCTGATGCTATTTCCACTCAATTATATGATCTCTAGGAATCAAGTCAATCAACGATGCCTTCTAGCCCTTGTCTACTTCATAAATGTATAGTTGTTGCCATCAGTGCGCTAGCACCGCGATGGATGGAAGATCCGCGACGCACAGGTTGACAGGCACACGTCACACCCACACTTATCATTGGCAGCGACCTGGCACGGACTCGGATATCACCGATCGATGGCGCACTTGAACGAAATCGTCGTTGAGCCGCAAAAGCTGCTTGCCCGTATCCGTAGCATTGGTGGACATTGCGAACGGACCTCTGCTTGAATGTGGTCTTTGTCGCTCAGCCTGGATCATTTTTTGCCAGGGATTTGGACGGGGTACCTGTCGGAAAGGGTTTGGGGTAAGTTCTGGTCGCGCGCGTATGAGAAGGTCGTCCTGTACAAGAACGAGAGAACGTACAATTTACTCAGTATTGTGCGCGTGTGCCAGTGTGTATACGAGAACCGGGGTGCCGGAATGACTTCCGACTGGATACAAACGAGTGTTCAAAATTAAGGTCCCAAAACAAACCCTCGAAACCGGATCAAAGCGAATTTGTTCTTGATGGGTCAGAACATGTCCTACTGTAGCGCTCTTCGCCGTCCATCTCAGTCGCGCGGTGTCCTGCGTGCGAATGTCCGCTTGGCAATGTGAGATGGATGAGAATATGCGCTGATGATCTAATCTAATCTAGCCGACAATTTCTCACTCGCACCAGCCCGACCTGCTCACTTTCGACAGAGATGTCGACCATCTAAGTCTGTGCTGGCCGGTGCTTTGAGTAGAGGAAACCTGCATTTGGTTGTTGAGTAGAAAAATCCGGGGAAGGGGGGTTCCGGCGGACTCTTGTCGGGTCAATGTACGCCATTGATCGCTCACGATCCAGTGGCGAAAGCTAGTGGGAACAGTAGACACCGCTGTAATATTGTCGCGGCGACGCTCTAGAATAATTGATGGACGATCAATCCGACTTAAGTTGTGTCGCTGAGAAATTTCTCAGCTGGCTACGGGCGGTACGGCGGCTTATGTTGCACAGCAATCACATGAAAAGCGAGCGTTTGGGCAATCAGTCAAGATCAGGTATGAAGGCGCTGCTTGATTTTCAGTCCTCTGAAAAAAATACCATTCAAAAACATGGAATGTCTCGTGTGCATACATTTAATGTCGCTACTAACCCCAGCGTACAACGGATCAAAGAAAAAAGTACGAATCAGCCTGAGGATAACACGAGTCCGAGCACAAGCACGCATTCGGTATCCGGCACTACAGTTGAAAAGTTTTTACTAAGGAGGGATCGTGACTTTCAAGTCGTTGGAAAGGCCAAGACAAAAACGATAGGACTCGTGAGGAGACATGAAGCAAAAGATCTCAACTACAATTGGACTCGGACAACACGCTGAACAGCTGTGAACAGGACTATCAGTACACGGCGGTTGGGGTCTTCATCCGTTGACAGTATGGGGCGTGCGTAATTGATCACAGTTCGGAGAATGAGAATGCCATCATCAAATTCTCAGCTTATCCATCGCGGTCCTGACTTCATCATCAAACAAGTCTTCTAAAACGGACTCATCCCCTTGTGTACCAGCTAGCGTGGTGAGTCGGGTGAACTGTGGAGAGTTACCCACGGGAAGTGGCCCTGGCGGGGGTTGCGGAGCGCTGGAAAGAGTGCCACTAGAAGGCGTCATGGGACCTTGCGATCTAATACCGAGACCAGCGAGAACAGTCTTCAAGCCCTTGTCCATACAGCCGGCCTCCGTTATCAACCCTCGAATGGTATGGAGCTCGAGCACATATCGCGGATTCGGCTTCTTAAGTTCCTCCAGCTGTGCTCTCGCAGAGACCATCTATACAGATCCCCCACAATCA